>ERZ808286.392-NODE-392-length-29693-cov-5.032492_pt1 | contig 29693 bp, 20 predicted proteins | sample MGYA00521276_ERZ808286 | MGnify/ENA primary metagenome ERZ808286 (study PRJEB31516, sample SAMN03275607) | gut metagenome | biome: mammalia-associated habitat; material: feces | host: Papio cynocephalus | place: Kenya | collected 2012-08-01 ... | reverse complement strand
TAGTTCGCCATGATTATTTCCCTTCCTTCTCGGCATCGGGCTCCGCGGCGGGCTCAACGGGCGGCACGGAGTAAACATCGAACTTCAAAATCACTTCCAGCGGCACGGAGTTCGCCGGGTCGGTAACCAGGCGTTCGGCGGGAGACGCACCCGCAAAGAGCGGTTTGTCGGCGGCAGCCTGCGCGGCCTCCCGCTCTTCTTCAGAGCGTGAATTCGCAGCGCGGCGAAGGGCGGCGGCCTTGACGGACTGCCGCTTCTTAACCATCTCGGCCACGCGATCGCGCAGCGAGGAGGGGCGGGTGAGGGAGAGATCGGTTACCACCACGAAGAGCGGATCGACCGTGAGCGCGTTCAGAACCGAGGCCAGCGTGGTGTAACGGGCGCGAAACGTAATCGTGTAGCTTTCGCGCGTAACGCCGTCTTCCGAAAGAACAGGATCCATTTCCGCGGACATGGCTGCGGGTTTTGCGGTCTCTTCCCGACGGGAGCGGCGGGAGCGGCGGGAGGAACGGGGCTCTTCCTCGGCCGCTGCGGCGGCCGAATCGAACGGAATACGCTCCACGCCGGTGATGGCATTGGCGCCTTTATCCAACAGGATGGCGCATACATGCTCAATGGCGGAAAACTGCGCGGCGAGACGAGGCACTTGCGCGGCGGCGGGCATCTCACCCTGCACAACATAGCGCCCGAACGCGTAATCAAGCGGAGCCTCTTCTGCCGTGCTCTTGCTGCCGGAGATACCGGCAAGAATACGGCGCCCCTCAGCCTGCCGCGCATTCAAGGTGCGGATGCTTTCCCCAATGCGGGTAACAAACTGAGACGGCGTTTCACCCTGCGGAACTTTGAGGCCGTGGGCAAAAAGCCCGCGGGCAGCATCCGCGGTGGCGGTATAAGCCTTGGCGTCCGCCTCGCGAATTTCCCGGTTGGTTTCCGAGGGGTACGGCTTGGAGTTGTAGTAATCGGTCAAATTCGACTCTGCGTCGTTCCGCTCGGTTCGCGCCGTGTTCATCTTCCCGATTTGCGCAACAAGCAACCCGGCCAACGCCAGAATGATCACGGCGCAGATGCCGCCAACGGCGGCAACAATCAGTTTTTGTTTCGGCTCCATATTAGCGGCCCCTCCTGCTGGCGCGCCCGGAAGCGGGCTTTTCTTCGGTCTCTGCCTGCTTGAGCGCGGCCGTGAGATTGAACGAGGTCATCCACGGCACACTCTGGTCTTTCTTGCTGATGATGATTTTGCGCGGGTCATCCGCAAAGGCAGGCTGCTCGGCAAGGCGGGCGGCCACCGTTTCATCAATTGTTTTTCCGGCGGTGGAGCGGACGTCTTCCATGTCTTTCCATACGGAGATGGAGAGGTCAACGCCCTGCATCGCTTGCTCCTGACGGCGCGCCTTGAGGCTGGTCACCCACAGGCCTTCCGGCACGGCCTTGTTGACGGCCGTGAGGATTTTCATCCATTCCTGCCGCTTTTGGACGACCTGACGGTAGGCGGCGAGCCGCGCCTCAGCGGTTTTGGCTTTCTTGTCTGCGCGGTCGAAAGCCTCTTTCTGGTTTTGATAGACCTGAATGCGCTCCTGGATTTTCTCTCCCTGCTGCTCGTAGAGCGAGGCCATATTGCCTACGAAGACAAGCCAGATGCCCACAATGACCACGAGACCGGCGGCGGCGATGCCCAGGAAGGGCAGGCGGCGGCGCAAGGCCTTACGGGCGGCGATATCCTGTGAAACCAGATTGATTTCAACCGGGCAGGTCAACCCGCGGCGAAGCGCGAGCCCAACGAGCACCGGCAGTGAAAACGCATCGCGCCCGAACTGATCCGCATCCACATTTTCCGGATAGCCAACGGTTTGGAAGGGATTGAGGAAATCGACTTCCACCTGCAGTTTTTCCTCGAAAAAGTTCTGCATGTAGGGAAGCTGGGCGGACGCGCCGGTGAGGAGGATCCGCGTGGGTGCATGGCCTTCCTGCTGGCTGCGATAGAAGGAGATGGAGCGCGTGATTTCGGCATTGAGGCGGGTCATCACGTTGCGGATCACCTTGGAGAGCTTGTCCACCTCCGGGTCGTCTACCGCAAAGGCTCCGCCCTGCGCCACCAGGCCGCGCTCACGTTTGAAGGTTTCGGCGTCTTCATGGGAGAGGCCGAAGGTTTTTGCGATCTCAGCGGTGATGGTGTTTCCGGCCACGGGGATCGTGCGGTAAAAGATCCGATCCTGTTCTACAAAAACGAGGTTGGTGCACCGGGCGCCGATATCCACCACGAGGGTGCAGCCCTCGGCCTCGGGATAATTGAACCGGACGGCATTATAGAGCGCCACGGGCGCCACGTCTACCAGCTCAGGTTCGCAGCCGGCATTGAGCAGACCGCGCGTAACCGCGCCGACAAGGTCGGAGCGGGCAGCCACAATCATGACATGCTGCTCGCCGGCATTGGGCGCGCCGATAAGCGCATCGGACCAAATGGCTTCGCTCAGCGGGAAGGGAACGTTCTGTTCAACTTCGAAGCGGATCTGCTCGCGCATTTTTTCCGGCTCTTCGGCCAGGATTTTGACAAAGCGCGGGAAGGCCATCTGCCCGGAAAGCGCCACGAGCGTGCGCCCGGGGCGGATGCCGGAGGCGTCCATGATGCCGCGCAGCGCCTGCTCCAGCTCCACGCCGAAGGTTTCGGGCGAATCGGCCGCGCCTTCGGGCAGCTCGCCAAAGGAATACCGCAGGAGGCTGGGCCCCTTTCCGGGGCGCACCTCAAACTCTGCCAGCGCTAGGCGCGTGGCTCCAATGTTAAGCGTAAGAATCCGTTCCATAACGTTCTGCTGTTTCGATTTGTTGCGCCGAGGGGTTACTTGGCCTTAACCTGATCGTAGTACATATCGCCCGCCAGCGCGAAGGGCGTCATCGAGCGGTCGCGCAGAATGCCGTCGCGCCTGATCACAGCCTGGGAAAGATTTTCGATCTGATCCCACCACGCGGCCGGATGAGCCTTCCCATCGCTGCCGGGTTTGACGAGGAGGGATTCGAGGCTCTTGCCTTCAATGGCCGGCTTGCCGGAAACCTGCGTCATAATTTCTCCCTGCTGAACGCCGTTGACTTTGACTTGCGCAGAGAAGATCATGGGCGTGCCGTAGACAGCTACCGAGCTGGGGGGCACACAAACGGCGGCATAGTGCTCGCGGCCGGGGGTGACGCTGGTGTAGGTAACCGTTTCGGTAAAGAGCGAATAGAGCTGCTTGGGATTATCCCACCCGATGGCGCCGCCGGCTTTCTTGGCGCGGCCAGCCACGCCGGCGGCGTGCTTGGAGCGCGTCATATCATAGAGAAGCGCGTAGGTGATTTCCACTTCAGGGAGAACGAGGATCGGCTTGCCAGAGGCATCCTCGGAGCGCACCTGATAGGCCACCTCGAAGAAGTGCCAGCCTTTGACAGAATCTTTCGCATACGAATCGGTATGGTTGATTTTTTTCTTGAACTTTTCATCAACCTGCGGCGCAGCCACGGTGTAATCGCCGTCTCCGCCAACGCCGGTGATGGCGCGGATGCGGATCATCGAAGCTTCCGGGCGCACCTTTGCTGAAGCCTTTGCACCGCCGCGCTGCTGCGCCAGCGCACTTCCCGCGCACATCAGCGCGGCCGCAAACACCATCCATGTCTTCATTTGAGGAATCCTTTCCATTCTGCCTGGAAACCATTTCACTATCCAACAGTATACACGGCGCGCACATGAACGTCAAGCAAATCGTCCGCAGGATGCCGCGCACTTGCAGGATGGGGCAGAAAAGGAAGCCTGGCAAACAGGCGTCGGCCAACGGGCGGCTCCCCTTTCTCCTGCCCCCGGAGGAGCCACCCTGCTGGGCAGGCGAAGCCGCCCCGGCTTTGAAGCAGACGCGGGGCGGGTTGGACTCAAAGCCGCCTCGGGCTCGCACCGTGCAGGGCGGCTGAACACAGAGCACGAATAACCGGGCGGCAGGTTCGCGCTTCCTCGATGTTTGCCGTGCTTGGCTGGCCGGCGGCGCACGGGTGGACATGTGCCGATGACAGGCAGGGGAAGCACCCGCGTGCTGCGCACGCACACGGGCGGAGGCTTTGCTATAATGAGGAACGTCGTTTTCGGGGACGGGTGAAAATCCCTGCCGGTGGTGAGAGCCCACGCGAAGCGCGCCGGGTGGCGGGCTTCTGACACGGTGCGAGACCGTGGCCGACGGTGAAAGTCCGGAAGAAAGAAAGCGGCCGCGCCCCGGAGCGGGGGCATCAGGATGGAGCCGTTCATGGCTGAAGAGACGGTGTTTGATTCGGTTGAGGCGTGTTTGGACGATTTGCGCGCCGGCCGGTTTGTGGTGATTACAGACGATGCGGCGCGCGAGAATGAGGGGGATTTGATTCTGCCTGCCGAGTGCGTCACGCCCGAGGCGATCAATTTTTGTATTCGGGAGGCGCGGGGGCTGGTCTGCGCGCCCTGCGCAGGAGCGCTGCTGGATCGGTTGGGGATTGCCCTAGCGCCGAGCGTCCACCGGGGCGATGCGTTTGCAACGGCGTTTACGCTGAGCATTGACGGTGCGCCGCATACGGGGGTAACCACAGGGATTTCGGCAGACGATCGCGCGGCGGCCGTGCGGCTGCTGGCCAGCGAGACGTCCAAACCGGAAGACTGGGTGTCGCCGGGGCACACCTTTCCGCTTCGCGCCCGAGAGGGCGGCGTGCTCGTTCGGGCGGGGCATACGGAGGCAACGGTCGATCTGGCGCGGCTGGCGGGCTTCAAGCCTGCGGGCATCTGCTGTGAAATTACAAAGGATGACGGCACGATGGCCCGCCTGCCGGATCTGATTCCCTTTGCGCGGCGCCATGGGCTGAAGCTCTGCTCGGTTGAGCAGCTGATTGCCTACCGCAAAGCGCATGAAACATTGATTGAACGGGTTGAGAGCGTGGATTTGCCGACGGCGTTCGGGCATTTCCGGCTGACGATGTTCCGGAGCCTGATTGATGGACTGGAGCATTTGGCGCTGACGATGGGCGATCTTTCGGATCAGGAGGGCGAGCCGCCGCTGGTGCGCGTCCACAGCGAGTGCCTGACAGGGGATGTTTTTGGCAGTGCTCGGTGCGACTGCGGCTGGCAGCTGCACGCGGCGATGAAGCAGATTGCCGAGGCCGGGCGCGGATGCCTGCTCTACATGCGCCAGGAGGGGCGCGGCATCGGGCTGGCCAACAAACTCCATGCCTACCGCCTGCAGGAAGCCGGGTGCGACACGGTAGAGGCCAACGTCAAGCTCGGCTTTGCGCCGGATCTGCGCGACTACGGCATTGGGGCGCAGATTCTTGCGGCGCTGGGCATCCGCCGTCTCCGCCTGCTCACCAACAATCCGCAAAAAGTCATCGGGCTTGGCGGGCATGGGTTGGAGATTGTTGAGCGCGTGCCGCTGGTGGCGCATGCCGGGCCATTCAACGCACATTATCTGGAAACGAAAAAAACGAAGATGGGGCACCTGCTCTGAAGCACCGGAGCCCCCGGCACAGACAACCTTGTTTTGGAAAGGATGCAAGCATGAAGGAAGTGATTGGCGAGCTCACCGCGAAGGGCATGCGGTTGGCGTTTGTGGTGAGCCGGTTCAATACCATTTTCACCGAGCAGCTGCTCAAGGGGGCGCGCGATGCGGCGCTGCGCCACGGCGCGGCCGATGACGACCTCACGGTGGTGCGCGTGCCGGGGGCAAACGAGATTCCGCTGGCAGCGGCCAAGCTGGCCAAAAGCGGCGCGTTTGATGCGGTTGTGGCCTTGGGCGCGGTGATTGATGGAGCGACCGACCACGCGATGCTCATCAATACGTCTGTAGCGCGGGCTCTGGCGCAGATTGCTCTGGAGACCGGCCTACCCGTGCTCAACGGCATCATTTGCGCACATTCGCTAGATCAGGCGATCGAACGCGCCGGCTCCAAAGCCGGAAACAAAGGGTTCGACACCGTCTGCGCCGCCATCGAAACCGTCAACGCGCTGCGCAAGCTGTAAGAGGAGCCACGCCATGGATGCACCTGCCACCAAACGCCGGAAGGGCCGTGAATGGGCGCTGCAAATGATCGTTCAGGCCGATCTGAACCCCTTTGCCAGCGCCGATCTGATTCTGTCGCATTTCTGGGAGCAGCAGTGGAGCTGCCGCCAGGAGGCTGCCGGCAAGGAAGATGGCGACTTGGACGATCTGGAGCGGACGCTGAAACCCGGCGAGCGGCTGGCCTCCACCGGCCTGCGGGAGTTCACCGAAACGCTGGTGCGCGGGGTGCTGGGGCATCTGGCGCAGATCGATGATGCGCTTCAGCCGCTGTGCGAACATTGGAGCCTGGACCGTATTGGCGTGATTGAGCGGTGCGTGCTGCGGCTGGGCGTGTATGAAATCGGGACGCTGAAGACGCCGGCGCCTGTGGCTATCAACGAGGCGGTGGAAGTGGCCAAGCGTTTTTCCAACGCTGAAGCCGGCGCTTTTGTCAACGGCATTCTGGATCAATACGCCAAGCGCCGCCGCTGAGGCCGCGCCGCGTAAAGAAGGAGCACCCTATGGCCAACATGGCTGTCAATCTCGGCGGGATCGCCATGAAAAACCCCGTAACCGTTGCCTCCGGCACCTTCGGTTACGGGCAGGAATATGCCCGACTCTTCGACATCTCCCGGCTTGGAGCCGTCACCGCCAAGGGTATCCGGGCATGCCCCTGGCCGGGCAACCCGCTCCCGCGGCACGCCGAAGTGCCCGGCGGCATGCTCAACGCCATTGGCCTGCAAGGCCCCGGCGTAGACGCCTTTATCCGCGATGACATGCCTTTCCTGGCCGAGCGCAACGTGCCCACCATCGTGAATATCTGGGGCACCAGCGCCGAAGAATATGCTGACGTAGCCGCACGGCTGACGGGGGTGCCGGGAGTGGTGGGGCTGGAGCTCAACGTCTCCTGCCCCAACGTCAAGGAGGGCGGAGCCAGTTTCGGCACGCGTTTGGACACATTTACCGATGTGGTGCAGCGCGTTCGGGCAGCCACGCCCCTGCCGATTCTGCCCAAGCTGGCGCCCAATGTGCCCGATATACGCCCCTTTGTGCAGGCCGCACAAGACGCGGGCGCCGATGCCGTGGCGCTCATCAATACCCTGCCGGGCATGGCCGTGAACTTGGAAACGCGCCGCCCCGTGCTGGCCAACCGCGTAGGCGGGCTTTCCGGCGCAGGCATCCATCCCATCGCCCTTAAACATGTATGGGAAGCGGCGCAGGTGGCGCGTGTGCCGCTGTTGGCCATGGGGGGTATTTTCTCCGGCAAAGACGCGCTGGACTTCATTCTCGTGGGCGCCACGGCTGTGGCCGTGGGCACCGCCACCTTTATCGACCCGCTGGCTCCCATTCACGTACTCGAAGAAATGGAGCAGTGGCTGGACAGCCACGGCATTGCTGATATCAACGACTTCCGCGGCACGCTGCAGATTTAACCGGCTCGCCGGTGATGCCGAACCGGGCAGGCCGGGCGAGACAGCGGCGGAACAGGAACCTCCATGGCCAACATGATTCCCCCATTCTTCGGGCACGGGGCCGAAGCTGAACGGTATGTCTACCGGGCGCTTCAGCAGAACCTGAGCCCTACCTGGACGGTGTGGTGGGCGCTGAGTTATCCCGGCGCCGGAACGGCCGAAGGGCGCGATGGGGAAATCGACTTTCTCTGCTTCCACCCCGCGCACGGCCTGGTGGTACTGGAAGTCAAAGGCGGGACGCTCGACTTCCATGATGGGCAGTGGTTCCAAAATGGCCGCCGCCTGGCCTGCCCCCCGCCCCTGCAGGCCGCGCGCAACCGCCACACGCTCACAACCTATCTCTGCCGCGCCCTGAAGCTAGCACCGCTCCCCTTCCCTGTGGTACACGCCGTATGGGCGCCCTTTGCCGCCGAGCCCGCCCTTACGCCGCTGCCCGCTGCCGGGCTGATGCTGGGCGCCGCCGCATTGCAGGCTCCAGAAGCGGCGCTTCTGCGTTTACTGACGCACGATCCCCACGCATGTGCCGGCAGCTTCCCTGTTGAGCGTCTTCGCGCCGTGCTCTCCCCTGCCGTGCAATATCGCCCCAGCTGGCGTCAGCGGCGCACACTCGAAACCGCCCGCCTGACGCAGCTTACACGCGAACAGGCCCGCACCTTCGATGCGTTTGCCCAATTCCGCCGCCTGCGTGTGCGCGGCTGTGCAGGCTCAGGCAAAACCCTGTTGGCGCTGCGCCGCGCGGCGCAGCTGGCCAGCGAAGGCAGGCGCGTTCTCCTGCTCTGCTTCAACCTTCTGCTCTCCGAACACCTGCGCGCGCTCACCACCAACCTGCCGGGCGTCCAGGCCGAAGCGGTCAACCCCTTCCTCTGCCGCCTGCTCAACCGTGAGGAGGATGAGAACGACCCCGAATTCTGGCACACGCTGGCGCGGGATGCGCTTCCCGCCGCGCAGGCATTGGCGCAAACAATGCCTTACGACACGGTTATCGTAGACGAAGGGCAGGACTTCTCGCCCGCCCTCTGGGCCGTGGTGAAAGCACTTGCGCCAGAACCCTGCGGATTTCTTGTGTTCTACGACCCAGCGCAAAACATCTTTCATCGCGACCTCTCGGCTCTGCCGGTCTTTCCCTGGCCGGAGGCCTGTCTGGAAACGAACTGCCGCAACACACGCGGCGTCTTTGAAGCGCTGCGCCCCTACGCACCCGATGGGATGAAGCGTTTCCCCGATGTGCCGCCCGGCTCCGCGCCCGAAACCTATTTTTCCGACACGCGTGCGGGGCTCCGCGCCCGCCTGCAGGCACTTCTGCACGATCTGACCGCGCAAGGCATCCCCCTTGAAGACATCCTTGTGCTGGGGGCGCATGCCCGCCCAAAAATGGCACTGGAAGAGACGTTTGCCGCCTTCCCCGCCCTGCGATACTTCACCTACCGCAAGTTTAAGGGGTTAGAAACCCCCATTCTAATTTTGCTGGATGTGGATGATACCAACCCGCTGTGGGATCGCGCTGCCCGCTATACCGCCATTTCCCGCGCCATTCACAAGGTGATTCTCCTGCAGCTGACGCCGACGAGCACATCGGTGCCGCCTGGGTTTGAACGCTTGTTTATCCCCCACACATAACCGTGCTTTGGCATGGGATAGGCTTTCATACACCCCGGTTTTAACCCGCCAGGGCGGAACAGCCGAAGCGCGGCGCCCGTGCGCCCTGCAATCCCCTTGCAAGCCGCCCGCATGTGTTCCCAAGCTCTTTGAGAATATCCCCTCAAAAACCTCAATCGCTTCTCAACTGCCTTGATAACTCCCCCTTTTCTCCTTTTCATTCTCCACCATCCCTCCCGTCAAAATCTCCGCCATTCCGGCCTTTTCCATCCTATTCCCCAGGCTCACCGTCTGTGCTTCAAATCTCCGTCACAAAAACCATCCCGTTAAACCCGTTTCTGCCGGGGCAGCAACCCGCCCCGCGATCGATGCAAAACCGGGGCGGGTTCAGTGCAAACCCGGGGCGACTTTCCTCCGAACCCGAAACAGGAGCCACCCCCGCTGAACCCATCGGCAGGAACAAACCCTGAGCAGATAACAAAAAGGAAGCTCCGCGCAGTGGCCATGAAGCACAGCGCGGAGCCCTAGGCAAGAAACGAATGCTCGCTCAGGCGCGAAGGAAAGCCAGCACGTCTGCAGCCACGCGGCGGCCCTCAGCCAGAGCCCGCACAACGAGGGTTGGCCCGTTTACACAATCTCCGCACGCAAAGACCGGCGAGCCTTCGGCACGAGGCGCCAGAAGAGGGCGGGGCGTTTGACGCGGCAAAACGGCGAGCAGATTTTCCGGAACGCCGGTAAAGCCCATCGCCAGAAGCACCAGATCTGCGGGAAGGATTTCTTCCGTGCCTTCCACAGGCGTGAAGCGTTCAGGCTTGCCAAGCGGCGAGAGGCTCCAGGCTACCCGGCGGATGCGCACGCCGGAAACACGGCCTTCCGTGCCTTCGAAGCCGAGCGTCTCAACATCCCAGAGGCGGGGACAACCCCCCTCCTTACTTGGGGGGGGACGCAGGTACAGCCCTCTTCATGACTGGAGGATGTACGCAGTTTCCAAGGCCAGCGGGGCCAGGGCGTGGAGGGCGAACGGGTGAGAGGCGGGCGCGGCAGGATTTCCACCTGCGTAACAGAAACGGCACCCTGACGGTTGGCTGTGCCCACGCAGTCGCTGCCCGTATCACCGCCGCCAATCACAAGAACGCGCTTGCCCTGGGCAGAGATGGGAGCCGCGGCACATTCGCCGGCAAGAAGGCGGTTCTGGCCTTTGAGGAAGTCGAGGGCAAAGGCAATGCCCTCGAGGTCGCGGCCGGGCGCTTTGAGATCGCGGGGGACGGCGGTGCCAATGGCCCAAACCACGGCATCGTGGCGGCGGGCGAGCCATTCGGGGGAAACATCGCGGCCGACTTCGGTGCCGGTAACAAAGCGAATGCCCTCAGCCTCCATGAGTGCAATGCGGCGGGCAACAAGGGCTTTTTCGAGTTTGAAGTCGGGGATGCCATAGCGCAGAAGGCCGCCGGGGGCACGGTCGCGCTCGTAGACAGTAACCGTAACCCCGGCGCGGTTGAGCTCTTCTGCAGCGGAGAGGCCGGCGGGGCCTGAGCCCACCACGGCCACGCGTTTGCCGGAACGCTGGGCAGGGGGCTCGGGTTTAACCCAGCCCTTAGCCCAGGCGGTGTCGATAATATGCCGCTCCAGGGCACGGATGGTTACGGGGTCGCCGCCGGTCATGCCATGCGTGCAGGAGCCTTCGCAGAGCGCAGGGCAGATGCGGGAGGTGAACTCGGCAAAGCGATCCGTCTTGGACAGAAGGGCATAGGCGAGCGCATCATTCCCAGCCGCAAGGGCGGCGTTAGTTTCGGGGATGATATTGGTGAGGGGGCAGCCCATGCCATGGCAGAAGGGGATGCCGCAGGTCATGCAGGCGCGGGCATGGCTGGCGGTTTCTGCTTCAGGCAGGGGGAGCTCCACGGCGCGCCAGTCATGGAGGCGTTCGGCAACGGGGCGGTAATCGGACATGGCGGGCTCCTTTATTTCGTTTGGGCGGCGCGTTCCAGAGCGCGGCGATAATCCACGGGGAAGACCTTGACGAAGCGTGGGAGAGCATCGGCGAAGGCGGCGAGGAGACGGCGGCCTTTGGGGCTGCCCGTGGCGGCCACATGGGCTTCGAGAAGGGCATGAAGCTCGTTGGCGGCTTCCGAACCGGGCTCTACACTTTCGAGATCCACGCTTTCGAGATTGCAGCGCAGATCAAAGTCGCCCGCTTCATCAAGAACGTAAGCCAGGCCGCCGGTCATGCCCGCAGCAAAGTTGTCCCCCACCGCACCCAGGATCAGGGCACGGCCGCCGGTCATATATTCGCAGCCGTGATCGCCGGCGCCTTCACAGGTAAGGGTGGCGCCGGAGTTGCGGATCGCGAAGCGTTCGCCCACCTGCCCGCCGATATAGATGTTACCGGAGGTGGCTCCATAACCAATGACGTTGCCGGCAGCCACGTTGGCCTCGGGGATGAACTCGGGAAGCGCTTTGGGGCGGACAACGATGGTTCCGCCGGAGAGGCCTTTGCCCACGTAGTCGTTGGCCTGGCCTTCGAGATCAAGCGTCACGCCGCGGGTGAGGAAGGCGCCGAGGCTCTGCCCGGCCACGCCCTTCAGGTGCAGGGTAAAGGTGCCGTCGGGGAGGCCTTCTTCTCCGGTTTGGGCTGCAATTTCGCCCGCGAGACCCGTACCAATCGCGCGATCGACATTGTGGACGGAAAGCGTGGCCTCAACGGGGGCGCGGCGGGCAATCGACTCCACGCCGCCGAGGGCGGGAAGAAGGATCTCCCGGTCGAAGACACCGGCGGGTTCCTTGACAAGAGCCGGCTCCGGGCCGGGCGGTGTTGCTTGTCGGAAAATGGCCGAGAAGTCCAGGTGCTGCGTCTTGGCATAGGCCAGGGCTTCATCGAACCGGAGGAGATCCGAGCGGCCAACGGCTTCATCGAGGCTGCGAAGCCCAAGGGCGGCGAGACCCTCGCGGACATCCTGCGCCACAAAGCGAAGGAAGTTGATGATGTATTCCGGCTTGCCGGCGAAGCGTTTGCGCAGCTCAGGATCCTGCGTAGCGATGCCGGCCGGGCAGGTGTTGCTGTGGCACTGGCGCATCATCACACACCCAAGGCAGACCAGAATGGTGGTGGCGAAGCCGAACTCCTGCGCACCCAGGAGCGCTCCGATAAGCACATCGCGCCCGGTTTTGATTTGGCCGTCAACCTGAAGGCGGACGCGCCCGCGCAGACGGTTGAGCACCAAGGTCTGCTGCGTTTCAGCAAGCCCCAGCTCCCACGGCAACCCGGCGTGATGAATGCTGGAGAGAGGCGAAGCGCCGGTGCCGCCATCGTGCCCAGCCACAAGAATCACATCGGCGTGGGCTTTGGCCACACCGGCGGCCACGGTGCCAATGCCCACCTCGGAAACCAGTTTCACCGAAATGCGCGCGTCGGGATTGACCGTGCGCAGATCGTAAATCAGCTGGGCAAGGTCTTCAATGGAATAAATGTCATGATGCGGCGGCGGGGAGATGAGCGTAAGGCCGGGGAGCGCGTGGCGGATTTTGGCCACGAACCGATTGACCTTATGGCCTGGGAGCTGGCCGCCCTCGCCGGGCTTGGCTCCCTGAGCCATCTTGATCTGAAGATCGCGGGCATGGCGAAGGTAATCGGCGGTAACGCCGAACCGGCCGGAGGCAATCTGCTTGATGGCGCTGCCGGTTTCGGTGCCAAACCGTTCGACGTTTTCACCCCCCTCGCCGGAATTGCTCATAGCGCCGAGGGCGTTCATGGCGCGGGCAATGGTTTCGTGCGCTTCGGGGCTGAGAGAGCCCAGGCTCATGGCTCCGGAAACGAAGTGGCGAACGATGCTCTCCACGGGCTCCACTTCTTCAACCGGAATGGGCGCAGCCGGCTTAAAGGCAAACAGACCGCGCAGCGTACACAGATGATGCGCCTGCTGGTCAATGGCCGCAGCGTAACGTTTAAAGGCCGCATAATCTCCGGTTTGGACGGCTTGACGGAAATCTGCGATCGCCTGCGGCGTCCACAAATGGCGTTCGCCTTCTGCGCGATAGACGTGTTCACCGCCCACCGGAAGGGCGGCCAGCGAAGCGTCAGGGAGCGTTTCTGAGCCGATAAGCGGCACCGCAGAAGCCGCGCGGCGGTTGGCATCGGCGGCGACTTCCTCCAACCCGATGCCGCCCACGCGGCTGACCGTGCCGGGGAGGAACTGTTCAACCAGATCTGCCCCAAGCCCCACGGCCTCAAAGATCTGGCTGGAGCGGTAGGAGCGAAGGGTCGAGATGCCCATTTTGGACATGACTTTGAGGATGCCCTTATCGATGGCGCGAATATAGTTGCCCGTGGCGGAAACTGGGTCATTGCCCGTCAGACCGCGAGCCGCCAGGTCGGCCACCGTAGCGAGCGCCAGATAGGGGTGAATGGCCGTGGCGCCATAGCCCAGAAGGAGGGCGAAGTGCATCACTTCGCGCACTTCGCCGGATTGAACGATGAGGCCGGTTTCGGAGCGGACGCCCGCCTCTGTCAGGGCACGATTCACCGTGGCTACGGCCAGCAGGGAAGGAATCGGAGCCTCTTCGGGGGTGAGGTCGCGGTCGGAGAGGATCACGAGGCGGTGGCCTTTGGCCGCAACGCCGGCAGCTTCACTGCCCAGGGCAACCAGCGCCTTGGCCAGTGCCGCGCCGCTGCCGCCCCGGGGGAAAGCCATCTTAAGGGTAATGGGGCGGAACTCCTCCGCGCCCAGGCGCCCCAAATGCTCAAGCTCGGCATCTGTGAGAACAGGGCGGCGCATTTTAATGAGGCGGGCATGTGCGGGCGTTTCGGCCAAAATGTTGGCCTTGTTGCCCACATAGGTCATCAGGCTCATGACCGAAGCTTCACGGATGGGATCGATCGGCGGGTTGGTCACCTGCGCGAAGCGCTGCTTAAAGTAATCGAACAGCAGGCGGGGTTTATCGGAGAGCACGGCGAGAGCGGCATCGTTCCCCATGGAACCAACCGGCTCCTGACCATTGGCAGCCATCGGGCGGAGAATCGATGAAACGTCTTCGCGGCTGTACCCGAAGCGGCGCTGACGGAGCGTCAAGTCGCCCGGAACGCGTTCAGGAGCCGTTTCACGGAAGAGCCCGTCCACGGCAATGCGGTTTTCCTCCACCCAGCGGCGGTAAGGGCGGCGGCGCGCCACGCGGTTTTTGATCTCGGCATCATGCAGGAGGCGGTGCGCCTCCAAGTCAAGCCACAGCATCTCGCCGGGGCGGAGGCGCCCGTGGCGCAAAACCTCTTCCGGCGGGATATCCAGCACGCCGGCCTCAGAAGCAAGCACAAAGGTGCCGTCTTTACACAGCGTGTAGCGGGCGGGGCGCAGGCCGTTGCGGTCGAGAACGGCGCCAGCGCGGACGCCGTCGGAGAAGGCCACGGCGGCCGGGCCATCCCATGGCTCCATCAAGGCGGAGTGATATTCCAGGAATCCGCGCAGGTCGCTCCCCATGTGATGCGTAGGGCCCCATGCCTGCGGCATCAGCATCAGCATGGCGTGCGGCAGACTGCGCCCGGCCTGCACCAGAAGCTCAAGCATATTATCCAAGCAGGCCGAATCGGACTGTCCGGCCGGAACAAGCGGAATGACCTTGCGGATATCTTCCCCAAAGAGCGGGCTGGCAAACTCGCCTTCACGGGCATGGAGCGCATTCAAGTTGCCGCGCAGGGTGTTGATTTCACCATTGTGCGCCAAAAAGCGGAAGGGCTGAGCCAGATTCCAGGTTGGGAAGGTGTTGGTGCTGTAGCGCTGGTGCGCCAACACAAGAGCAGAAGCGAAGTCCTCAGCTTGCAGATCTTCATAAAACGCATCGAGCTGATGTGCCAAAAGCAGCCCTTTGTAAACCATGCTCCGGGCGGAGAAGCTGCATACATAGAGCGCCTCGCCAAAGGCTTTCTCCAGCCGCCGCCGCGCCACGAAGAGCTTCCGCTCCAGAGCCTCGCCCACCGGAGCTTCACTTTGCAACGGCGCCACAAACAGCTGGCGGATCACCGGGCAGGTCTCCCGGGCAGAGCGGCCAATCGCCTCGGGGTGAACCGGGACGGTGCGCCATTGAAGCGGCTCAAGCCCCTCCTCCCGCAGCACACGCTCCATGCCCTGCTCCAGCCCAACGCCGCCAAAAAGCATGGCCACGGCATAATGCCCCGGAGCGGGCAAATCGGGCACACGCGCCCGGAAGAAGGCATCGGGCAGCGCGGTGAGAATTCCGGCGCCGTCACCCGTCTCCGGATCCCACCCGGCCGCGCCACGATGGGTCAGCCGCCGAAGCACCTCCAGCCCCTGCTGGACAATTCGATGGCTGGGGCGGTTATTCAGATCGGCCACCATCCCTACCCCGCAGGCGTCATGCTCCTGCTGAGGATCGTAAAGGCCTTGCTGTCGAGGAAAACCATGTAAGCGCTGTGCCATAAACTCTTCGTCCTTTTTCTACCAGGTCATTCCCTTTTTATGCAATCCACGTGCCAACTCTATCAAATACACGCAAAATCTGCGTCAATCCACCGCAAAAGGATAGCTCCAACCGCCCGACGTCCCCCTGCCTCGGTTCCGCAACCACGCCGCATGCCCCCACCCCCTCTCCATTTTGTACCTGTAACGCCCCCTCCGGAGCTTCCAATCGATGTAGCATGCCGCTCAAGGTTTACATTTCTGTAACTATCGAATATGGCCACCCCCACTCGTTTCGCACCTTTTCTTCTTACTCATTCGATTTTCCGGCCAATCTTCCCGACTGGCACGCCCAATCCGCGCATTTTTGCCGCTTGATCCATCCATCTTTCGCGCCTATTACAAAAGTGTAACCCGCTTGCACCGTCTTACATTTTTGTAACCGCGGCCACCCCCTATCGTTTTTCCTTTTTCCCTGCTGCGCCCTAGCGTGTTTTTACACCGCACGATGTGAATCCGCCCGGCAAAAGCCCATGTTGTGCAACGGCTCGCCCCGTTTCACCCGATTCGCAGAAAGAGCACCTTTTTGAAGTTGAACCCGTTGAGCCGCTGCAATGCAGGCCTTGCAGACCAAAGGAGGCGTGTACATTCAAGGAAAACGGCTGCACTTCCCATCCCCTGCCCTCGCGTACACGACCGTTTCCCGCGTGTATGTGTGCACAGAGGTTCTGGCGGGTTTCGCAAGCGGACTGCATCGCCCACTGTAAGGCGGCGTTCAGGGTGAGTGCACAACCCATTATCTGATCTGCCAGATATCACGTTTTTAACGCACCTTTAGAGCCTGTGTGCACACCAAACGCACGGGGTTCATGCCGAAGGCTCTTGCTCCCGCTCACCATTAGGGCGTGCATGTATCCAAAACCACCCCTAGGCGGAGCGGAGAGTCGCCCAAAAGCAGCTTCTCCATTAGGGCGAGCGCGTATCCAAAACGCCTTTATCCCCCGCCACAACGGAAAGCGGCTTGATACGCGCGGCGCACGTGCGTGCGCGTTTAACCCTATTGTCCGTCGAAACGATCTCCGTTTTTATTTTACGTGTGGTCCTGCGCACACGCGTAAGCTTCTGCAGCGAGCATCCGTGCCCGCAGGCAAAGGCGGGTGTAAGGCGGAAACAGGCCTTCGCTTAGGGCGGGGCATTTCCGAACCCGCCCCGAGCGGATCGCGAAGCCGGGGCGGATTGAAGGCCGAGCCGGGGCGGGTTCTTTTTTAGGAAGAAGCGACAGATTTTTCTCTCTGCGCAAACGTTTGGCACGCTCTTTGCAAAAGGTGTGTTGCCTGGGCACGGCGCCCGGCACAATTCCCAATCCGGAGACGTTATGGACAAGACGGACATCGAATACGGCGCGGACGTTTTCAATGAGAGCGTCATGCGTGAATATCTGGCCAAAGACACGGTCGAGAACCTGCTCCACACCATCAATGACCACACCCCGCTGGATCCTTCCATCGCCAATGATGTGGCGCATGCCATGAAGCAGTGGGCGATGGCGCGCGGCGCCACTCATTTCACGCACTGGTTCCAGCCGTTGACAGGAAGCACGGCAGAGAAGCACGACGCCTTTTTTGAGCCAACGGGTGTGGGTAAAACGATTGCGCGTTTTTCGGGGAAGAACCTGATTATGGGTGAGCCGGATGCCTCGAGCTTCCCCTCGGGCGGGCTGCGGTGCACGTTTGAGGCTCGCGGGTACACGGCGTGGGATGTAACGAGCCCGGCCTTTATCAAGCGGCATGAGAACGGCGCCACGTTGTGCATCCCGACGGTGTTCTGCTCCTATACCGGCGAAGTGCTAGACAAGAAGACGCCGCTGCTGCGCTCCATGCAGGCCATGGACAAGGCGGTTCAGAAACTGATGGCCTGCTTTGGCGAACAGGGCGGGCACGCCGTGTGCACGCTCGGCCCGGAGCAGGAGTATTTTCTGATCGACAAGGCTTATTATTTGAAGCGGCCGGATCTGATCCAGTGCGGGCGGACGTTGTTCGGGGCTCCGCCGGCGCGGCATCAGCAGCTGGAAGATCACTATTTCGGCTCTATCCGCCCGCGGATCATCGCGTTTATGGAAGATGTGGAGCGGGAGCTGTGGAAGCTGGGCATCCCGGCGAAGACGCGCCATAACGAAGTGGCACCCGCGCAGTTTGAGTTGGCGCCGATGTTCGAAGACCTCAACTTGGCCGTGGATCACAACATGCTGACGATGGAGGTGCTCCGGAATGTGGCCGAAAAACACGGGCTGGTGTGCCTGCTGCATGAGAAACCTTTTGCCGGAGTAAACGGCTCGGGCAAACATAACAACTGGTCGGTGGCCTACAATGGCAAGAACCTGCTTGACCCGGGGAGCAATCCGCAGGAGAACGCCATCTTCCTGGCGGTGCTGGCTTCGGTGATTCGGGCAATTGACCTGCATGCTGACATTTTACGCTCGGCCACCGCAGGCGCAGGCAACGATCACCGCCTGGGCGCAAACGAGGCGCCGCCTTCGATCATTTCCATCTTCCTGGGCGAGGAGCTCACGGGCGTGATTGAGCGCCTAGAGAAGGGCGGAAAGGCTAAGAGCGGCAAGGCGGCTACGCTGCGCGTTGGGGTGGATACGCTTCCGGCGCTGCCGCGCGACACGACCGACCGCAACCGGACCTCGCCCTTTGCCTTCACGGGCAACAAGTTTGAGTTCCGTGCGCCGGGTTCGAGCCAGAACTGCGCAGGCATCTGCATGGTGCTGAACACGATTGTGGCCGATTCCATTTCCACGATTGCCGATGCCATTGCCAAGCTGCCGAAAGGGAAGTTCAACGAAGGGCTTCAGAAGATTATTCAGGCCGTCATCAAGGATCACAAGCGCGTAATCTTTAATGGCGATGGATATTCCGAGGCTTGGGTTGAAGAAGCGGCGCGCCGCGGCCTGCCAAACCTGCGCACCACACCGGACGCTCTTGCGCCGATGCTTTCCAAGAAGAATCTCGACCTGTTTTCCTCTCAGGGCGTGCTGATGCCCAAGGAAATGGAGAGCCGCTACGATGTCTTCATGGAAGAATATGAGCGGAAGGTTCAGATTGAGGGACGCGTGGCGCTGGAAATGGCTCGCAGCATGATTGAGCCCTCGGCAACAGCAGAGTTCGATGCGGTCTGCAAGGCGGTGGTTTCGGCCAAGGCTGCCGGCGTAACAGCCGGGGTCAAAGGCGTAAAAGACGTGGCTACCACCCTGGGCAAGGGGCTCGATGAGCTGCATGTACAGTGTGCGGCGCTGGAAAAAGCGTTGACGAAAAAGCCGGCAGATGTGCTGGCGGCCATGACGAAACTGCGTGCCGCAGTGGATAAACTGGAAGAGGACGTAGACGACGCGCGTTGGCCGCTTCCGAAGTATCGCGAGATGCTGTTCATCTACTGAGGCATCCGGGCGGAGCCGGGGGCGAAGGCCGCGCAGAGGGCCGCGCTCCCGGCTTTGCCGCGCAACCGCAGCCAAACGCGAAGGGAAGGATAGCCTATGTCTGACGCCATTAAACATGAATGCGGGGTGGCGTTGCTCCGCCTGAGGAAGCCGCCGGCCTACTACGTCAAAAAATACGAGACGCAGTCGTATGGCTTCCAGAAGATCGCGCTGATGCTGGAAAAACAGCATAACCGCGGGCAGGATGGGGCGGGCTTGGCCTGCCTGCATCTGGCGCCGGAACAGGGGCGGCCGTGCTACGACATCGAAAAGTCGGTGGCGCAGCTGCCTTTGGCCGACCTGATCACGCGGTGCGGCAAGCGCCTTGAAGAAGACCCCCTCGCCTTCCGCGGGGAGGTCTTTCTAGGTCATTTGCGGTATGCCACATTCGGGCGGCATGATTTGGCTGCCTGCCACCCGTTTGTGCGGGAGAGCGCCTTTCTGGATCGGCTGCTGCTGCTGGCGGGAAACTTTAACCTGACCGACACGCGGGAGCTCTTTGATGCGTTGGCCGCAAGCGGGCACCACCTTTCAAGCAAGGCCGATGGGGCGGTCATTCTGCAGTGCATTGCCCATGCGCTGGAGCAGGAGCTGCTCCATTACGGTTCCTTCCGCGGGCTGGCGCCGGTGCTACGCGAAGCGGCGGAGAAGTTTGACGGGGCGTTTGTGCTGTGCGGCATGTTGGGCGATGGCACGGCATTTGCCCTGCGGGATGCCAATGGCATCCGCCCGGCGTATTATTATTTTGATGACGAAGTGGCGGTCGTGGCCTCCGAACGGCCGGCAATTCAGGCGGCGTTTGACTGCGCCACGGGAGAAGTGGCCGAGCTGCCGCCGGGAAAAGTGCTGCTGATTCACCCCGATGGCGCGGTCGAACTGGCGGACTGCCTAGATCCTAAACCGCGCCGGGCGTGTGTGTTTGAACGCATTTACTTTTCCCGTGCGAACGATGCGGAGATTCATGCCGAGCGCAAACACCTGGGGCATGCCCTGGTGCCGCAAGTGGTTCGGGCGCTTAAGGGGGATTTGGAGAACACCTTTGTCAGCTACATCCCCAACTCGGCGCAGGTCTGTTTCCACGGGCTGCTGGAAGCCTTGCTGGGCGTAGCGCTGCATGACGGGCACACGGTGCGCTTTGGGCAGGTGGCCGTGAAAGACGCGAAGTTCCGCACGTTCATTGCCGATGTGCAGGCACGCAAAGAGCTGGCCATGCACGTGTATGACGTAACGTACGGGCTGGTGCGCCCGGGCTCAGACACGCTCGTGGTGCTGGATGATTCGATTGTGCGGGGAAACACCATGCGCCGGGCTATTTTACCGATTCTAGATCGGCTGAACCCGAAGAAAATCGTTGTGGCCAGCTCGGCGCCGCCGATTCTTTATCCGGACTGTTACGGTATTGATATGGCCACGCTGAATGAGCTGGTGGCCTTTAATGCGCTGATTGCCTGCCTGAAAGCCGCCGGGCGTGAAGCTGCCCTGCAGGAGGCTTACGAGACCGCGCGCCATCAGCTCACGCTCCCGGCCGAACGGCAGCACAATGTGCTGTGCTCGCTCTATGCACTGGTGCCGGGAGAAGACCTCATCGCGGCCATCACACGGCTGCTGCGCCCGGAAGGGCTCCGTGCAGAGCTGCAAGTCATCTTCCAAACGGTGGAAGACCTGCACCGCTGCTGCCCGAACCACACGGGCGACTGGTATTTCACCGGTGATTATCCCACCCCCGGCGGCAATCAGGTCGTCAACCGGGCACTTGTCAACTTTATGGAAAACCGCAATGAACGCGCTTACTGAAACCTTCCGCAAAAAATGGGTCGCCGAGCGTGCCCGCACCGCCTTCCTGGCACTGGCCGATGGCGCGGTGTTTCATGGCGTAGCCTTTGGGGCGTGCACCGATGCGCTGGGCGAAGCCGTTTTTAACACCGGCATGAGCGGCTATCAGGAAATCCTGACCGACCCCTCGTATGCCGGGCAGTTTGTCGTGCTCACCGCTCCGGAAATCGGAAACTACGGGTGCAACCCGGAGGATGAGGAAAGCCGGGCGCTTTTCCTCAGCGGATTGATTGTGGCCGAGGCAAATGCCCCAAGCAATTGGCGTGCGACGGAGAGCCTGCAGGAGTACCTGACGCGGAACTGCCGGCCGGGGCTGTATGGCGTAGACACCCGCGCCTTGACGCTCCATTTGCGCGATCATGGGGCGCAAAAAGCGTTTCTGCACGTGGAAAATACGCCGCTGAGCGAAACGGAAGCCGTGGCGCGGGCGAAGGCCTGGGTGGGGCTTGATGGGCAGGATTATGCGGCGCGTGTAACCATTGAGGCGCCCTACGTATGGGCCTCTGAAGGGCGGTGGCGCGTAACGGTCTACGACTTCGGAGTGAAGCGGAATATTCTGCGGTGCCTGGAGCGGCTGGGGTGCTGCGTCCGCGTGGTGCCGGCCAAAACCCCCGCTGAGGCTGTGCTGGCCGAGAAGCCCGATGGTGTGTTCCTTTCCAATGGGCCGGCAGACCCCTCGGCCGTTACCTATGCGCAGGAACATGTGCGCAAGCTGCTGGCCGCGGGCATCCCGCTCATGGGGATCTGCCTGGGGCATCAGCTGCTTGGGCTCGCCTGCGGGGCGTCCTGTTCGCGCCTGCCGTTCGGGCACCATGGCTGCAACCACCCGGTGAAAAACCTGCTGGATGGCACTGTGGCCATTACAAGCCAAAACCATAATTACGCGCTCTCCAATCTGCCCGACTGCCTGGAGCTGACGCATGTAAACCTGAATGACGGCACGGTAGAAGGCATCCGGCACCGGACGCTGCCGGCTTTCAGCGTTCAATTCCATCCGGAAGCCGCGCCCGGCCCGCACGAAGCGCAGGCACTCTTCCGGCCGTTTCTGGCGGCCATGGAGCGCACGGTCTCCCGCCCCACCCTTTGAACCTTGGCACGCAATACGCGAGAAAGCGAGCATCCGACATGAGCACCAAGCATATTTTTGTTACCGGCGGCGTGGTCAGCAGCCTGGGCAAGGGCATCACCGCCGCCGCGCTGGCCTTTCTGCTCCGGCAGCGCGGCTACCGCGTGGCCATGCAGAAGCTGGATCCTTACCTCAACGTGGATCCCGGCACGATGAGCCCTTACCAGCACGGCGAAGTCTTCGTTACCGATGACGGCGCGGAAACCGATCTGGATCTGGGGCACTACGAACGGATCGCCGGCGTAACCTGCTCCAAAGCCTCCAACTACACCAGCGGCAAAATCTACGGTGCGGTTATTGCCCGCGAACGCGCCGGCGGGTATTTGGGCGGAACCGTGCAGGTTATTCCGCACATTACCGATGAAATCAAACGCGCCATGCGCGCCCTCCATGCGCCCGATGTAGACATCGCCATCACCGAAATCGGCGGCACCGCCGGCGACATTGAGAGCCTCCCCTTTCTGGAAGCCGCCCGCCAGTTCCGCCTGGAATGCGACCCAGGCGATGCGCTCTTCATTCACCTCACCTACGTGCCGTATCTGAAGGCAGCCAAAGAGTTGAAAACCAAGCCCTCCCAGCAATCGGTGGGCGTGCTGCGGAATATCGGCATTCAGCCCGACCTGCTCGTCTGCCGCGCGGAGCGAAAGCTGGAGAGCGAACACCTAAAAAAGCTGGCCATCTTCTGCAACGTGCCCGAACGGTGCGTCATTGAAGAGCTAGATGTGCGCCACTCCATCTACGAAGTGCCCATCAAGCTGACCCAACACCATTTCGATGAAGAGGTGCTTAAGGGGCTGCGCCTCGACCCGCGCACCCTGAACCTGCGCGACTACCGCCACTGGCTGGCCACCATCCTGCGCCCCTCCCGGGAAGTAACCATTGCCGTTGTGGGCAAATACATCCGCCATCAGGATGCCTACAAGAGCATCTACGAAGCCCTCTCGCACGCCGCCATGGCGCATCACGCCAAGCTCCATCTGCTGCGCGTGGAATCTGAAGAGCTCGAACACGGCAGCGCAGCCGCCCGCCTGGCGAAAGCCGATGGCGTGCTCGTGCCCGGCGGCTTTGGACGGCGCGGCCTGTTGGGCAAGTTTAAAGCTGTGGAATACGCCCGCACCCACAACGTTCCCTTCCTCGGTATCTGCCTGGGCATGCAATGCGCCGTGATTGAGTTCGCCCGCGATGTTGTTGGCTGGCAAGACGCCGACAGTGCGGAGTTTGCCGACACCCGCCACCCGGTCATCGCCCTCATGGAAGAGCAAAAGGGGCTCAAAGACATGGGCGGCACCATGCGCCTGGGCGCTTATGACTGCACCCTCGCGCCCGAATCCCGCGCCGCCGCGCTCTACGGCTCCAACCACATCTCCGAGCGCCACCGCCACCGTTATGAGTTCAACCCCGCCTTCCGCGGAGAACTGGAAACCGCCGGTCTCTCCATTGCCGGCACGAATCCGCAGACCGGGCTGGTAGAAGTCATTGAGCTGCCCGGCCACCCCTTCTTCATCGGGTGCCAATTCCACCCGGAGTTCAAGAGCCGCCCGCGCGCCGCGCATCCGCTCTTCGACGGTTTTGTCGCCGCCGCGCTCGCCCACCACGAAGCGCAGCGCTAACTCTTTGGAGGTTCCCATGCCCAAACGCACCGACATCCACAAGATTCTGCTCATCGGCTCAGGCCCGATCGTCATCGGGCAGGGGTGTGAGTTCGACTACTCCGGCACGCAGGCCTGCAAAGCGCTCCGCGCCGAGGGTTACGAGGTCGTACTCGTCAACTCCAACCCGGCCACGATCATGACCGACCCGGCCACCGCTGAGCGCACCTACATTGAGCCCATGACCCCGGAGAGCCTCGAGGCCGTCATTGCCCGCGAACGCCCCGACGCGCTCCTCCCCACCCTCGGCGGCCAGACCGCCCTCAATCTCTCCATGGCACTCTACCGCCGCGGCATCCTCGGAAAATACGGCGTGGAAATGATCGGTGCCAACGCCGCCAGCATCGACCGTGCAGAGGATCGCCAAAAGTTCAAGGATGCCATGCTCGCCATCGGGCTGGACGTCCCCCGGTCCGGCTCGGCACACACCCTCGAAGAAGCACGTGCCGTAGCGCAGGCCATCGGCACCTGGCCGCTCATCATCCGCCCCGGGTTCACTCTCGGCGGCACCGGCGGCGGCATCGCTCAAAATGCCGAAGACTTCGAACGTATTGCCCAAGGCGGCCTCGATGCCTCCCCCACGTCTGAAATTCTCATCGAGGAGTCGCTTCTCGGTTGGAAAGAATACGAAATGGAAGTGGTCTGCGACCGCAAAGGCAACGCCGTCATCGTCTGCTCCATCGAAAACCTCGACCCCATGGGCGTGCACACCGGCGACTCCATCACCGTAGCCCCTATTCAGACCCTCACCGATGTTGAATATCAGACCATGCGCGACGACTCCTTCGCCGTCATGCGCGCCATCGGCATCGCCACCGGCGGCTCCAATGTTCAATGGGCCGTAAACCCCGCTACCGGGCGCCGCATCATCATCGAGATGAATCCCCGCGTCTCCCGCTCCTCCGCCCTCGCCTCCAAGGCTACCGGGTTCCCCATCGCCAAAATTGCCGCCCTCCTCGCCGTCGGCTTCACCCTCGACGAACTCAAAAACGACATCACCGGCACCACCCCCGCCTCCTTCGAGCCTGCCCTTGACTACATCGTTGTCAAAGCTCCGCGCTTCACCTTCGAAAAGTTCCACGGCGCCCCCGACACCCTCGGCACACAGATGAAGTCCGTCGGCGAGGCCATGGCCATTGGGCGCACCTTCAAGGAGGCCTTCCAGAAAGCCCTCCGTTCGCTTGAAACCGGCCGCTTCGGCTTCGGCGCCGATGGCCGCGACAATGCCTCCGAAGCACTGGATGATGCAACCCTTGAGCAAGCCGTCTCCCGCCCCACCGCCACGCGTATCTTCCACATTCACGAAGCGTTCCGCCGCGGTTGGAGCGTTGACCGCCTCCACGCCCTCACGCAGATTGACCCCTACTTTCTCCGCCACCTTCAGGAGCTTGCCCTCTTCGAGGATGAAATCGCTTCCGTCGGTTCCGTAGCCAGCCTCGCCGCCCACCCCGAGCTCCTGCGTCAGGCCAAAGCTTTCGGTTTCTCCGACCGCCAAATCGCGCATCTGCTCGATGCCGATGAAGGCGCTGTTACCTCTGCCCGCCGCGCTACCGGCATCCTCCCCTCATATGGCCTCGTGGATACCTGCGCCGGGGAGTTCGCCGCCCGCACCCCCTACTACTACGGCACCTACGCCGCCACCGCCCCTAAGCCCTCTACCGCCCCAAACCCTGGGAAAGGCGCCATCCTGATTATCGGCGGCGGCCCAAACCGGATCGGCCAGGGCATTGAGTTCGATTATTGCTGTTGCCAAGCGGCCTTCGCCCTCCGTGCCGAAGGGTACCGCGTGGTCATGGCCAATTCCAACCCCGAAACCGTCTCCACCGACTACGACACCTCCGACGCCCTCTACTTCGAGCCCCTTACCCTCGAAGATCTCGTCCACGTCTACGAGCGCGAACACTGCATCGGCGCCATTGTCCAATTCGGCGGACAGACCCCGCTCAACCTCGCCCAAGGCCTCAAAGCCGCCGGCGTGCGCATTCTCGGCACCAGCCCGGATGATATCGACCTAGCCGAAGACCGCGATGCCTTCAAGCGCCTCGCCGAACGCATCGGTATCCGCCAGCCGCCCAGCGGCATCGCCCACACCGTTGAAGATGCCATCGCCATTGCCGAGCGCATCGGCTACCCCGTCCTTGTCCGCCCTTCCTTCGTGCTCGGCGGCCGCGGGATGGTTATCGTTCACCGCCGTGAAGACCTCGAAGACCTCGCCCGGCAAGCTGTTGCCATTGCTGAAGGCAAGCCTATCCTCATTGACCGCTTCCTGGAAAACGCCATCGAGCTTGATGTCGACAGCGTCAGCGACGGCCGCGGCAACACCCGGATCGGCGCCATTCTTGAACATGTTGAACCCGCCGGTATCCATTCTGGCGATGCGGCCTGCATCACCCCGCCCATCTCCCTCACCCCGAGCATTCTCGAGCGTATCCGCGGCTACGCCTGCGCCTTCGCCGAGGGGCTTCACGTCTGCGGCCTTATGAACCTTCAAATCGCCGTTAAAGACGATGAGATCTACATGATTGAGGTCAACCCCCGCGGATCGCGCACCGTCCCCTTCGTCAGTAAAGCCATCGGCATTTCCCTGGCCGCCGTTGCCGCCCGCGTCATGCTCGGCCAATCTCTCGATGAAGCCGGCTTCCCGCATGAAGTCTCCCTCCCCTACTATGCCGCCAAGGAAGCCGTCTTCCCCTTCGCCCGCTTCCCTGGCGCCACAATTGCTCTCAGCCCGGAAATGAAGTCCACCGGAGAAGTCATGGGGCTGGCCTCCTCCTGCGGCTTGGCCTATCTCAAGAGCCAGTCTGCCGCCGGCACGCATCTGCCCCTGCCCGCCCCCGACAAAAAGCCCGCGGTATTCCTCTCGCTCTGCGATGCTGACAAGCCAGCCGGCGTAGCGGCTGCGCGCCGTCTGGCCGCCGCCGGGTATGTGCTTTATGCCACCTGCGGCACCGCCACCGCCCTCTGGGAAGCCGGGCTCAAACCCCGCGCCGTCTTCCGCGTAAGTGAGGGGCACCCCAACGCCCTCGACCTCATCCGCGCCCATGCCGTTGATTGGATTGTCAACACGGCCGGTCCCGGCGCCGACCACGTGGGCGACGGCCTCAAAATCCGTGCCGATGCCACCCTGCATGGCCTGCCCATCACCACTGTGCTCGAAGGGTTCATCGCCGCCGTTGAAGGGCTTGAAGAATCCTTCCAGGGCGCCTCCGGCGACGTGCTTACCCTCCAGGAGCGCCACGCCGCGCTTCGCACCCGCTGAGCGCGGGCATCCCTTTCACGCAAACCAAACCAAAAGGCTCTGCGGCGAGTGCCGCAGAGCCTTTCTTTTCATCGGCTTCGCCAAAAACAGGGCGGTTCAAGGCTGACGCCTCAAACCGCCCGCATCGCACGGCCATCACACCGCGCACCGCGGTTATTCCGCAGGAGCAAATTCGCTCTTGCCCACGCCGCACGTTGGGCACACCCAGTCATCCGGGAGCATCTCAAAAGGAATCCCGTCATTTTCAGCCGGGTCATAAACATAACCGCACACCTGGCAAACATACTTCATGGTTCACACTCCTTGGTTTGAGTTCAAGCCCGCATTGTAACACACCGCATCGAGTCTGTCGCCCGAAACCGCATCAAAGAGATGCGCGTGCGTAAAGTCCGGCACCAGAAAACAGGTCATGCCCCGCTTCAGCGGCGTATCCGCCGGAAGCCGCGCCGTTACCCGCGCCTCTCCCACGCGAAAATGGACATAGGCCTCTGCCCCCATCTGCTCCACAATATCCACCTCTGCCTGCAAGGCACCGGGGCGGGGCTCCGAGACAGCCGCCAACGCTTCCGGGCGAATACCAAAGCACACCGGAGTGCCTGCCGCCAACGCCCCGAAACGCCCCGCAGGGGGCAGCAGCACCCCCGCGTCTGTGCGCAGCGCCCCCGAAGGCTCCACTACGGCCATCAGGAAGTTCATCGGCGGCGTGCCGATAAATCCGGCAGAAAAGCGATTGGCCGGTTCATGATACAGCGTTACCGGATCGGCCACTTGGCGAACCCGCCCGGCCTCCATCACCACAATGCGATCGCCCAGCGTCATGGCTTCCGTCTGATCATGCGTCACATACAGAATGGTGGCGCCCAGGCGGTGATGCAGGCGGTGTATTTCCTCACGCATCTCCACACGCATCTTCGCATCCAGATTGGAAAGCGGCTCATCAAACAAAAACACCTGCGGTTTACGGACGATGGCGCGGCCGAGCGCCACCCGCTGCCGTTGCCCGCCGGAAAGCTGCTTAGGCAGGCGCTCTAACAGCTCCGTAAGCCCCAGCGCCTCCGCCGCATCGGCAATCCGCGCGGCAATTTCCGCACGCGGCGTATGCCGCAGGCGCAAGCCAAAAGCCATATTCTCACGCACGGTCATGTGCGGATAGAGCGCGTAATTCTGGAACACCATGGCAATGTCCCGATCCTTCGGCGGCAGCGTGTTGACCACCCGCCCACCAATGGCCACCGTGCCCGAGGATATCTCCTCCAGCCCGGCCACCATCCGCAGCGTTGTGCTCTTGCCGCACCCGGAAGGCCCCACCAACACCAAGAACTCGCGGTCGGCCACCTCCAGCGTCACATCCTCCACGGCCACCGTCCCGCCGGGGTAAACCTTGCGTAAATGCCGGAGCGAAACCGCGCCCATGGCCGCTGCAGCTCCGTGCCCTTACGAGCCGGGGTGAACAAATGGCTCGCCGGCCTTGCACATCGGGCACTCCGCCGGCTCCCACACCTGCGGCTCAATATGCAGCAGCGCAAACGTGGGGTAATCAAACTTGGCCTTGCCGCCCGAGCGATCAACCAGCACGAGCACCGCGGCCACTTCGCCGCCCGCCGCTTTCACCAGATCAATCGTCTCCTGTACGCGCCCGCCGCGGGTAATCACATCCTCCGCCACCACATAGCGCTGCCCCGGGATAATCTTGAACCGGCGCATCACCAGCATCCCCTCCGCATTCTTCTCGGCGAAAATGCACTGCGTATCCAGCGCCTTAGCCACCTCATGCCCCACGAGAATGCCGCCCAGTGCAGGCGAAATCACGCCGTCCACAGGCCCGATATCCGCCGCCGCACGCATCCGCTTCACCAGCTCCGTGCAGAGCGTCTGTGCGTGGCGCGGCCACCGCAGCACCTCGGCGCACTGAAAATACCGGTTGGAGTGAAGCTTGGAGCGCAGCTCAAAATGCCCCTCCAGCAACGCCTTCGTATCCTTGAAAATGGCAAGCACTTCATCATCTGTCATGGCAAAACACCTTTCACTGAACACCGGGAAGTATACCACAAAGCCGGCCGCCCCCGGCCAGACAGCCCGTGCCGAAATCAACCCGCGGCGCCTATCCGTCTCACGTTCCCGAGACGCACCTACCCCCGCACCGATATGCGCGCTTCAGCGGCAGAAAATCCGCGCATACACGTTGGCCATCAGGCGGAACAGGCGCAGCGGAAGCGCAGGCGTGCGGCCAATGGTAAACGCGCAGGAGCCCCCCGCAAACAAATCGTCGGCATACTTCCGGTTCAGATAGTCCAGCGTCTGCCGAAAGCGCGCCGAGAAGGGATTCCCACGCGACCAGTGGTGCGCCTTGAGCGGCAGAATGTCCACCCGGTGGCCGCTTTGGCGGAGATAGCGGAAGCAGAAGTCCTCCACATACAAATCCCACGCGCAGGCCGGGTCAAACCGCAGATGCCAGGCGCGGATCGCATCGGCATGAACAAAGAGGGCGCAGCAATCGCAGTTTTCGGCCGAGCTCCCCAGCAAAGCCGCGTAGGGAAACGGCGGGGCGTTGCGATGCATCCGCCCGCCGTCGCGATCGGAATCCGTCAGCACGCCAAACGGGAGAACCGCCACGCCCGCCACCAGCCGTGAGCCAATGATGCCGCAGGGAAAAAGCGTGCTCCGGCGCGCCAGAAGCGGGCGCGGATCCTCCAATGGCTGAAAGTCTTCATGGGCAAAAAGAATCCACTCCGTTCCAGGCGGAAGCGCATCGAGAAACGCATTGTAGCGGAGCGGGATGGGAAGATTTTCCTGCGTGTTGTCTCGCACGGCAAACCGAGCCCCGGCCAGCACAGGGTTTTCCGCCAGACAGCGGCGGAAACAGGCTTT
>ERZ808286.388-NODE-388-length-29838-cov-4.801565_pt1 | contig 29838 bp, 21 predicted proteins | sample MGYA00521276_ERZ808286 | MGnify/ENA primary metagenome ERZ808286 (study PRJEB31516, sample SAMN03275607) | gut metagenome | biome: mammalia-associated habitat; material: feces | host: Papio cynocephalus | place: Kenya | collected 2012-08-01 ... | reverse complement strand
AGCCCGGGCGTCTGTGCGCAGCTGGTGTGGCCTCTGCGAAAAACTGCCAGGCGAGTGGCCTATTCCGACCGGCTTGTGGTGGACGATGCGGACATCCTGATTGTAAACGAGGCCGATTTGGCGCAGGTGCCGCCTTCCGTTGGGCGGCAAATCCGCCCCGGAGAAGTCAAGACTGGCGGGCGTGAGAGCTTTCGTGTTTTTGCAGTGCGCGCGCAACAACCAGAGGAGGCATTGTGAGGGAGCGGCGGTGGATTCGGCACACGGTTTTTGCCCTGTTGGTCTTATTGGCCTGGGGGTGGCTGCAACCGGCTGTAGAGGGCGTCATCAGCGATTGCGGTGATCTCTCCCAGCACATGGAGTTTGTGTGGATGGTGCCTGTATTAAGCGGCCTGCTGCTGTGGCTTCGGCGGAAACGCATCGCAGCCTCACTGGGCACGCCGGAGCCATGGCTGGCATGTCCGCTGATTTTGCTCGCAGCAGGGCTGCTCTTTCTGGGGCTTCGCGGCGGGCAGACGCGCTTTTGCCAGCTGGCAGCTGTGCTGTTGCTGCTGGCGCTGCCTCTCGCCTGTTACGGCCGGAAAACGCTTCGTGAGATCTGGTTCCCGATTCTCTTGCTGGCCTTTGTGATGCCGGTCGGATTTCTGGATAACTTCACCGTGCCCCTACGCCGCGCCTCGGTAACCGTAACGGCATTTCTGCTGAATGGACTAGGCGTTCCGGTAAAACAATCCGGCACCGCCATCCTCTCTGCAGGCTCCACCCCTTTTCAGCTAGACGTGGCCGATCCATGCAGCGGCATTCGATCGCTTGTGGCACTCTTCGTGGGCACCGCCGCCTACGGCGCTGTAACCCTGAAAAGCATCTGGGGGCGCTGGGTGCTTTTCGGGGCAAGCCTGCCGATTGCTTTTCTTGGAAATATTCTGCGGCTGCTCGCTACAGCGCTGACGTGCTGCATGGCCGGGCAAGCTGCAGGCCTGATCCTGCATGATAACGCCCTTTTCTTCATTGCCCCAGTCTATGCCGCAGCCGTTTTCGGGCTGGCAGATTGGCTGCGGAAAAAAGAAACATCACGGCCTGAGCGCACGTTAACGCCGGAATCCATCACGCCGATCTCCCGCCGAGTCTGGGCTGGCTGGGTGTGCCTAGCGGCGGGGCTTCCACTCTTCGGTCTATACGCGCGGCATCAACCGCCGCTGATTTACGAAAGTGATGCCTTTTTGCGCCCCGCCTTCTCGGCGTTGCCGGGAATGGAAATGTTCTACCCCTGGTTCTGCCAGAACCGCCTGTGCCTATGGAGCGGAACATTCCCCGCAACAACGCCGCCACCAAAAGTTTGCCCGCAGTGCGGAGGCGAATTACAGCGGATTACGCGAGCCGAATTAGACATTCTCCCGGCAGATACACAAAACCGTAAAGTTACCTACCGGCTGGAAAATGGCGACGTCTTCACCGTAGCGCTTGTGATCGCCGGGCGGAACCGAATGTCCATCCATCGGCCGGAACTTTGCCTCCCGGCGCAAGGATTTGTCATGAGCGAACGGCGCGTGCGTGAAATCCTGCCTGGCGTCCCCATGGCCTGCTTTTCACTTACCCGAGAGCAGCAATCCGGCCGCAGCGGATTTGCCTACCTTTTCATTCATGCTTCAGGCGCCACCGTCTCCAACCTGCAGCGCGTGGTGGGAGACGCCTGGGAACGCTCCATACACAACCGAATTCAACGCTGGGCGATGCTCACCGTCAGTTCGCCTCAACACGATTTCCAGACACCAGATGGCGAAGCCGCACTACGCCGGTTTATGCGCCTGTTCTACCCCACCCTTTGGACTAACCGTGCTCATGACTGAACGAACCATCCGTATAGCGAAAACCCCTTGGGCGCGTATGCGCGGCCTGCTTGGAGAAACAGCACTCCCGCCAGGAGCCGCACTTCTGCTTCGCCCCTGTAACGCTATTCATACGCTAGGTATGCGGTTTGCCCTCGATGCCCGGTTTTATAATCGCCGGGGGGAGCTTGTTCGGGAAATCTTGAATGTTCCGCCCGGGAAATGCTGGATCTGGGGCGGATGGCGGGCACACGCTGTGCTGGAGTGCTCGGCCGGCGATCCGGCCTTTCAGGGGCTCCAGCACTTGCCGGAAAGGACTGAACCATGACCCTGCGCGTCCATTCCTATGAAAGCTTCGGCGCCGTTGATGGTCCGGGTATTCGCCTGGTTGTCTTTCTGCAAGGCTGCCCTCTGCGCTGTCTCTTTTGCCACAATCCGGATACCTGGGCTGCCGCCGGCGGCACGGAAACACCCATTGAAGCCATCGTGCAGAAAGCCCGGCGCATGCGCCCCTACTTTGGGAAAGACGGCGGCGTAACGTTCTCCGGGGGAGAACCCCTGATGCAGGCCCGCGCCGTTCGCGAAGCCATTGAAGCACTTCACCGTGAAGACATCCATGTGGCTCTCGACACCTCCGGCGCACTGGATTCCCCGGAAGCCCTGGCCGCATTGGATGCCGCAGACCTGATTCTCCTAGATGTCAAAAGCCCGGATCCCGCCCGCTTCAAGGACGTTACCGGGCTTGACCAGGCCGCAACCTGCCACGTTTTCAACCATCTGCGCCAAACCCAAAAGCCCGTCTGGATCCGCCAAGTGGTGGCACATGGGCTCAATGACACCCAGGCCGAAAAAGATGCGACCAAAGCCTTCATCGCCGGACTGAACGTCCTACGGATTGACCGGCTGCCCTATCATGAGCTTGGCGTGATGAAATATGAAGCCCTCGGCCTACCCTATCGCGGAAGTGCCCTGAAGCCCCCATCCCCCGAGGAGCTACCCCTATGAGCGCCCCCGAAACTTCTGACCTGACGTCGTTTCGGCAGCGCCTTCGCGATCTGGAGGATGATCTCCAGCCCTCCGCCCTGCCCCCACCCAGAAAACATCGAGCCTTCAATCCGCACCGCCTCATGGCGATCACCTTTCTGGTTCTGATCCTAATCGGCACGTTTCTGCTCATTACCCCCTGGGCACAGACCAGCGGCCAGTGGGCATGGCAATTCCCCGGCGCCGGGGGGTTCTTCAAAAACGGGTGGCGTGCCGTTCTTGACAACTTCTTTATGGCCACTTCCGCCGCCTGCGTAACTGGGCTCACCGTGGTAGACGTACCCACCGTCTACACCCCCTTTGGCCATGGCGTGCTGGCCGCCTGTATTCAGCTCGGAGGCCTCAGCCTCATGACCCTGGGCACGCTCATTGTGACACTCCTGCTCGGCCGCGTGCCGGTAGAAGGCGAAGAACGCACCATAATCAGTTATGGCGGCTCCCCCGGATCTGCCCATCGATTGCTTTGGCAAACCGTCCGCTACGTCTTCGCCTTTGAAGCCGTTGGAGCTGCCATCTTTTTCCTCTGCTACCACTTCCGCTACGGTTACACCCTCGGAAAAAGCCTGTGGTACGCCCTCTTTCACGCCATCAGCGCCTTCTGTAACGCCGGCATTTCCCTGCATCCGAATAATCTGGAGCTCTTCCGGGGCGACCTCACCTATACGCTCACTGCCACCCTGCTCGTTACCCTTGGCGGCATCGGATTTCTCGTCATTGCCAACGTCTTTCACTACCACTTCTGGCGGCGCGACCTGCGTAAACGCGGGCACATCTCTCTGCACGCACGCATCGTGCTCTGGACATCGCTTATCCTCTGCCTGGGCGGCGGCCTTCTCTTCACCCTGCTCGAATGGCATGCGTCCCTCAGGACTCCCAACGCTCAGCCCCTCATCGAAGCGCTGCTCAGCGGCCACTGGCTCCCCATCCGCCACGCACTTGCAGATAGCGGCGAACGCCTCGTTACCGGTATTTCTCAGGCCGCCATGTTCCGCACCGCCGGGTTCAATCTCGTGCCAATGGATGCCATTTCCGCCCCTGCGAACCTTCTCTCCGTCCTGCTCATGCTTATCGGAGGATCCCCCGGCTCCATGGCCGGCGGCATTAAAACCACAACGCTCGTGGTTCTCCTGCTCACCATTCGCGCCTACATCCGCGGCGCCCCTACCGTTGAAGTTCACCACCGCACCCTCTCCAACGCCATTTGTCGTGAAGCCATGGTCATCGTCTTTTTCTATCTGGCCACCGTCTTCCTCTTCTACTTCGTTTTGCTGAGTACAGAAACCCGCCTCATTGCCCTGCGCGGGGACTTCGCCCTCTTCTACGAAGTCTCTTCCGCTGTCGGCACCGTGGGCACCACCCTCAACGCCACGCCCCATCTTTCGCCCATTGGGCGCCTCATCATCGCCTTGGCCATGTTCCTCGGGCGCATCGGCCCCATCTCTATTGTGCTCATGATGGCTCGGCGGCATACCGCCCACTGGACGCGCTGCCCGGAAGAAACGATCACCGTTGGCTAATCCGTATATTATGCGCCCACACCCCCCTCTCCGATACCTCTGGCTCACCCTCTGCGGCCTGATCGAACGTCTGCTCCCGCGAGCCAAAAACCGTGGCGCTTGGGGAGAGCGCTGGGCGGTACGTCTGCTCCGCGCCGAAGGATGCCGTGTTTTGGCGCGCAACGCCCGCCCATACCGCCATGGTGAGCTCGACCTCGTTGCAAAAGAAGGCCGTTGTATTCTCTTTGTTGAAGTTAAAACCCGCCAAAACGAACGATACGGCCGCCCCCTTCAGGCCATTTCACTGCATAAACGCCGCCTGATGCGCCAGTGCGCCACCCATTGGCTCGCCCAGCATCACCTGCTTGGGAAGCCGGTTCCCTTCCGCTTTGAAGCCATCGAAGTCATTGGGAGCCCCGGGCATGGCCGCCCCATCCTTCGCCGAATCCGCACGCTCGACATGTCTGAGACCCGCGCTCCGGAACTCTTTTAACCTGCCCTTCTCATGTGCCCAAAGCCACGCTCAAGGGCAGCGTTTTGGCGTCAGGGTCATTCCCCTCCCAGCGCGCCCCCATGACGCCCGAAATAAAAAGGAGGGGGGCCGTCTCGGCTCCCCCTCCGCATCTCCTATATGTATACACGCCCCACCCCGTCAGATAACGGAAAGTAAAGCCCTGCGCTTCAGCTCTCCGGAAACTTCAATGCGCGTCAAGCGCATCAAAAAGACAACGCAAAAGCTCAAACTTCAGGTTCTGAACCGAAACAAAGGAAACGCCCGGTAATTCCGGCACCACATCCGGCGGGTTGGCATACTGCGAAAGCACCACCATCAGCTCCACCGCCCAATCCTCCGGGAACCGAGCGCGGCAGTCCCGCTCCACATCGCGTAAATAAGCGATCATATCGCCCTCCAGGCCATGATGCCAGGCATTCACATCAGGCGCCTGCAACACGATCGCCTTCTTCTTTTCGCCCAGAGCAAACGCCCAATATTTCGCATCTGAAAGGCCAAATCCACGAAGCGCAAGTGCTCCGAACGGTTTCGGGAAAAAGGTCTCAAGCCCCTCAAGCACGCGGATCAACTTAGCTTCCAGATGGGAATCATAGGAATAGGATTCCGTTCCGACCACCCGCCGAGAGAAAAGCCGATTCGCCTCAGCCACTACCCGGCGCATCTCGTGCGGCGCAGCCGGGAACATGGCAATTCGAGATAGCGAGCAGACGTCCTCCTTCTTTCCGATCACCTCGGCCAACGCCTCCGCCATCCTGGCCATCTCTCCCGGATCGGGGTGGGCGACGCCGTCTCTCATCGGCTCCAGGACAATGTGCACCTTATCATAGGTCAGGCAGAAAACCTTGCCGCGTTTCTCATAGACGCCAAGCACTATCCGCTCCGCCAACCGGAACAACTCCACCTTAACGAACGCCTCGGCGCTACGAGCCATCTGTTTACTGGAACGCGTAAAGTCAAAGGTCTTCATTCGGCGTTGAACCTGCCGAAGCAACGCCGGATCACCAGAAAAAGGCTCCGATGGCAGCTGATCATACCACGTTCGGAGCGACAGAAACCCCTTCGGCGGCTGGCTCAGATAACACACCGAAAGATTCCGCTCCTTACAATCGGCGAGAAACGCTTCCGGTGCGTTCAACACCACCCGATCATCAAAGAGCACCGCCGTTTCTGCAAAGACCGCCGTGCGCGCCGGCTCCAAGTGCCACTGGGCGCTTTGAAGCAACGCAATCGGCGAATCGATCGCAACATAACCGGTATCCATATCAGGCATGTTATGTATTCGCCATTGCGGTATCACATGGAACCAATGCTTTTCATTCGTCCGCCACGTCGCAACCCTGCCAAAAACGGATTCAAAGGCCGCCAGCAATAGAACTCCCTTGGGCGTTGAAACCACAAACACGGCCTCGCCAATAACCGCCGCATCCCCTTCACACAACACCTTGCCGCCAACCTCATCCGCCCAGGCTTCAACCCCTGCTCGCAAGGCTTCACACTTCGCGCTCGCCTCCATCGCGCCGCACACCATCTCAAGCAGAGGATGATCCGCCTCATCCTCGTCCAACGATTCTTCTTCCGCCTCATCCTCAGGCTCATTCCCCGGCCATTCCTCGGGTAAGTTATCCGTATCGGCCGCGGGTTCCGAGCTGTCCTGAAAACGTGTAGGCCCCTCGGATAAGTTATCCGTATCGGCCGCGGGTTCCTCCGCTTCATCCGCCTGAGGCGCCAACAAGGCCTCCAGATAATCCGGGAAGCAAAGCAGGCGTTCCACCTCAACTGTGTCCGGGCTTTCTTCTTCATCATCGTCCACAAAATAAAACGCCAGCCGCCTCTGCCCCCGAAGCGCTTTTGCATATTTTTTCGGAACATCCACTTTGGCATAGTCAAACCGGTTAATCCGAAGAACGGCTCGATCGCCGCAGATGTAAAGCTTGGGAGAATGGAACGCAACCCCCTTCACATCCTGCACGCGAAGAAAGAAGTTCCCGTGCTTCATGACGTCAATAGTCGCGTCTTCCAAAAGCTTCCGCCGCACGCCCGCATCGGCGTTATTCACGTTCAAACGTCCACTGTCCTCCATACATACCTCCTCGTTTTACTAAAATCCGATCCGACCTTGCTGTTGAACCGCGCGCAAATGGTCAAGTGCCATTCCAAGCCTGGCACCCGTCAGGGGATCCCCTTTCAGGCGCGCGCGGCGCAAGGCCTGCGCCAAAACCTCCTTGAAATCTGCCATGCAGAGCCCCTCCGATCGATTCAAAACATCCGTCAGATTCTCCGCCGCAACGGACTCATTGAACTTTGCTAAAAACCGTTTGGCAAACGCCTCCCGCGCCGCCCGCGAGGGAAGGTCGATTTTGATCTTCCGCCCGAAACGCCCTGCTCGAAGCAACGCAGGTTCGATCTGCTCCGGATAATTGGTTGTCGCAATCATCACCAACGGCGACTTTTCCGTTCCGCCATCCATCTGGCTCAGCAGCTGATTCAAAGAGTGCCTGGAATAGGCTTCATCCGCCGAACCAATGGCATTGAACTCTTCAAACACCATGATCGCAGGAGCCATTTTTTGCGCAGTGGAAAGCAATCGCTCCATCGCATCATCACGCATCACCTTCGCCGTCGACACGAAAAAGACGGGGAGATCCGCTTCCGTGCCAAGGGCCAACGCCAACGAGGTCTTCCCCGTTCCTGGCGGCCCCCACAGCAGAAAATTGGTGTGCGGCGGCGGTAGCTGCGCCAAGATCGGATCCCCCTTTATATAAGCCACCGCCTCGCGAAGCTCCTCGACCACAGCATCCAGCCCGACCAGATCGGAAAAGGAGATCTTTTTAGGGCGCTCCAGGCGAAACTCTCCAAAGTCTACGGAATCCTGATGTGCCCAGGAAAATTCGCTGATCTTGAGAAAAAGCTTGTCCCCCTCACGTTCCCAAGAAGAGGTAAACTTCAAAAAGTCCCCTCGCTTGTGCCGATTTTCCGCCTCATAGGGGTAGAACGGAAGCGGCGGAATCGCGATCTTCACGTCCTGGACAGCAGCCGTTCCAGAAAACGCATCTGCCAAGAACCCTCGGAGTAAATCGTCCAGCCGGCGTTCGCAGCTTTCAGCGCGAAGCGGCTCAGAAGCAGTCGCATCCAGAAATTGAAAGATCGCATCCACATCGGCATCGAAATTTCCCCCAAATTCCGCAAGTGGTTCGCAGATTGCTTCTTCAAGCTTTCGAGAAATCAAAGCTTTGAGTCCATCCGGCGATAGGCCGCCGATCCGAAAAATGGCATCAGTCTTTCCGATCAATGGGGCTATATGCTTCAATTTGGATCGATCGAGGACGTCACACAGCGTACGTGCGGAAATTTCTGCATCAGACATGCCGCCGCCCAACTTGTCAAACGCTGGATCAGGGAGCGTCAAAATTCCGACAACGGTTCGCCCTTGAACGGAAAGGTGTGCACCGCAAAATTTGTCCCGCTCCCGACCGGACAGATAGGAGAGAAACGCTGTGACCGCCCGCGGGATCGCCGCTTCCATTGCATCCAGAACCAGACACCCGCGTGGCGATCCGAGCGTTTCTTCGTAGATCAAGCCTGTATGAGACCCTTTGTATGAACTTTCGGAACCAAAAAGAGCGACGGTGAGTCCATCCTCTCCTGTCAAAGAAGCGAACGAAATTTGCCCAACATCAGGTTCCTGAAGCCCAGCTGCGGCAAAACCGCACCGAATCGATTCGGCGATTTTTTCTCCACCATCCCCTTCGCGGCAAACCAAAATCACAAAAAAAGGCTTGCTGCTATTAGCGATCCAGAACGTACGAAGCGTGGAGCAAAATCGATCCAGAATTTCTTGGTGACCGATGATCTTTTCGCCTAAAAACGAGCGCAACCCTGCTGCCCGCCGAGATTCGATCAATATCCGCTCTGCGGCAGAAACAGGAGAAAACGCCTTTATGTTTTCATGGTATCGGCGTGTCAGAATTCGCCGGGCCTCGCTCAGGCGAGTAGGGAATTTGTTGGCTCTTAAGATCCGTCCAACCTCCTCCGTTGGTTCAATACACAACGCCAGGAACAGTTGCACTGTTCCAACCGGATAACCCGGGAAGTACGCCATCATCTCTGAAAGCGTTCCGTCAAGAGGATCGAGAATAGCCTCAACCTCATCCGAGAACTTGAGCGGAACCGATTCAAGCGACCAATCGGAGTCGCTCGCCTGAATGCCTGAACTCTCGGGGAGTTCAACTTGGTCAACGCCCAGGATCTTGGCGGCGACTTCACGCTCCAAAACAGTGATCGCACAAAAAAGATCCTGGCATGTAGCGGCTTCCCGCCCCGCACGATGCGCCAATGTTTGCGCAAGCGCGAAAACTTTGAGAAGTGACGCTGAAAAATTAGTCCTGTCAAACTCCATCATTCCCGTCATAAAATCCCTCCTTTCGCTGAGACTGTATTTCTCGTTCGACCCAATCGTGTTGACTCAGAACGTCAACGGACTGGGCGAATGTTCGATTTGTTCAGACGAACGAGGCCGTTGCCTCGGATCTGCGGAACTCTGTTAGGAACTCCGGCGCACACCTCGCCGGAAGTTTAATGGGTTAGGAATCACAAGACGACACAAACAAGGGCGTACTCCGCCAGGGAATTGCTCAAGCCCATGGCGTCGTCCGACTTCGGAATCTGAACGTGCAGCATGGTGAACCTCCTTCGCTTAAATTGCCCTTGAACTGGACGGAGTAATACCAGAAATTTTGACGCAGACGCAAGAAAAAATTTCACGCGATCGAATTTTTTCTTCTTTTAATCCTGAAGATATTCTGAACCAGCGCCCCACGCTCGCAAATCTGATTTATTTCAATATAAACAATATATTTATATCAGCACAACACGGCTCGTCATGCATAAACACGGTTGTAAATTTTTTTCATTCCCCCCGCAATTTACCCTTTTTCCAGACGAAAGGATCACCCACCTGCGCAATCTGCCGCCCCAAATTCCAATCCGTTCACAGAAGGATGTAAACCGTATCCCACCCCACCCACACCACCCCTGCTGCTCAGGCTGTAACGGCACCCTTTACGGCTCCCGCCACGATCGGGTTCGTTTCAACCAGCCGCCCATATCTCACCCTCTAAGGCAAACACTTCGAAATCCGCCCCGGGTTCAGAGGAAACCCGGGGCGGATTGAAGGCCAATCCGGGGCGGGGTCATTCATGCCCCGCCCCAAAGCATCCAGACCCTGTACGCCGCCAAGCTCAAAAAAGTGAGGCGCACCCCCATCCGGCGCGCCTCCCAAAAGTTCGATACCCTGCGCTGTCTCTACTCCAACCGCAGTTTGAAGAAGTGGTAAGGCTCCGTCAATCCTGGAAGCACCATCGGGAATGACGCCTGCCCCAGCTTCTCCACTTCCGGTTCCGCATCAAGCTCAACATAACGCCAGATCGACACCTCCCCATTCGGGCGGCCGTTCTTTTCTGCGCCATTGACCTGCAATCCGCCGCGCACCTGCCAGGCGCCCGCCTCTCCAGGCTTCCATTCCGTCAGCGTCAAGGCCACCTGCGGCGGCTCACTCTGCGGCGGGATATCCACCAGCCAACACGTCTCCAACGTATCCGCCGATCCATTGAACGCCAACAGCGCCGCCTTCCCCTCTGCATCCAGTGCGGCCAACCAGCCTGCCACGGCCGGGCGGGCGCGAACAGCCTGTTTCACCGCTTCCTGCGCAGCAGGCTGTGCCTCATTCAGCACAAACGAAGGCCGCCAATCTGCCGAGCCCACAGAAGATCCAAACGCCGTGGCGATGAGAGATGCCCCGCAGCCATAGGTTGAAGGCCAGGTTTTGGATGCGAATTGAAGCGTTTGGCAAACAGCCCCGTTCACGTCCAACACGTCCATGTCCACTTTATTATTCGTCAATTTCATCCCGGGAAAGTAAGCGGCCTTCTCCAGCTTCAATGCAGCGAGCGGCGCCAGCGTTAACCCGCCCGGAAGCGTCACATCCAGAGAAGCCTGCGCCCATTCATTCCCGCTCTTCTTTGCCCGGATGCGCACGCCGGTCAAGTCCAGCGAAACCGTATCCGAACAATTGGTCAGCACCAGATATTCCCCTTCATCGCCATCCTCTGCGGCCGTATTGGCCAACACTTCGGCCACCCGAAGATACAGCCGCTCGTTTGTGGGCGGCGTCCAATCGACAGACGCGGCGATCACGCCCTCGGCATCTGCCAGCGTCAGGAATGTGGCCGATGTCTGCGCCGCGGCGTTACCGACGATCACCGCATCCGCCAGCGTATCGGCATGAGCGGCCACATACGCCTTGCGGTCAAACACCACCACCAGGTCGTCCTCCGCATCGACCACCGTTCCGGCAGGGAGCGTCCACGACACCGCGCCGGAAAGCGTCCAGCCGCTCATGTCAACCGCAAGCGTATTGGCGTTATGAATCACCAAGCGCTCAGCATCGGAGAACCCGCGCGTTGTGCCGTCTGTGCTCACAGCGTTTCCGAATGAGATGGCCGCTGCAAGCTCAGCGGTGGCCGGCTGAGCCTCCGGAATGCCTGCGGCATAATCGATGCCGTAACCCACCGTCTTCGTGGTTGTGTTTACGGAATGGGTAACGAAGAGGTGTTCCCGGCGCGGCACCACATAATTCTCCCACAGATCCGTAAAGCCCTCATCCAGGGTCAACGCGTGATCCCAAACCCAGATCTTGGTGGTGATGGCCTTTGTGTCATACTGCCACTTCGTGCGGTCTGCCTCAACCAGCGGCTCCAGCGCAGTGCGCAGCTGCTGGGCATACGTCCACAGCGGCGTTTCCTCCTGAGTCGTTCCGGGAGCTTTGAGTAATTGATCCATCAGCGTACGCAGGCGCCGCAGATAGAGCCTGCGGAACTTCGGGCTCTGCAGCACAGCTTCAATCGCGTAATTTCCCTTAAACCCGGATGCTTTCACCCAGAAGCCGCCGTAAAACGGGTGGCTCTTATACCCATCGTCCGCCGGGCGCAACCCAATTTTACCGATTGGGTTATCGTTATAATACCATTGCCCGAACGAAAGGTTGTGATCATATGCCAGCGGCATCCATGTGCCCGTGCCATTCACATCGCCATAGGCACAGATATTCGCCCATACATCGTCCGACTCCTGCGTAATTCGGGCAGCCGCCAAATAGTTGAGCCAAGCCGGAAGATTAAACTCCCGAACCACTTTTTGCGTGAGCGCCGCATCCTCATTCCCCGAAGGCTTGCTTGCGGAGGAAAGCCCCTGGCAGAAAGCCAGCAGCACGGAAAGATCTTTTTCGTTGCCATCATCGGGCGTCTTCTTCTCGATGCCGCCGGCAGTCGTTACGCCTCTGGGATCAAACGTGCCCACATTCTTGTATGCATAGCCCAGCGGATCAAGCCCGTAATAATCCTCTATCAGCTCATCCGTAAAGCGGTTGGAATGAAACGCCAGCTGATAAAACGCCCCGTTCATCTGCAGCCGGACCGGATAATCAAACGGCACCAGATTCCCCGCCTGACGCCACACCCAGAACGACAACGCCTGGCGAATGTACGTTGGGTCGCAATACTCCGCGACAAACGATGTCTTGCGCGTCTCAATCTCCTCCCCGCTGAATGGGTTAGAACAAACCAACGGCTGGCACTTGTTGAACCGCAGCCCGTGCGACTTCTTGTAAAATCCTGCCGAAGTATTTCCGCGCAAATCGATGCGGACGTTGTCATAGTAGGTGTTCGTCTGTCCATCAAACACCCCCACGCGCGCCCCAAAAGGAGCCGCTCCCGCCACCGCGTCATACTGCTTATCCATCAGTTGCAGTGCCGTCTGGTCTGCAAACAGATGAAAGGTCTGCAAGCTTTCCGTGAGCTGTCCGGCCTCCGGTGCCACAATCGTACCGAACCATTCAATCCCGTCATCCGGGTTCTTAAACGAAGGCGAACGCCATTCATTCCCCGCCGCATCCGTAATCTCCGCCGCATAACGGATAAGGTGCCCTGCGGCAGGAAGTGCCACTGCGGGAATCACCCCTCGCCACCTATTCGCCCCAACCAGCGTCATCGGCACACGCTGTACCTCTTCAAAGTCCGCCCGATACAGCAGCGTTACAGCCTGAATCGCATTCTCAGCATCTTCCGAAAGCGGATATATTTCATAGGTTACAGAATAGTCCACACCCACAGGCGCAGGTGAAGCCGCCGTCACGCCGGAGCCTGAGGCCTTCTTCCCAACCGCCGGGCCGATATTCGGGCCATACGGCACGGCTCCTGTCAGGTCATTTGCCTTGCCGGGCGTCATCTGCGGCATAATCGCCCGCGTAACAGCGGAAACCGGACGAACAAACACGGCGCTTACTGAAGCCTCCGCGCCCTCCGCCCCGGGCGTAAGCACCCAGCCAAGCGTGTGTTCTCCCGCCGCCGGCGGCTCCAGATCCACGCCAGCGGCAACCGGCTTACCATCCAGTGTAACAGCCACCGAGCCCTTCGGCTGCGTCACCGTCACCTGCCACCTATCCCCCACTCGTGCCTCCGGGAACACCACCTGGCACTGAGCCTCAATCGCCCCCAACGCCCCATCCGAAAAGGGCACCACCGTCTGCGCCCCGGCAACGGTACCAGACTCCAGCACCACCGTTTCTGCCAATGGTGAAGCATTATGCAGTTTAGCAATCTCCTTCGTTGAGAGAAGTCCGGAGAAGAGACGCGGAGCCGTCAACTTCCCTCTAAACGTCGACCACCACGAATCGCGCGAACCGCCAAAACGGCGGCTCGCCGTAGCCGCTGAATAAGGCTTTGCCAGCGCCGCCGTTTCTGCGAACACCCCGTCAACAAAGAGTGTTACCGTACGCGAAGCTGCCTCCAATTGCAGCGTAAGATGCGTCCATTTCCCAACCTGAAGCTTACTGGAAAAAGCCGTTTCCTCATAAGAGCTCTGCCCGCCAACGCCGCGTTGAAGCTTCAGCGAACCATCCTCGTTTACAATGAACATATATCCCGCCGCCGATTTCGCACGCGCATCAATCAAAGCGATGGAATGCCCTGCCGTAGAAAGCGTAAGCGATGCCGGCTGCACCCAAAAGTCAACCGTCTCCCCGCCTGCAGCCTTCTCGGCCGCCACCGTACCCTCCAAATACGCCCCCGTACTCTGCGCCGCCCCGGCAAACGTGTAACATCCATCCTCTCCGGCCGTTACCCCCGTCGCCGTCCATGTTTCCGGCGTCAATTCACGTGCCTCCGGAGCCTCCTGAGGCACCGCCAAAGCCTCCGCTTCTGTCAACGCCCGCGGATAAAGACGAATATCCGCCAAAGCTCCCGAAAAAACGCCCCAATAACTGGAATCATACGCACGGCCAAAACACAACGGAAGCGCCGAATGCAGCGCTGCCTCAACCGAAAGCGCTGCATCCACCGTTTTCTCTCCATCCACCCACAGCCTCAGTGCGTCCCCAACCTGCTGCCCCGCCACCAGCACCACCGAATGCCATGCGCCATCAGCATAATTCGCCTCCGTATCCGTCTGAAGCTCCTGATTCTGCTTGGCAGCATTCCGCGGCTGAAGCAGCAGCTGCCCCTCCGCCGTCAACGCAAGAAGAATCCCCGAAGCATTCGCGCCTGAAGAGGGCCGGCTGTCAAACAGCGGCACACTCGATGACGGCTCGGCAGACTTGAACCAGAATGCCAGCGTATAAGCCCCCGTCAGCTGCGCCACCGCTTCCCCGGAAAGGGTTAGTCCCTGATTCTTTTCCGTATTAGACGAAAGATCCCATGCATCCTTACGCGTAAACCCCGCCTGATCTGTTAAGACGCCATAAACAAACGTTTCGTTATCCGCCGCGATCTCCGCCGTCAATCGATCCGGGACATTTTCCGGGCAAGAATTAATTACCCCCGCTAAACGTCCACGCCCCCCCGTTTGCCACGCATCTGCGCCAACCGCTCGATAGGAATAGAGCGAAGATGCTCCAACCAGCTCCTCCGCAACCTCCGATGCCCCCGGTCCGAAACTTTGCCCATCCGGCAAATCTACCGGCACGGAAAACGTTTCAATCAACGTCTTGCCGCCATCCGTATACAAACGAAGTGTTGGATATTTTTTGGGCGACACCTTAAACGGGAAGACCATCATCTCAGCCCCTGTCTCTCCGGCAGGATACATCGCCACCGTCTCCGAGTCGGCATTGTCATACGCCTCACTCGTGTAAATCAAAACCCGTGCCTGCGGCTCCAGTATATAATTCGCCAACGCTTTCCGGTTCTTCGACTTATCTTCTTTGCCGCGATTGAACCGGATCAACTGAAAGTCCTTCAGATTCACTGCCGCATCCGATGTATTCGTCAGCTCAATCCATCCGCTCTCCCGGCCATTCGGATCCAGCGTTTCCGGACGCGGACAAATCTCCGTGATGCGAACTTGAGCCCAGGCACCGGCCACCATTCCCAGCACCACTCCAAATATAATCCAACGTTTCATCCGTTCCACTCCTTCCCTGATTCCAGCGCATGCATCGCCCGAACACGCACTCCATTATCCTCTCTCCCTTTCCTCAATGCAAGAAAAATTCACTTCAAAACAATAAAACAACGGAGACATAACGAGAACATAACACGAATATGCGGATTGTCCAGGGAATCGTCAAAAAGAGAGCCGCACCCGAAACGGATGCGGCTTGCTTCTCTTAGTCCTTTGGGAAAGGCTGGCTTACTCAGCCGTAATGCCCTTCTCCTGAAGGTACTTAATGACGGAACCGACCGTCGTCAGTTTCTCGGCATCTTCGTCCGGGATTTCAGCTCCGAACTCTTCCTCGAAGGCCATGATGAGTTCGACCTGATCGAGAGAGTCGGCGCTGAGATCATCGATGAACGATGCTTCCGGGACGACCTGAGAGGCATCCACGCCAAGCTGATCCACGATGATGTCTTTGACTTTCTGTTCGAGGGACATGTTAGTACTCCTTGGGTTGTTAGAATCCGGCAACGCCGGGAAATGAAAAACACAAAAGCAGGATCAGAACGCCATACCGCCGCTGACCGCCAGCGTCTGCCCTGTAATATAAGACGCTTCATCCGAGGCGAGGAACCGGATAGCCTTAGCCACGTCCTCCGGCTCTCCCAGCTCCTGCAAGGGAATCATCTTCGCCATTGCATCCTTGGCCTCCTGAGAAAGCACTTCCGTCATCTTCGTTTTGATGAAACCGGGAGCCACCGCATTGCAGCGGATCTTCTTCTTTCCATATTCCTTCGAAAAGGTTTTGGTGAAGTTGATCACGCCGGCTTTAGCCGCGCCGTAATTGGCCTGCCCCACGTTTCCGAAAAGTCCAATTACCGAAGCCGTGTTGACAATGCATCCGCCGCAAGGCTTTCCATCGGCATCCCGGTTCTTACCCATGGGGCGGATCACCGCCTTGGAAAAGAGGAAAACCGACTTCAAGTTGGTGGCCAAAACGGCATCCCACTCGGCCTCATCCATCCGCAGGAGCAGATTATCGCGCGTAATACCCGCATTATTCACGAGGATATCAATCCGCCCCAGCTGCGCCACAGTCTCTTTAACCGCATTCTCAACCTGATCCGCCTTGGAAACATCACATTGAAGCGTGATCACACGGTGCCCAAACTGCGCCACCTCCGCCTTGGCTGTTTCCAACAGCGCCGGATTAAAGTCCAGAATTGCAACGTCCGCACCGCACTCGGCAAAAGCCTTGGCAGTAGCCAACCCAATTCCGCCTCCGGAACCCGTTACCAACGCCACCTTACCTGTAAAATCGTACATCGTCTGCTCCCTACTGAAAATTCCTGAATCAGGCATTCACCTTTGCCACTGTGGCCGCCAGCGTGGCCATATCCTGCACATTTGTTACTGCGTTGGCGCGGTCAATCCGGCGAATGAGGCCGGAAAGCACTTTCCCTGGGCCAAACTCTACGAAGAGCGCGCCAGGCTTCATCACCGCCTTCACACAATCGGAGAAATGGACGGGGCTGTCGACCTGCGTCATCATGGCAGCCTTGATTGCCTCTCCATCCGCCGCATGGAAAGAACCCGTGGCATTGGAGAGCACCGGAACCCGCGGCGAACGGAAGGGAATATCCTTCACGAATTCTGTCAGCTTCTCCCGCGCCGGTGTCATGAACGGCGAATGGAAAGCGCCCGCCACTTGCAGCACCACATTCTTGATGCCTGCTGCCGTAGCGAGTTCTGCCGCCTTAGCCACCGCTTCATGCGTGCCGGAGATCACCTGCTGCGCATCCGAATTGATGTTGGAGACCGTACACCCGGATCCTTCGCAAATGGCTTTCAGCTGTTCGGACGATGCGCCCATAATGGAAATCATACCCGAAGGCTTGGCTTCACAGGCCTCCTGCATATATTTCCCCCGCGCCTGGAGAATTCGCAGCGCCGTTTCAAAATCCAACACATCAGCCGCACAAAGCGCCGTCCACTCACCTAGGGAAAGCCCCGCAACCGCCTCTGCTGAAGCATTCGGGCATTGCTTACGGAAGGCCGCGTAACACGCCATGGAGACAGTGAAGATAGCCGGCTGACAAATATCGGACTTCGTCAACGCCTCAGCCGGGCCCTCGAAGCACAATTGTTTGAGGTCAAACCCCAACACTTCGTTGGCTCGATCAAACAGTGCCAAGATTTCAGGATCGTTCTCTGCGAGATCCTTCCCCATTCCGGGGAACTGTGCACCCTGCCCGGCGAAGAAATAGTTCAGCATGGTCTCACCCTTTCGTTCTGCAAAATAGTTTAGCGGTTTCTGCGCAGGAGTTCAAGTATTCTGAGCCTGCGTTCCGCGCATAGCGGTCTCTAGCTCTTCCTCAGAAACCTCCGGCAGCGCGCCAATTCGTTCGGCAATCGCCTGCGAAACGTTGTGCTCCGCGGCGCGGGAACCTGCCCGGCAGGCAAAGGCAATCGCTTTGTATGTAGACGAACCATGCGTAATAATCACCGCGCCGGGCACGCCCAGTAATGGCGCGCCGCCATACACTTCCGGATCCATCTGCCGCTTTAGTGCGCGCAAAGCCGGGAGCAGCGGGAGCGCCGCCAGGCGGAACCAAAGCTTGGACATGATCACCCGCTTAAGCCACCCGCCCATTGCATGCGCCGCGCTCTCGGCGGTTTTGAGCACCACATTGCCAACAAATCCATCGCACACGATAACATCCGTCTTTCCCTCAAAGACGTCGTGCCCTTCCACGTTCCCGCGAAAGTCAATTCCGGGCGTATAATCGCGCAGCAGCGGGAAAGCATGCTTTGTCAGCTCGTTGCCTTTACAGTCTTCGGTGCCGATGCTCATCAGCCCTATGACCGGCTTCTCCCGCCCCAACACCAACCGGCTGTAAATATCACCCATCACGGCAAATTCACGCAGCCACTGATGATGACAATCGGTATTGGCGCCGGCATCCAGCAGAAGAAGCGGGCGGGACGCATCGGAGGAAGGCAGCACCGTGGCAATAGCCGGGCGCGCCACGCCCTTGATACGCCCTAAAATGAACAGCGCAGAAGCCGCCATGGCACCGGAGTTCCCGGCCGAGACAGCAGCATCTGCCTTGCCCTCTTTTACCAGGCGCATACAGACGTTAATGGAGCAATTCTTTTTACGGCGAACCGCCGCAGCCGGCGCATCGTCCATCGCGATGCTTTCATCGGTATGGACAATAGAAAGCCGGCCAGCCGCCATCAAGGCCTGCGGATCGGGAAGCGGACGAATCTTCGGATGCCGGTGCTTAAGCGATTTCCGAATCGCCGCCTCATCGCCCACAAGGATAATGTGGTCAGAGGTCTGCGCGGCAGCAACGACGCCGCCCCAGACAATCTCAAACGGCGCATTGTCGCCGCCCATCGAATCGAGTGCTATGCGCATCTCATCCGCCTCGTTCTCTGCGCACACGCAGAGCCTGCATTAGGCCTCGACAGCCAGCACCTGACGATCGTTATACTTGCCGCAAGCGGGGCACGCACGATGCGCCAACCGGGTGGCGCCGCACGCACACGTTACCGTTCCGGGAACAGCGGCCTTGATCTGGGCGCGGCGCTGACGCACGCGCATTTTAGACTTCTTGCGTTTTGGAACTGCCATGATGACTCTCTTTCTCTTCTAAACATTCACTGGCCGCCCGTAGGCTCCAGGCCGTTCAGCACCTCCCACGGCGAATTCTCGCCGGTATCGGCACATCCGCACGGCCCCTCATTGAGGTTTTTGCCGCAATGCATGCAGGCGCCCTTGCAGTCTTCCTTACAAACCGGATAAGAAGGAAGGGCAAGAATAATACCTTCTCTGACGGATTCCGTCAAGTCGAGGGTCTCCGCCCCCGCAACAGCAAAGGATTCACAGTAGTCGGGCACTTCAACTTCTGCGCGGAAGTCGCCGCCGCACCGCCCACAGATACACAGGCATGGCAGCACCAGGCGCCCGCGCACGAGCAGCTCATCTCCGGGAAGCAGCTCACAGTGCAGGTCATAAGCCAATGCGCTCGCCGGCTTCAGCTGTTCAAGATCATCCAACGCCAACAGAGCCGCTTCCAGCTCGCCCCGAAGATGCTCCGTCTTTCCGCCATCGAGGCGGCCAAGATCAACGGTCAAATGCGCCGGCGTTTCCAACGGCTCCTCCCCGAATGCATTGTTCCGGATGCGCGCGCAGATAGGCACGCAGATGACGCTCCACACACGCCGGAACGAAATGATCTGTCCGCCCGCCGTAACGCGCCACTTCGCGCACGGTAGAGGCCGTAATGTAGCTATGCTCCTCGTTCGGCATCAGGAAGAGCGTCTCGATCGTGGCATCCAGTTGGCGGTTCGTCAGCGCCATCTGAAACTCATACTCAAAATCACTGTAAGCCCGCAGCCCGCGCACAACTGCCCGCACCTGCTGCCGTCTGCAAAACTCCACGAGCAGGCAGTCCAACGGCAGAACTTCCACATTTGCAATCTGCTCTTCCTGCAAACATTCTTTCACCATAGCCAGCCGATCGGCAATGCCAAAGAGCCGCGAGGGCTTAGCCGACACTCCGGCCACGGCCACGATCAAACGATTAAAGAGCGATGCGCTCCGCTTGATCAAGTCCAGATGCCCCAGCGTCATGGGGTCAAAGGTGCCGGGATAAACCGCTGTGGTTTCTTTCATGATGCAGGGATTATATCAAAAACCCTATCGCCGCGTTCAACCCATCTCTGCACGCCCAACCGCGCGTGGCGCGGCCATTGAAGGAACGCGGCGCAGCAAACGGCCGCATTGCACGGCCGGAGCGGCGCCTCAGTCATCATCCAAAAAGCCACCGCCGATATCCAACGCAAAGAGGCGAATTCGAACCCCGAACTGACGGAAGATGAACCCGCCCCGATCTTATCTCTTACCCGCCCCGACTTCCCCTCAGACTCGGGGCGGATTGAGCCCCGGCCTGAGCCTGTATCTCTTGGACGAGAGAAAGGTCTTTTAGTAGAATGGTGTGCATGAGACGCATCATGGCTTTTCTTTTTGCGATAGGAGGCGGGTGGATCCTGCAAGCCGATGAAAAACCAAATGCCTGGAGGCCGGCATATGTGGTGATGGAGCCGGTGTGCCAGGCTACGGATTGGAACCAAACGGGGGCACTAAACACCTATGTGGGGCTTGGGAAAGGGTTCCTTTGCGGATGTGACCCCCTGGCCTGGGGGCAAATTCTTGTTTATCATGCGCTGAATCATGGCTTCCCTGCGGCCAACTGGCTGCCAACGCCTTATACGGGAAGTGTTTTCCTGGGCTCTGATTTGGCCGGCGAAGCGCGAACGACACGCTCGGGGCTGTATGACTGGAAGGCCATCCGGGAGCAGAAGACGTGGCAGAATGAGGCCGGTGAGACCATCTCTCCGGCAGGGCGGCTGATGTGGGATCTGGGCGTTATGGGCGGCACCCATTATGACACCGCCGGCCAGGGCGGAACGGCCGGGACAATTTGGCCGCGCTTTGCCAGAGATTATTTTTGTTATCAGAATGTGGGCTACGCCTACTCCAAGCCTATTGTCAACGGGTCGGAGTTGCAGCCTTACTGGCGGGACATGCTGAACACGCTTTTGCGGACGTCGCTTCAGGCACAAGCGCCCCTTGGAACGCAGATCAATGGCCATATGATCGTAACCGATGGATTCGGCATCGACAGCGATGGAAAAGCGTGGTTCCATGTTGATTACGGTTGGGGAAATGCCAGCGGCCGCTGGTGGGATCTGGACACCGCCGCCGAGCGAATCATCCTGATTTACCCTAACGTATTTCCCGCCGCGCTGGGTTCGATTGTTGCCGGGCGGGTGGCTGACCGCCGCGCTGCACCCATCGCAGGTGCCGCGCTGGTTCTGAGTGACGGCCAGACTGCGCGGGTAACCACCACAGACGCTTCCGGAGCCTATTGTTTCTCTGGACTGCCCGAAGCCTCTGCCGAAGCACTTCGCCCGGAAGACCTGGAGCTCCGCTCCTACACGCTTACCGTGCTGGCACCAAATTGTGAGCCGGTTTCCCAAACGCTCACAACCGCCCCGTTCATTGACGATGGCCTGCGGGCGCAGAAGAGCGACGCCTACGAGGAAGCCGTTGGCAAGGGGTTTTTCTTCCCGCACACCTGCGGAAACTCAGTGGCCGACTTCACGCTCACGCCCATCCGCTACGTTGCCCCGGATGGTGCAGGAGATGGACGTTCCTGGCGCACGGCCGCCCCCCTTTCGCAGGCCACGTTAGACGCCTTCCCCGGCACAGAAATTCGGTTGGCAGCAGGAGACTATGCGCTGTCTGCCACCCTGCATCTGCCGCAGGCCGTTACCCTCTCCGGCGGATGGGAGGCCGAAACCGGCCTGTGCGCCCCGTTGACAACGCCCTCCCGCCTCATTTTCTCCGGCGCCGACAAAGATGCTTACTTGAAGCTGGAAGCCTCCGCCTGCCTCGAAGGCGTTACGATTGAGGGCTCCGCCTGGGCTAATGTCATGCTTTGCGACACACAGGGCGGAGCCAAGCCTGTCGTACGCCGATGCCGCATTCGGCAGGCTCGCCCCAATCAGATTGGCGCCAACATCCGCTTTGAAGCTTGTCTCCTGGAATATTCCGCCCCCTACACCGAAGAATGCGCCTTTTTTCACTGTTCTTTTACAGCCAGCGCCTTTGAGGACAAGGAGGGGGTCGATCTCGGAGGCAACCGTTACGCAGCCACCGAAAGTGATAGCCGCCCAACCTCACCATGCCCCTGCCAGCAAGCCGGCGCCGCCGGGCACAACTGCCCGGAAACAGGGCTTGATGGCGCACCGCTTCTAGGCTCGCAGGGGGCACTCGCCCCCGCCGCCGCTGGATATTCCCTCCAATTAAATTGATGAAAGGCACCCCCATGATTGAATATTCTACCCTCGTAACCGGACCGCTCGGAGAAAACTGTTACCTGCTCTGGAAAGATTCCAACGCGTGGATTATCGATCCCGGCGCAGACGCCGATGAAATCACCGCCGAATTGGCCGCCCGTAAGCTTATGCCCGTATCCATTCTCCTCACGCATGGACATTTTGACCATCTGGGTGCTCTGGATGCCCTGCTGAAGCAATGGCCAGAAATCCCCGTCGTGCTCCGCCGGGAAGAGTGGGATTGGGCATTCACCCACGCCATGAACCAATATCCGCCCTTTTACCTTCATCAACACCGCCCCAAAAACCTGCTTGCGCCCGGCGATACCTATGCCTGCGGCGGCCTTTCTGCGCGCCTGCTTCCTTCCCCCGGCCACACGCCCGGCGGTCAATGCATCCTCCTGACGGACGATGTCCCCGCCCCTATCTGTTTCACGGGCGACACGATTTTCAAAGGTTCCATCGGCCGTACCGACCTTCCCGGCGGCTCGTTCGCCCAACTCAATGAAACCTTGCGCCAACTCACCGCCGCGCTCGCGCCTGAGACCACCCTCCTGCCTGGGCATGGACCGGCCACCACGCTTGCCCATGAGCTAAAGTTCAACCCCTTCCTTCAGCCTGAAGAAGACTTTTGATACCTGATGGCCTTTATCAATACAGCCTCCATGCCATTACACAAGAAAAGCCCTGTTCCGTGCGCGAACAGGGCTTTTCTTGTTTTGCCCGATCCTTTGTCTTTCACACATAAGGCGCATTCCGCCCTTTCCAAGACGCCATGTACGAACGCTGGACAGGTTGTGGAAAGGAAACCCGACAAAATTAAAACCCCTCCCGAACAATGTTCGTGGAGGGGTGGGGTTGTGTGTGTCTGTGTAGGAGAATGTCTGAAAACATCGGGAATGATACCAAACACATTTTATGATTGCAATAGGCTTTTTAGTTTTTCTTCAAGAAATTTCTCGATTTTCGGCTCTTTCAGCTCTCACTCCTTGCACGTAAGCCTTCTTCCTGTCTTCTTTACGTCTCTTTTTTATCCGTTTCTACTGCACGTTTCCCGTTATCAAGCAAGCCTGTATACCCATGAATACAGTTCCACTTTTACCATTGAAATTCCGTACCATTCGGGTTACAATTGAGAAAGTGTTCGATTGGGCGGTGCAACGCCCCGTACGAAGAGTCAATCACCCAAAGAACGTCCGGAGGATACCGATGAAGCGGTTTGTTTTGTTGATCGTTGCGGGGCTGCTGGCGGCAATGGAAACCGTTGCGGCCGCCCCGGCCAAGCATGTGGTGCTGATTGGTGTGGACGGTCTGGGAGCATATGGCCTGCGCAAAATTGAAAAGGCGCGCATCCCCAACCTCTGCAACATAATGGAGGGCGGAGCATGGACGCTCAAAGATCGTTCCGTTCTCGCATCCTCAAGTGCAATCAACTGGGCTTCCATGTTTACCGGGCTGCCTACCGAACTCCACGGCTACACAAAGTGGAACTCGGCCAAACCGGAAATCAAGCCAAACCTGGTCAATGAACGCGGCGTTTCTCCCACCATTTTCTCCGAGATCCGCCGCCAGCGCCCGAACGCCCGAACAGAGGTCATTGCCGAATGGAATGGCATCGGTGCGCTGATTGATAAACCCGCCGTGGATCGTTATTTCCTTATCCCCGGTAAATACGAGGATCACCCGCAGATGATTATCGATGAAGCCGTCCGCGCCATCAAAGAGCGCAAGCCCGCCCTGCTGGCCGTCTGCATCGACCAAATTGATCATATCGGCCACCGCATCGGCCATGATACACCCGCCTATTATGACGGCATCGCTGCGCTTGATGGTTACGTGGGGCGGATTCTCAAGGCAGTTCAGGACGCCGGGATCGTCAAAGATACCGTCATTATCCTGACGGCTGACCATGGCGGCACGAAGAAGGGGCACGGCGGCATCTCACCCGCCGAAATGGAAATTCCCTTTCTGATCTACGGTGCACCGCTCAAGACAAAAGGTGAGATTCCCGTTCAGATGATGCAGTATGACTGCGCCGCCGTCATTGCCGATGCGCTGGGAATTGCCCCCAACGCCAATTGGCGCGGGCGAACCGTGCCCGGCCTATTCCGCCATTGAAGCCATTCCAGTAATAATGAAACGCCTGCGCCTATGTGCCCCCAGTGCTCTGCGGAGCACATATTCTCTGTCTGCGCAGCGCGTTTCCCCAGCCCACTGGCGCGCGTACCATACACCCCTGCCCCAGAAACGCTGTAACATATCTCGGCCTCAGGATAAACCTGTCCCTGGTTCTGCACCCGCCCCAAAAGCTCCGTTGCTCTGTTCCCGAATAGATCCCGCCTGACCGTCAACAACCGTCATTCTCTCCCCGACGACACTCGGATTTGACACCTCCTTTACCTTGTATTATCCTATTCTCAAAAGCGGTCTGAATAAGTTTGTTGTGTCTATTTCAGCCCGCGTAAGGGAAAGAGAGATGTGGTTATGAGAAATTCGTTTGCATACGGGCTGGCCATTTTAGGGCTGACTGTAACATTTCTGACAGGCGCCGCAAGCGCCGTCGACCTACCGGAAGCCTCGCTTTCGTTCTCCTTTAACAATCAGCTCACGCCAGATACCGGCTCACTCTCATGGCAGTGGGATACCTCCGATGCCGTGTATGCCGACTCCCTGCGCAAAGAAAGCGATGGAGCCTTCAGTAAAGCTCTGACGATCAGCTCCAGCACGCACCCCGGCACGAGCTACGCCTGGCCGGAAACATTCTCCGCCATGGCCTATATGAACATGGCCGCTGTTCAGGACAAAGGGGTATTGATTTCTTTTGGCAATTCCGCATTCCTGCGTAAGTTAGACAGCACCACCCTGACCTTTGGCGGCACGGATGAAAGCAATATGGTCTCCGTCACCCTGACCACGCTCAGTGAGGGTTACCACCTGATCGTCATCACCAAAACCGCCGAACAGATGAGCCTGCAGATCGATGGCAGAGACATCGCGGCCTCTGGGAGCACGCTTCCTGCCTTCAACAACGGCTTGCAGCTGGGTATCCGCTGGGAAGGAGCCAACGCCAATGCCAAGCTGGCGAATGGTCTGCTGATCGATGAATTGGCTTTCTATGATTCCGTGCTGACGAAGGAACAAGCCGCTGCACTGGCAGAAGCTTACCCCTCCCTTCCCGCGCACTTCACCGCCGCGCCCGAGGGCAGCACAGTAACCTTCTCCGAAATTACCTGGGCCGAAGGTGCATTCACAGAAGGAGAGGACACACTCGCCACCCTGACGCTTCAGCCAGGTGCCACGCTGATCATGGATCAGGCGCCAACCCTGAAACGCCTCAATCTCGTCTGTTCGGGTGGAAATCTGACGCTTCGGGGCGCCGACACCCTGGAAACGCCAGAAGCCGCCTTCACCCATATCGGCGCCGTGAATCTTTCCGGTGTTGTAGGCGACGGCAACACCTGCGCCCTCACCCTGAATCAATCCCTAAGTAAAGGGTGGACGTATACCCAGGGCGCCGGCTCATCTACTGCCAGCGTGGGAATCGAACACACCGGCGGCACCGTGGCGCTTAATGGCGGCACCTATTATCTCTCTGAGACCACCTCCTCCACGCAAACCGCCGTCACCATAGACAACGCTGCCGTTTTCTATTCCAGCAGCTTCGGCATCGGCACGGCCACGTATACCCTCGGCGGCTCCACCGCCGTTTCTACCCCGCGCCTCATCCTTTCCCAGGGAGATGCCGGCCGCAACGCTTCGCTCACACTGAAAGACACCGCAACGCTCTCCGTTTCCGGCGAAACCAACAGCGATGCCAACACTTCCAGTATCATGATCGGCCACTGGAACGGCCCCTCCACCCTCACCTTACAGGATACCGCCTCCTTCACGGCAGAAAAGGCAGATCTGCTGCTTGGTAAAACCGGCAACACACAGACGATCAACCTCAACGGCGGCACCCTCACAGCCAGGGGTATTAAACTGGCCAGCAATGCCACCGGCACCAACCGCCTAAATCTCAACGGTGGCACCCTGCGCCTCGGCGCCACCGGCATCACCTCCTACAATGCCAGCCGGGTACTAACCCTTACCGTCAATAACGCCCCCGTTCTGGAAGCCTTGGCCGACTTCACCGTGGCCTATGGTGTGAACTTGGCCGATGGCGCCGTGCTTACCGTAAAGCCTGAAGGGCACACCCTCACCTTCGCGCAAGCCTTCTCCGGCGCCGGCGCGCTCAAACTCGAAGGCTCCGGAACCGTTGATCTCACCGCTCTTGAAACCCTTCCGGTCTTCGCCGGCATCGATAGCGGCATCACCCTGAAACTCTCCGCTGGCACCCTCGAAGCCCTGCTGCTGGGCGGAACGCTCACGAAAACGCTGACCCCGGTCTCCGGCGCAGCACTCGCCGGAACCGTTGAGCTCTGGCTGAACGGCGCCAAACTGGACGCTGACGCGCAAACCAATGAAGACGGCAGCCTCACCCTTTCCACCACGGTTATCCCCGGCACATGCACCGGTAACCAGTGGTTCTGGGATTATGAGTTCACCGGGAATCTCACCAATATCGGTTCCGATGGCACCGCCCTCACCCAAGATGGCTCCGCCCCTGTCTATTCGGAAGCGGATGCCGAGGGCAACCGCGCCGTTTATCTAAAGAGCACCCCCTATCGCCGCGCCGCCTACGGATCGGCCATGACCGCCGTCATGCGCTGCAAGCCTGCCGCCACGGCCAACGCCATCCTGATCGCCTTCGGCACCACCATTGACAGCGGCAAGTGCTGCCTCATGCTCGCCACCGGCGCCAACCCCGCCGCAGGCGACATGCGCCTCTGCCTATGGGATAAAAGCGCCAACACTGTAACCGAACTGGTTGACAATCTCAAAGTGCCCAACGCCACAGCCGACTACCACGTCTACGCTTTCTCTCTCGCCGTCGTGGACGGCAAAACCCAGGTAGCGGTTTATGTGGACGGCAAACGCAAAACCGTTTACAAACACAGCTCCGTCATTGAATTGGGCAATGGATTCCAGATCGGCTCAGCCCACGGCGGGTTCCAAAATATGCCGGTGCTCGCCGCCAGTGTCAGCCGCTATGCCGACCCCGATGCTGATTCCGTTGGCACCGTAGACTTTTTACGTGTAACCAACAGCACCCTCTCAGCCGCAGCCATGCAGGCCATTGCCCAGGCCTATCCCTATACCTCCGAAAATGGCCGCGCCACCCGATCGCTCACCGCCAATGCCGATGAAACCTGGGTGGATGAAGCTTCCACGCCGTGGGCGCAGACCCTGCCCAACGCAGAAGAAACCGCCCAGGCTCAGCCCAATGCCGGTACGGCCGTGGAGCTCACACTCGCCGGAGATGCCGCACTCACGCTCAATCTGCCTAAGAGTGAAACCGGGCTCATCTCCTATGAATCACTCACCGTCTCCGGAGACGGCGCACTCACCCTGAAGACCTCCCCCGACTCCGCCTGCTCCGTTGCCGTTGGCGATCTCACCCTAAGCACCGACCTGACCGTTCCCGCCGAAGCTTTCCAAGTGGGCACGCTTTTCGTTGGTGCAGGGAAGACTCTCACCTTCGACTGCTCGGAGCTTGACGTGTCCAACATCTGGGTGAACACCACCCTGCCGCTCACCGGCCTAACCCAGCTGGAAGAAGGCGCAGCCGTTAAAATCAGCAACCTCCCGGCAGCGCTTGCACCACGCGCCGTGGAGCTGGTCTATTCCGAAGCCACAGAATCCTACGCCCTGCACATCACGGTGCCAGAAAGCGGCCTCCATGCCGCCGTTTCGGGCGATGCCGTATGGAGCAGCCTGGAGTGGAAACTCGGCGACACCGCTATCACCCCCAACTGGAGCGCCGTCACGCATGTTCCCGCCACCCTGGAGATCTCCGGAGCTGCAACCCTCACCCTTGCGGAAGCCGTGGCCTTCCCCGGCACCCTCCGAATCACGGGAGCCGATGAGTCGGCAAGCCTTACCCTCACGGGCGGCAACGCCTTCTCCGCTGAAGCGCTTACACTTGAGGTAAGCACCAACGCCGAAGCCGGCACACTGGTGCTCTCCACGCCAACCACCCTCGCGCCCGGCATCACCGTAACGCTTCACGAGGCCGTAGCCGATCTTTCCAACCTCCGCCCCTCCGCAAACGTCTCCTCCGGCAATCGCCCAACCCTCGTTCTCGCAGAGGACTGTGCCGCTACACTCCCCACCGGAAACGTCAGCAGCTCCTGGCACAATCTGAACCTCACCATTCCCGAGGGGACAACCAGCACCCTGACTGCCAACCCGCGCATCGACATGTGCGGCGCCACCCTCACCGTGGCCGGGACACTCACGCTCAACGCCGAGATCTGGCTGGGCGTCTCCTACGGTTCGCTTAACGGCGCAGACAGTGCCATCGTGGTACAGCCCACCGGCTCGCTCACCTGCGGCACCGTTCTGCTCGGCGGCTGGGGTCAGCCAACCGGAAACACGGTTGACATCTCCGGGCAGCTCTCCGTAAACAATCTCATCTACCATAGCAACCCGGCCGCCGTGGCCTTCACCGTCAAACAGGACGGCCGCTTTACACTCGGCGCCGCCGAAGCAGGCGGCACCGGCAGCGCAGCCTACAGCGTTACCGTTGAACAGGGCGGCACCCTCGCTGGAGCCGGCGCCATTCACGGTGCCCTCACGCTTCATGCCGGAGCCGCGCTGGATGCCTCGGCCGGCGTCTTCACGGCACAAACACTCGCGCTCCCGACCAGTACAGACGCTCCCGTAACGATTCAAATCGCCTCCGGGGCACAGGCCGGCGATGCCGTGGTGCAGACCGAAACCGCCCTGGACGAAGCGGCATTTACTGCAGACGCCTTCACGCTCAGCAATCCAAACTTTACCCTCGTGCTCAATGACGCACGCACCGCTCTCACGCTAAAGGCCGCCGTCACGCTGCCCGCGGGTATTGGAAGCAACGATCTGCCGCCCTCCGAAACCGCTGCCGCAAAACTGATCGAGGCTGCCAAATCGCTCGGCATCTCGCGTGTTTCCGCCGTTTCCGGCCAAACCGCCGGGCGCACGCTGACCGCCGAAGAAATTGAAGCCGCCCTCCTCTGCTTTGCCGGAGATACACTCATTACTGCTGGCGCAGCCTCCGATGACGGCACACCGCTGACCGTAGGGTACGACTTCGGGTTCATGCGAATGACCGCTCACAACGGCGTGCTCACCGTAACCGTCGCCATTCGCTGCGGCAGTTCCGCCGCCGAGCTAGCCGAAGGTTCCACATTGAAACTTCTGACTGTGACAGCCGATGGCACCGAAACCGTCCTTGACTGTACCTTCACCCACAATGCCGATGAAGGCACTTATACCTCCACCCTTCCAGTCGAGGTATTGACAGGAAAGATGCTTCGCGTCAAGGCCGAAAAATAAATCGGAAACAGATAGATTCCAGCGGTGGCTCCCTTGCGGGAGCCACCGCTTTTATTGTTGACCCGCCAGACTTCGCACAATGCCCCACCCGCTCCCCGGCTTCCTTCTCCTAAGCGGACACAAACTCCGCCCCGGTTTTAACGTGAAAAGCCTCCATGGCGTTATCCAGAAGCGCCCCGGGCTGAGGCCGCCTCAGCAAAAACAT
>ERZ808286.387-NODE-387-length-29842-cov-4.174741_pt1 | contig 29842 bp, 20 predicted proteins | sample MGYA00521276_ERZ808286 | MGnify/ENA primary metagenome ERZ808286 (study PRJEB31516, sample SAMN03275607) | gut metagenome | biome: mammalia-associated habitat; material: feces | host: Papio cynocephalus | place: Kenya | collected 2012-08-01 ... | reverse complement strand
AGCAGCTAAATCATCTATTTTTTCTTGATCAAAATTCTTTCTTGGCTGATTTGGGTTTGGCTGAATCTTATCGATATCAAGCTCGATAACGCCATTTGATAAAACTTCTTCTGCAGTAGATTGGTCATTAGTTATGTTTGTATTACCAACCTCTTCATCATACATAGCAAAGAGTGATTCTAATCCTCTTCCTAATCCTTTTTTAATTGCCATTTTTCTTTATCTCCCTCTTATTTATTTTTGTATTTTTTGTAATTGTTTTATATGTTTCCTTATTTCTGTCTAGGAATTCTTCTGCTAAGCTTAAGTACGCCTCTGCTCCCTTTGATGCTGGATCATAAAGCACAATTGGAAGGCCATGGCTTGGAGCTTCTGCAAGTCTTATATTTCTAGGAATATATGTTGAAAATACCTTGCTTTTAAAGAATTTAAGAATTTCCTGGCTAACTTGGTTGACAAGGTTTGATCTATTATCCTTCATTGTTCTCACAACACCTTCGATATCAAGGGTTGGATTTAAATGGAATTTTACAAGTCTAATTGTGTTCATCAGTTGAGTTAAGCCGTCCAAAGCATAGAATTCACATTGCATTGGAATAATTACACTATCAGCAGCTGTCAAAGCATTAACTGTAAGCAGTCCAAGTGAAGGTTGGCAGTCAATCATTATGTAGTCATATACTTGTTTTAATGGATCTAAAATTCCCTTCAAAATCTTTTCACGTTGAGACATTGAAACAAGAGAAATTTCAGCAGCTGCAAGGTCCACTGTTGAAGGAATAATATCCAATCCATCAATTACAGTAGGTAGAACTACATCTTCCAAAGCACATTCACCATCAACCAAATCGTAGATTGTTTTAAGTCCTTTATATTTCTCGATTCCAACACCGCTAGTTGCATTTCCTTGTGGATCTAAATCTACAATAAGAACTTTTTTACCCATAACCGCAACATATGCTGATAAATTAACGCAGGAAGTTGTTTTTCCAACTCCTCCTTTTTGATTCGTAAAAGCAATTATTTTTGACATATCTAGTTCCTTTTTCTAAATTTAAGTATGTAAAAGGATTTTTATCCTTTATGTTTTAATTATAACATATTTATTAATAAAAATAAAGATTTTTAACAACTATTTCTCCATTAAAGGTTTTGTTTTTGGCAAATTTTTCCCTCTTGGATAAATATTAGGCGTATTGCCTATTTTTTTTACAAAAACAAGTGATCTTTTATTATTATTTATTTCAAAATTTTCTATTTTTTCAATCTTTCCGCCTAGTGTTTTAATGGCAAATTTTCCTTCATTAATTTCCTCTTCAATATCCTGACTTTTATAAAATAGGGCATAGCCACCTTTTTTAACAAAAGGGAGCAAGTATTCAGCTAAAGTATTAGTCCTTGCAACTGCTCTTGACATTGAAAAATCAAATTTTTCTCGGTTCTTAGCGCAAAAATCTTCAGCACGAGTATGAACAGCAGAAATATTTTTTAAATCTAGCTTTTTTATTAGTTCATTTAAGAAATTTATCCTCTTGTTAAGGCTGTCTATCAGAGTAACATCCAAATCTGGCCTTAAAATTTTAAGAGGAATACCTGGAAATCCAGCCCCTGTTCCAACGTCAATTATTTTTGCATTTTGCGGAATATTTTTATATGGAATAACCGAATCAATAAAGTGTTTTTCAATTACGTCATTAAATTCTGTAATTGCAGTTAAATTATATTTTTTATTTTCTTCAATCAAAAACTCATAATATGCTTCGAATTGTTTTTCTTGCAAATTATTTAATTCAATATTATAATTTAAAAATATTTTTTTAATCGATTTTTCCATGCATTCCTCAATTTTTATTTTGTTCTTTAAAACGTTTAATTAAAACAGATAAAACTGCAATATCAGCAGGGGACACACCTGAAATTCTTGAAGCTTGTCCTATGTTTAAAGGTTTAATTTCTTGAAGTTTTTGAATTGTTTCAGCTCTTAAACCTTTAAGTCCAGTATACTGGAAATCTTCAGGAATTTCTATCTCTTCATTTTTCTTTGCCCTTGCAATTTCTTCCTGTTGAATCTTTAAATATCCTTCAAATTTTGTCATAATGTTTAGCTCATTGATTATGTCATAAGGATATTCTTTTTCGCTGTATATGCTGTATTTTTTATTGATTTTAAATAAATCTATATTTACTCTTTTAAGAGCTTCTCTCACGGAAATACTTATTCTTGGGACACTTTCATTATTTTCTTCAAAAAGTTCCACAAGTGTATCATCCAATTTTAATTTTATATCTAAGAGCGACTTTGCCTGTTCAAGTTTTTTCAGTTTATTTTTGAAAACTTTATATCTCTTGTCATCGACAAGTCCGACTTTACGTCCAATTTCAGTGAGTCTCATGTCTGCATTATCTTGTCTTAGTGTCAATCTATATTCAGCACGGCTCGTCATCATTCTATATGGCTCGTTCGTTCCTTTTGTAACAATGTCATCAATCAAAACTCCAATATATGCGTCACTTCTAGTTAAAATAAGTTCCTCTTCGTTTCTTAAATATAGGGAAGCGTTAATTCCAGCTATAATGCCTTGTGCTGCCGCTTCCTCATATCCACTCGTTCCATTGATTTGTCCCGCAAAATAGAGTCCTTTTCTGCCTTTTAATCCTAAAGTTGGAAGAAGCTGAACAGGATCAATGCAATCATATTCAATAGCATAAGAATCACGCATTATTTCCGCATTTTCAAGGCCCTTTACAGAATGAATCATATCTTTTTGAACGTCAGTTGGCATTGATGTTGAGAATCCTTGGATATAAACCTCATTTGTAGAAAGTGCTTCAGGTTCTAAGAAAAGCTGGTGCTTATCCTTATCTGCGAATCTAACAATTTTTGTTTCAATTGAAGGGCAGTATCTTGGCCCAATTCCTTTAATTTCTCCCGAAATTGTTGGATTTCTATATAAATTATCTCTAATAATTTTGTGAGTATTTTCATTTGTGTATGTCAAATAGCAAGAGCTAACGTTCTTAGGTTTTTTCTTTGTTAAAAATGAAAAAGTTTGGATATTTTCCTCGCCTTTTTGCTCTTGGAGCTGGCTATAGTCGATACTTCTGCCGTTGACACGAGCTGGAGTTCCTGTTTTAAATCTAAGAAGCTTAATTTCTAGTTTTTTAAGGCAATCTGAAAGATATTTCGCGTTTTTAAATCCATTTGGACCTACGTTTTCAACATATGGCCCGATTACGATATCGCTGTTTAAATACACTCCTGTTGCAAACACAATTGCACGGCAAGAAAATTCATCTCCAACGACTGTTTTTACTATTTTCTCCTCGCCATTATCTTCAATATCACAAACTTCACCTTGCTTTAAGTAGAGATTTGGAGTATTTTCCAAAGTTTTCTTCATTTCAGTGTGATATGCGACTTTGTCCGCCTGTGCTCTAAGGCTTTGTACAGCAGGGCCTTTCCCGCTGTTAAGCATACGAATTTGAATAAGTGTTTTATCTGTGTTGACACCCATTTCTCCGCCTAAAGCGTCAACTTCGCAAACTAAGTGTCCCTTTGCCGTTCCTCCGATTGATGGATTGCACGCCAAAAAAGCCACTGCGTCTAAGCTCAGTGTTAAAAGCAATGTTTTTTGTCCTGTTCTTGCAAGAGCAAGAGCTGCTTCGCAACCTGCGTGTCCAGCTCCTACTACGACCGCATCATATTTTTCCATAAATTTCCTTTTTATTATCGTAATTCAACAGATTATTTTCCTAAGCAGAACTTTGAGAAGATTAGGTCAATAATATCTTCATTCTCTGTATTTCCTGTGATTTTTCCAAGCGTTTGCCAAAGCTTTTTTATAAGCATTGTGACAATTTCAAGCATTTGATCTTTCGCTTGTTCGATCTCTTCGATAACCCTTAAAGCGTTTTTAAGCTCGCCAAGCTGTCTCTGATTTGTTACTATTAAATTGTTAAAATTTATCTCTTCTTTTATAACAAGATTAAAGATTTTTTCCTTTAATTCATCTATATTTTTTTGTGATAGGGCAGAGATTTCAATTTCGTTTTCTTGTTTCTCTAGCTTTCTTTCCATATCGCATTTATTGATAACTGAGATATATGTTTTTCCTTCGATGAGGTCTTTGATTTTTCTGTCATTTTCGGTCATCTTCTGACTTCCGTCAAGAACAAAAAGTGTGATATCTGCATTCTTTAAAGACTGCTTGCTCTTCTCGATTCCTATCTTTTCAACCTCATCAATTGCATCTCTAATTCCAGCTGTGTCAATTAGGTTTATTTTTATCCCTTTATAGTAGAAAGATGCCTCTATGCTATCTCGTGTAGTTCCCTCAATATTTGTCACAATTGCTCTGTTTTCATTCAAAAGTGCATTGAGTAAACTAGATTTTCCAACGTTAGTTTTTCCAACGATTGAAACATTGATTCCATTCTTAATATACTTCGAACTTTCACTATCTCTTAGTATCTTTTCAATTCTGCTTTTTACCTGCTCAATTTCGCTGCAAATATCGCTTCTAACTGCCTCATCGACATCTTCTTCAGGATAGTCTAAAGTAACCTCAATTTTAGCTAAAACCTCGGTCAAATGCTTTTGCATTTCTTCCACCTGTTTAAACAAGCTTCCACTCGCAAGTGAGAGGGATGCTTTAAGCTCACTTTCGCTCTCGCTATCGATAATTTCAATAATTGATTCCGCTTCGTCAAGACTCATTTTTCCGTTTATAAAAGCTCTCTTCGAAAATTCCCCCGGCTCAGCAAGTAAAGCTCCTTTTTCGATACATTTTTCAAGTATTTTCTGGGTTATAATAATTCCGCCGTGGATTTGGAACTCAACAATATCTTCCCCCGTGTAAGAGTAGGGAGCTTTGAAGCAAACCATAAGGCATCTTTCATAAATATTAGGTGCTAATTCGAATTTTCCAAGATACATTTTTCTTGGCTCAATATTACTATAATCTAAAGATTTGCTTGAAAAAAGCTGGGAGGCAATTTCAAGTGCCTTCTCTCCGCTCATTCTTACTATCGAGATTGCCCCTTTTCCAAGAGGTGTTGATATTGATACAATCGTCTTTTCCATGCTTGAATTATATCACTAGACATAAAAAAAAGCAAGTATCGTAAAAACTTATTTCGCTCACTTGCTTATTTCTTTTATACTTTATTGATCTTTATATTCTCTTGGGAAAATCATAACGTATCTGTGAGGTTCTGTTCCTTTGCTGAGAGTAGTAACTTTGTCGTTATCTTGCAAAGCCAAGTGGATTATTCTTCTTTCTGCTGGATCCATTGGTTCTAATTTAACATAGCGACCTGATTTTGCTACTTTGCTAGCCATTCTTGAAGCTAAACTTCTGAGTGACTCAATTCTCTTTTCTCTATAGTTTTCAATATCAACTAAAACTCTCTTTTCACACTTGCCAGCAAGAATTGATGTGAGATATGAAATAGAGAATAATGTTTCACCTCTATATCCAATATAACTACCTAAATCTTCGCCTTTAATAACATAAGTTACGCAGTCGTCTTTTTCAACTCTTTCAATTTCGACTTCTTTACCAGCTGCTTGAAAAAGACCTTTCAAAAACTCCATAGGTTCAACAACTTTGTTTTCTCTCTTAGCTTTTTTCTCAACAGCTACTTCTTTGGCTTTTTCAACCTCTTTTTCGGCTTTCTTTTCCTCTTTTTTCTCAGCCTTTGCAGCTTTCTTTTCTTCCTTGATATCCTCTTTAATTTCCTTTTTTGAAATTATAAGGCCGTCATCTTCCTCGAGATATTTAGCTCTTTTTTCTTCCTTCTTTTCGTACTTTTCTTTTGCATCTTCTGAAATAGAAACTACTACTTTTGCCTTTCTGAATAATCCGCCTTCGCTGATAATCTTAATATCAACATCCTCTCTTGGTGCTTTTAATTCAAAAAGAGCGTTTTCGATAGCTTGTTCAATATTTCTTCCAACTCCTTCAACTGATTTCATATTTCTCCTCCAATTATTTTCTTCTGTAATCAACTACAGGTGCTTTTTCTTGCTTTTTCTTCTCATCATGTTTATCCCATGCTTTAATAATCACGTTGTTCAATGGAACAAGTGCAGCGCTGATAGCTTGTCCTGCAACAAGGTAGATTGCAAACACACTATTATATAAAGCAGCAAATATTCCCATAATTATTGGCATGATAAACATCATAACTTTTCCGCCCTTCTTTCCTGGATCTTGTTTCTCTTGATTTGGAGCTAAAGGATTTACATATTTTTCCTTTTTCTTCTTTTTGCCAGTTCCAAGTTGTCCAAGCCACATGCTTAGGAAAGAAACACCTACACTGATTATTGCCAAAATAAAATATCCATTAACTCTGCCTTTTTCAGCTCTTAAATCATCCATAAATGAGTTATAAATAACTTCTTCTTGAGCTGAAACATTCTTTTCTCCGATCTCCTTTTTATACTCATCAAAAGTAAAAATTGAGCTTTTGAATGGAGAATCAGCAATCCAGATAGATCCTATCCAAAGGAAGGAATTTTCCTTTTGTGTTTCATCATAAGTTGCCACAACTTCCGGCATTGCAAGAGATTTAATAACGCTTGATAATTTAACGTCGTTTTCTTCACCTTCGTTATCGATAACAAGTTCATCTCCAACGTAAGTGTAAACTGGAGCTGCGCCTTCAGCGACTGTTTCTTTTGAAATATATGTTCTCACAAGATCAAATATATATTGGTCTGAAGTTTTAAGTGAATAAGCCTTAGCTCCTGTTTCAAGAGTATAGACATTTTCATTCTTTATAACTTGACTAGTTTTTACATAGAAAGTTACGTAATCTGGAGCTTCTTCTGTTCCTCTGTTTACTCTAAGTTCTGTGTACTCAGCCTCTGCGCTGTAGTTAACAACTAAAGCTGATATATCACTTGGGAAAGTGTATGTAACTTCGTTATACTCTGTAAAATCTGACTTACTATCTATCTCATAAAGAAGATTTTCACCTTGATAGAGTGATACTTTATCTTTCTCTTGTCTAATTGTTAGATTTTCATAATCTGCTAAAGTTGTCTGATAAGCAGGATTATTTTTTATGTAACTATCCATCAAGTTTAATGAATTGGAGTAGTTATCTTTAAGTGTTAGATATTGTTGATTAATTTTGTAATCAGCGATTCCATTTAAAGAAGAAAATAGTGTAAAGAATACTGTTAGGTTAATTGCCATAAACAATAACATTATTAAGCAACTTCCACCCATTCCTAAGCCTGCTTTTTTATACAACTCCTGTTGTTTGCGTTGCATTAAAGCTTTATCATGACCATATTTCTTTTGAATTTTCTCCATTTCAGGTTGTAATTTGGCCTGCGCGTCAGTTTGTTTCTTAGTTACTCTCTTATTCATAATATCTAAAGGCGATAGAATAAGTCTTAAAACTAAAGTAATCAACACGATTGCTAGAAGGTAACTTCCAACTCCGTTTTCAAAAGCGTTAATAATTGTAGGCCACATCCCTGTTGGTTGAGATATTGCAAGAAGATTAGTTATAAAATCCATTTTGTTACTCCTTTTATGTTAATTGGAACGGGATCATATCCCTTTCTTTTGTTATTTGGAGTGCATCTCATAATTCTTCTTATTCCTAAATAAAATCCCTTAAAAGGTCCGAACTCTTTCACAGCTTGTATGAAATAAGTCGAACACGAGGGATAAAATCTACAAACGTGTGGGATCAGGGGAGATATAAGAAACTTATAAAAATAAACGGGGATATACAACAAAATTTTTAGTGGAAAAAGTAATATCTCTTTCACTATTTGTTAAAAACCTCTTTAATCTCTTTAAATAATTGCTCAAAAGTTAAATTTTCAATTCCTTGTCTAACCATTAAAACGTAGTTATGATAATCTTTTGCAAAATCATTAGTTCTAACAATTTCTTTCATTCTGCGTTTTAACTTATTTCTAACGTTCGCTTTTCCAATTTTTTTGCTGACAGAATATCCAATTTTATATCCTTTGAATTTACTATCCTTAATAAAAAGTGTCAAAAAATGAGTGTTTTTTCTCACACCTTTCTTGTAAATATAAGTAAACTGTCTATCTTTTCTTAATCTATGATCCATTTTCACTCTTTAATTATGCACAAATATTTTTTCTTCCGCGGTTTCTTCTTCTCTTTAAAACGTTTCTACCTGATTTAGATCTCATTCTCTCTCTAAATCCATGAACTTTGTTTCTTCTAGCTTTCTTTGGTTGATATGTTTGTTTCATGTTGACCTCCTTTCTAATTTTTAAGTGTCTATTTCATCTAGTAATACCTGCGTTCAAACGGGTCAATACGGATGGTTTTTGAACATATGCAATGTTTTCTTACATAGATCTAAATATAACGATTATTATTTTATTATATTTTTAAAACTTTGTCAATCTTTTTGCGATTATAAGTATTTGATTTCAAATGAAAGGATAACATAAAAGATTCCATAAAAAAAGATGATACTCAAGATTTTCCTCTTTCGCAGAGATATGTCAGTAAAAATGTTAAGCTAGCGCGGGCCTGATGACCCTTGCTTCGCAGAGCCTCATAAATCAATTCTTTTTCAGTATTTTCTCTGTTTTTAGAACCACCGATGAGGAACCTCTATCGGGAACCTGAAACAAAGAAACTACAAGAAAAATCTCTTGATTTCTGCTGTCATAATTCTACGATTGTTTTTTTTACCATATAAAAAATACTTTAGATAAAAAAAAGAAAGCAGAACGAGGCTCGGCAATCAGCACAGGCAGGCGCGTATTGACATACGTAACTGTCTGGGCTGGATGCCAGAAACAAAGCTCCGCAAACAATACAATTAAAAAACACATTTTCGTCGAAATACATTTTAGATAAAAAATTGAGTGAGTCACGAGGCTCGAGGGGCAGGAATTAAATACATTTTAGATAAAAAAAGAAAGCAGAGCGAGGCTCGGCAGTCAGCACAGGCAGGCGCGTATTGACATACGTAACTGTCTGGGCTGGATGCCAGAAACAAAGCTCTGCAAACTTTTTTTATCTAAAATATTCCGGTGATATCTCCATTCGGATGATGTATCTTCATATTTACCGCCGCTGGCGTTTTAGATAGTCCCGGCATAAGAAGAATTTTCCCGCAAACTGCAACAACGAATCCAGCACCGTTTCTAATTTCAAAATCTTTTATTTCTACTTCAAAGTTTTGTGGTGCACCTAGTAGCTTCTCATCTGAACTTAAACTGTACTGAGTTTTCGCCATAATTACAGGATATTTTTCTTTTTTGAGGGATTTTATAAGCTTAAGCTTTTCAAGGGCTAAATCGAAGTATTTTACTCCTTTTCCGCCATAAACCTTTTTAACTAGTTTGTCAATTTTTTCTTCGAGCGAATCTTCGGTGTTATATGCGAAAGAAAAACTACTATTGTCGAGTTCTGTCGAAGAAATAACTCTTTCGGCTAAGAGTAGTCCACCTTTCCCGCCTTCTCCCCAGACGTTATTAACAACTAAATTTTCACCAAAACACTGCTTAACTTTGGCGATTTCCTCGTCTGTATCAGTAGTGTATTTGTTGAGCGTTACAACACAAGGAAGGTTGTAAATTTCTTTAATATTATGATAGTGTTTTAAAGCGTTGGCAATTCCTTTTTCAACAGCAGAAACATTTTCTTTTTTCACGTCTTCAAAAGCAACTCCGCCGTGAAGTTTCAGTGCTTTAATTGTTAAAACTAGGACAACGCAACTAGGTTTTAAGCCAGCTTTTCTGCATTTAAAATCTAAGAACTTTTCAGCTCCAAGATCCGCTCCAAACCCAGCTTCTGTTACTACATAATCGGCAAGAGCACAAGCCGTTTTTGTCGCAATAACACTGTTACATCCATGAGCAATATTTGCAAAAGGCCCGCAGTGAATAATCGTAGGTGTTCCTTCTAGCGTTTGTACGAGGTTAGGGCGAAGTGCATCTTTTAATAAAATAGTCATAGCGTCTTCAGCTTTCAAGTCTCGTGCGTAAACAGGTTTCCCCTTTCTATTCAAACCTACAAGAATATTTCCGCACATTTTCTTTAATTCATTTAAATTTTCAGCAAGGCAAAGAATTGCCATAACTTCGCTTGCAGCTGTTATTGTAAATTCTTCGTGACGAGAATATTTTCCACAATTCAAAGTGATATTTCTAAGCGCACGATCGTTTAAATCTAGGCAACGATGAAAGAATATTTTTTCGGGATCAATATCAAGCTCATTTCCTTGGAAAATATGATTGTCAATCATGGCTGAAAGTAGGTTATTTGCAGATGTAATTGCATGAAAGTCACCAGTGAAGTGCAGGTTGATATCTTCCATTGGAACAACTTGCGCATAGCCACCACCAGTAGCCCCACCTTTTATTCCAAAAACTGGGCCTAGCGAAGGCTCTCTAAGAGCAAGACAAACTTTCTTTCCAAGTCTACTAAGTGCATCTGCAAGGCCAATAGAAACAGTTGTCTTTCCTTCTCCTGCTTTAGTTGGATTGATAGATGTAACAAGTATAAGCTTTGCTTCTTTTTCTTTAACTTTCTTGCAAATCTTCGCACAGTTATTTCCATAGAATAATAAATCTTTATTTTTCAAGCCAAGTTTCTTCGCAATTTTTCCAATAGGTTGAGTTTTCACACTCTTCGCAATTTCAATATCCGTCATTCCAACCTCCTTTCATATAAATAATACAATTTTATAAAAAAAATATCAACAAAAAAAGGACAATATTCAGATTATCCTCTTTCAATGTAGTATGACAGTAAAAACACATATAAAAAATTTTAGAAGAAAAATTGAGTGAGTCACGAGGCTCGCTGTTCTCCTCTGGAATGAGTTTAGTTCTCTAAATGATTTTCAGAGGGGGACAGCAGAAACAAAGTGAATCGCTTAATTTTTTTCTAAAATCAGGCTCGAGGTTCAACCGAGGCAGACGCATAGTGACTAGCGATAAAATGTTTAAAGCAAAAAAAGAAAGCAGAGCGAGGCTCTGCGGTCAGTTACGGCAGGCGCATAGTGATATTATAAACAATGCTGGATTTTGCATTTCCGATAAGTTAAAAAATAATAAAAAAAGGATAATACTCAGATTATCCTTTTTCGTAGAAATATGACAGCAGAAATCTTTAAGCTAGCGCGCGTTTGAAAACGCTTGCTTCGCGGATCCGTAAAAAGCAATTATTTTTCAGTCTTCTTCCCTTTTCGGAACCGCCGATGAGGAACCTCTATCGGGAACCCGAAAATGTAACAATCCAAGAAAAATCTTTTGCTTTTTACTGCCATAACTCTGCGATTGATTTTTATAAAAACACATATAAAAAATTTTAGAAAAAAAATTGAGTGAGTCACGAGGCTCGCTGTTCTCCTCTGGAATGAGTTTAGTTCTCTAAATGATTTTCAGAGGGGGACAGCAGAAACAAAGTGAATCGCTTAATTTTTTTCTAAAATCAGGCTCGAGGTTCAACCGAGGCAGACGCATAGTGACTAGCGATAAAATGTTTAAAGCAAAAAAAGAAAGCAGAGCGAGGCTCTGCAGTCAGTTACGGCAGGCGCATAGTTACCTATGTAACTGTTGTAACTGGATGCAAGAAACAATGCTCTGCAAACTTTTTTTGTTTTAAACCATGCGGACAGGGAGTATCAAGTACAAAAACTCATCCCCCTCAGTTGGAACTATAACACATGGGTTAATTGATTTATTAAAGCACATCTTAACAAATTCGTTAGAATTTACACGCAAAGCTTCAAGTAAGAATCTTGGATTGAAGGCAATTGCGATATCTTTTCCACTTGTTGTAGCTGTGATATTTTCTTTGATGTTACCAATTTCTGAATTTGATGTTAAGTAAACATTGTTTTCAGTAATTTCAAACTTAACAAAATTGTTTTGACCTACTTTTGTTAAGAGTGAAACTCTTTCCAAAGCATCTTCTAATTGATTTTTGTTAACGATTACAAATGTTTCATAGTTTGCTGGAATGATTTGCTTGTAATTAATGAAATCTCCTTCTAAAAGTCTAGAAATAATTTTTGTATCGCCATTATCGATCATAATCGCATTGTTATCAATGTAAACGTTGATTATCTCGTCTGAGTCTTCCAACATTTTGCTTACTTCGTTTAAGCTTCTTTGTGGAATAACAATTGATTTTGTGATGTTTGAAATAATCTTTTTGTTAACTTTAGCAAGTCTATATCCGTCCAAAGCAACTGAAATGATGTTATTGTTGTTGATGTCAAACAACACACCTTTAAGTACTGGTCTAGAATCATCTAAAGCAACTGAGAAAATACTTTTTGAAACGAGGTTTTTGAAATCTCTCTGAGTAATTCCAAAGTATTCATCTGTTTTAAGTTTTCTAAATCCTGGATATTCAGCAGGATTATAGCATTGAATGATACTTTCGTTTCCGTCATATCTAATCAAAAGTTGATTTTTGTCGTTAACCTCAAGTTCGATTTCTGTACTTGCAAGTTTCTTAACGAACTCTGTAATAAATTTTCCAGGAACAACTGTTTCCCCTTCAACTTTAACGTCTGCTTTAATCTTTTTTTCAATGGATAATTCAGTATCTGTAGCGCTGAGAGTTAAAATATTATCTTCGGCTGAAATTTTAATTCCTTCTAAAATAGGGTTTGCTATTTTGTTTGAAATTGCCTTACTAACTCTTAAAAAAGCTTCTGAAAGTTCAATCCCTTGACATACAACTAACATATCTTTCATCTCCTTTTTCTTATGGTTTCATTTTAACACAAAGAAAGACATTTTTCAAGTAATTTAGAAAAATACTTCGCCAAGTTATCCACAAATTTCGTGAGTTATCCACATTTTTAAAATCAACCAGTTTCACAAAAAGAGTAGGGGAGATACATTGCAATGAAAGCACCTTGCTCTTCGTTTTTTATTTCTTAGCCTGACAAGACAAAGCTCACTTTTTTTTATTTCTATATAAATATATAAGCAAGAAAATAAAAAATAAATTTAGAAGAATAGAGTGAAAAATTAAATTTCAAAAAAAGAACAAGCTATATTTATTTTAAAAAAAATTATTTTAAAGAAAATATATATTTTTTTGAATAATTTTTTTTCAAAAAAAAATAATATATTTCTTCGATTAAAATTTGTTCAAAAAAAATAATATATTTCTTCGATTAAAATTTGTTCAAAAAAAATAAATTTATATCAATAAAAATTATTATATTAATATAACTAGATGGCTTAGAAAAACGAGGATTTATCCACTTTCAGAGCTTATATTCTTCGATTAAATTTTATCTAAAAAATATGTGCATGCACGCTAATTTTTTTATATTTTTATTTTAATAAATTTAATATTAATATTATTAGGCTGTGGTGGAATTGTGGACAAGTTTTGGCAAGCACAATATATGAAATAAAAAACCACAAAAACCCTATTTTAAGCACTATATCTAGTGTGGATTTTTGTGGATTAATTTGTGTATAGTTAAAAAATGTTATGCACTTTTCAACACTTTTTTAATTTCATTTATAATTGTTTGTGTCTTTTTATTAGACTTAACCTCTGTTCCAATCTTATCCCTTGCGTGCATGATAGTTGTGTGGTCACGTCCGCCAAAGAGCTTTCCAATTGAAACAAGGGGCATTTCAAGCATTTCGTTGATAAGATAGATAGCAATCATTCTTGGTTCAACGATTTCTTTGTTCTTTTTCTTCCCAGTAATATCATTTTTTGAGATGTTGAAGTAGTTACAGACAGCTTCAATGATTTGTTCAGCTGAAGAACCTCCTTCATTTTTCTCTTCATACTTGTCGCTAAATGATTCTCTAGCATCAAAAATATCTACAGTCTTCTTTCCAAGTAAGCTTGAAAGAGAATAAGCTTTGAATAACATTCCTTTAAGTTCACGAATATCTGAATCAACGCGTTCAGCTATATAGTTAATAGCTTCGTCGTCGACAGAGTATTTTTCAAGTTGACATTTTTTTCTTAGAATAGCAATTCTTGTTTCAAGGTCAGGACATTGTAAATCTTGAATTAAGCCCATTGTGAAACGAGAGCGAAGTCTATCTTCAAGAGTTTCAATCTCTTTTGGAGGTCTATCTGAAGATATGATGATTTGTTTTCCATTTTGTTGTAATTCATTGAACGTATGGAAAAATTCTTCTTGAGTACTTGTCTTTTTAGCAATAAATTGAATATCGTCGACCATGAGCACATCGAGGTTTCTGTATTTGCTTCTAAATTCAGAATTTGTCTTCATTTTTGCGGATGTGCTTAGACTTTCGATATAGTCGTTAGTAAATTGTTCGCATGTAACGTATTTAATTTTAAGATTAGGCTTGTATTCCCTTATGTAATTTCCGATAGAGTGAAGCAAGTGAGTTTTGCCAAGTCCTACTCCTCCATAGATGAAAAGAGGATTGATTTTTCTTCCAGGGTTTTCTGCAACAGCTCTTGCAGCGGCATAAACATATTGATTACATTTTCCAACAACGAAGTTATCGAATGTAAATTCTGGGTCAAACGGATTCTTTTGTTCTTCTGTATCATTAACTCTTGTTTTAGGTTTGTTGTTTTTAAGATAAGATTCCTCTTCTTGTGGGTCCAAAATCTCAATTTCAATTTCTTCTCCGAAAACTTCCTTTACAACATTTTTAATTTTATCAAAGTAACCTCTTAATAGTTGATTTTTAGCAAAAGTTGATTTTGTTGACAGAACGAGAGTTTTATCATCTGTGTAATCAATAATCTTTAAAGGCTTAATCCACATAACAAAGGATACGTTTGAAACAGAGAGTTCCAACTTTTCCAAAATGATTTTCCATAAATCTTCCAATTCTTTCATCTCAACCTCCGAGGCCTATTATTTCCATTGAATATATTATATCGATAAAAAGGCAAAAAGTCAACTGTAGATGTTTGTAAAATTTGCTTTTTTGTGATACAATTTAAATATGCAGATAACGAACATTAAAATAAGAAATTTCAGAAACTATGATGACTTGAATTTAGATATAGGTGAAGGGATAAATGTTTTTCTTGGAAAGAATGCTCAAGGAAAAACTAATCTTTTAGAAACTATATATTTTTGTGGTATCGGCAAAAGCTTTAGACAAGTTAAAGATAAAGAAGTAATAAAGTGGGGAAAAGACTCTTCAAAAATTCAAATTGAAATTCAAAAAAAATATAGAAAATCCACAATAGAGTTGATTTTTAACAGTGAAATTAAAAAAATAATTAAAATTGACGGGATTTCAATTAAAAGAACAGGAGAGATTTTAGGGGAGCTTCCAATTGTATTTTTCTCTCCAGATGAACTTAGATTAATAAAAGATAGCCCAGAAGAACGCAGAAGATTTATGAATATTGATATTTCTCAAACAAATAAAAGATATTTTTATTTACTTGGAAGATATGAAAAAATTCTTGCAAATCGAAATAAATTATTAAAAACAACTAAAGATATTGACGTTTTGCGTAATATGATCGATATTTGGGATAGATCTCTTGTCGAAATTGCAGAAAAAATATCGAAAGAACGCGAAAAATTGATAAACGAAATTGCTCCTTTTGCTGAAATGGCTCACTCATATATTTCAAATGGAAAGGAAAAACTTGAGATAAAATATAAAGGCTTTGATCCAGGAAAGGGAGATTTTAAAGAGGTTATGCTTAAGCACCTACAAAAAAATCTCGAAAAAGATTATAAACTTGGATATACAACTATCGGCCCACATAGAGATGATATAGATATCTATCTAAATGGAATTGAAGTTAAAAACTTTGGCTCACAAGGACAGCAAAGAACAGTTGCTCTGTCACTTAAGCTTGCTGAACTTGAAATTATAAAAGAAAGAACAGGTGAATATCCAATTCTTCTTTTAGATGATGTGTTTAGCGAACTTGACGTTGAAAGAAGAAATAGACTTCTAAAATTTACAAAGAGAACGCAAACTTTCATCACATGCACAGATTTTGATTATGAGATCGAGAATTGCAAAGTATTTAATATTAAGAATGGGGATATAATTTCGTAGAGAATAAATTTCATTTAAAAAAATCACTTGACATTTAATATTATCAAAGTTATAATTTAATATCAGCGTTGATAAAGAAAAGTAGTATATTTAATTTACTCACAGTGAGATAAGGATAGTGCGAACTTATTAGTAAAACTTATATGAAAGACACTTTGGAGCTGTTCCTTTGAACGGTATTAAATATGAAATATATAATATATATAATATATATACTTAATAAAGGGAACCGGGATAGCCCGTAACAGCTAAAATGAGAGAACAGTGAAAACTGTTAAGTTAGGTGGCACCGCGAATCATCGTCCTAACACATTAATTTGTGTTCGGGCGTTTTTTAATGCATAACACAAAAAATGTTAGAGAAAAAGGAGAAAAGTATGAAAATATCAGAAGTAAAACCGGGAAAAGTAGAAATACAAGGTTGGATTGAAAATTTAAGAGATAAGAAAAGTATGCAATTTGTAGTTATCCGTGATTTATCTGGAAAAATACAGGTTACAGTTGTTAAAAATGAAATTCCTGAAATTGCAGAAGTTTTTTCAGGTGCAAGCTTGGAGTCCACAGTAAAAATTGTAGGACAAGCTGTTAAAAATGACTTTGTTAAACTTGGCGGAATCGAAATAATTCCTGAGTCCGTTGAAATTACAAGTCACGCTGAGCCATTCCCAATTGGACCAGAAAGCTCAATTGACCAAAGATTAGACTATCGTTGGATCGACCTTCGTTCACCAAAGCAAGCGCTTATCTTCCAAGTAGAAACAACATTAAATCAAGCTATGCGTCAATGGTGTATCGATCACGACTTCATGGAAATTCACACACCTACTTTAATCGGTGCATCCAGCGAAGGTGGAGCTGATGTTTTCGAGGTTAAATATTTTGACAGAAAAGCATATTTAATTCAAAGCCCACAATTCTATAAACAAATGGCTATGGCTGCAGGCTTTGAGAGAGTATTTATCAATACACCTGTTTACAGAGCTGAAAAGTCTTTCACAAAGAAACACGCAACTGAATTTAGTGGCTTCGACGTTGAACTTAGTTATGTAAATTCACAAGAAGACGTTATGAAGATTGAAGAGCAAATCTTGGCTTACGCTATTGGCGAAGTTTACAAAAAACATGGGGCAAAAGTAAAAGAACTTCTTGGAGTAGATATTGTCGTTCCAACACTTCCATTTCCAAGAATTAATATGAAAGATGCATACAAAGTTTTAAGAGAGTTAGGATTTAATATCAAAGACGGAGAAGACTTTAATACAGAGGAAGAAGTTGCACTTTGCAAGCACATGGAAGAAAAGAACGGACATCAATTCTTCTTTGTAACAGAATATCCAACAGCTGTTAGAGCTTTCTATACAATGGCAAAAGAAGATGAGCCAGCTTATTCAAAGTCATATGACTTGTATTTCAAAGATGTAGAAATTACTTCAGGTGCACAAAGAGAACATAGACCTGACGTACTTAAGAAGCAGATTGAAGATAGAGGAATTGATACAACTCCAATGCAAGACTACATCAACTTCTTCAAAAATGGATGTCCTCCACATGGCGGATTTGGTTTAGGATTAGATAGATTATTGATGTTGCTCTTAGACATTCCAACAATCAAAGAAGCAATGTATATCTTCAGAGGACCAACAAGATTAAACCCTTAAAGGAGAAAAAATGAAAAGAATAGAGATTAGAGATCTTTATAAAAGATATAAAGACTACGACGGAAAAACAATCACTTTATGTGGTTGGGCAAGAACAGTTCGTGATTCAAAGAACATCGGTTTTATTGAATTAAACGATGGAAACTTTAAGTCTTGTCAGATCGTTGTAGAACGTGAAAAACTATCAAATTACGAAGAAATTGTTAAACAAAACGTTGGCGCTTCCTTCGAAGTTAAAGGAAAATTGATTGTTACTCCAAATGCAAAACAACCTTTTGAAGTCAATGCTGACGAAGTTGTTGTTTTAGGCGAGTCTGCAACAGATTATCCTCTTCAAAAGAAGGGACACACAGTTGAATTTTTGAGATCAATCCCTACTATTAGAGCAAGGGGAAACCTTTTTAATGCTGTTTTTAAGATTAGATCTTCAGCTGCTTTTGCAATTCATCGGTTTTTCCAAGATAGAAACTTTGTTTACTTAAACACACCTATTATCACATCTTCCGACTGTGAAGGTGCAGGACAGATGTTCCAAGTAACAACTCTTGATCTTGATAGAGTAGCAAAAGAGGGAAAAGTTGATTATTCAAAAGACTTCTTTGGCAGAAAAGTTGCAATGACAGTGTCAGGACAGCTTCACGAAGAGCCAATTACACACGCATTTGGAAAAACATATACTTTTGGGCCAACATTCAGAGCTGAAAACTCAAACACAACAAGACATGCTGCAGAATTTTGGATGATGGAGCCGGAAATTTGCTTTTGCGACCTTGATGGCTTAATGGACATCGAAGAAGAAATGGTGAAGTATATTATCAATTACATTTTTGAACATTGCCCAGATGAACTTCTTTTCTTGAACAATATTGTCGACAAAGGCTTAATTGAAAGATTGAAAAACGTCAAAGATAACGATTTTGTTCGTTTGGATTACACAGAAGCAATCAAAATGCTTGAAAAAGTAAAAGATAGATTTGAATTCCCTGTTTATTGGGGTGTAGACCTTCAATCTGAGCACGAGAGATATCTCACAGAACAAGTTTACAAAAAACCTGTTTTCCTTATGAACTATCCAACAGAAATCAAAGCTTTCTATATGCGTCAAAACGACGACGGAAAAACTGTTGCAGCCGTTGACCTTCTTGTTCCAGGAATCGGTGAACTTTGCGGAGGTTCTCAACGTGAAGAGCGTTACGATAAACTAGTTGCTCGTATGAACGAACTTGGCATGAAAGTTGAAGAATACAAATATTACACAGATCTTCGCCGCTATGGCACAAACATTCACTCAGGATTCGGCCTAGGCTTTGAGCGTATGGTTATGTATTTAACAGGGATAGCAAACATTCGAGATGTGGAGTTGTATCCACGTACTGTTGGCTCCCTAATGTACTAAACAAAAAAAGCGTCGCATGACTGCGTTTACTGCCGTCTATCTCAGACAGTCATTTACGTATATGTAAACTCCTGCCTGTGATAAACGGCGAGCCTTGTCCTGCTCGCTTTTTTTGTTTAGTATAAAAAAATATATTATCTAGAGCGTCGAACTGCTTCGTTTACTGAGGTCCATCCGAGATGGTTACATAGGTAACTATGCGCCCACCTCGGATGACCCTCGAGCCTCGCATTTCTCTCTTTTTTTTGTTTAGTAAAATTCAATATCAAAATTATATTCTCAAAATAGTAGAGCCTCGCTCTGCTTTCTTTTTTTATTAATACATTCTATATCGACCTCGAGCCTCGCATTTCTCGCCTTTTTTGTTTAGTATCAAAAACATATATTCTCGAGCGTCACATGACTGCGTTTACTGCCGTCTATCTCAGACAGTCATTTACGGGGTTGTAAACTCCTGCCTGTGCTGATTGCCGAGCTTTAAACTAGCGCGCCCTTATGGGCTTGCCTAGTTAACACCGTAAAAAGAATTGATTTGTGCGGGTGTGCTAGGCAAGGGGCCATAAGCCCCGCGTCAGTTTTTTTTATCAAACTTATTAATTTCCTTGATATTTTTTTGATAAACATGTATCATCTGTAGTAGTGGAGGTTCGAATGTCACCGTGGTTGATAATGCTTATAATTTTTGCGAGTGTGCTGTTTTTGACACTTATTATTTCGCTTGTTTGCTATTGTCTCGTGTTTTTTAGAGGCGCGGAGATTGATTTCAACAGACCTATCGAATTTAAACTTTCAGAGTATAGAAATGATAAAGATAGAATGAAAAAAGCCTTTGAATGGTTTGATAATCAGCCATTTGAAAACCTTGAAATGAAAGTTGGAAAGTTGAAATTACATGCGCTATATCTAAAAACAGAAGGTGCGAATAAAACAGCGATTTTCTTTCATGGATACAGAGGCTCAGCTAGGAATGAGTTTAGTCCGATGATTCCATTTTATCAAAAGTTGGGATACAATATTTGTCTTGTTAGTCAAAGAGCACACGGCAAAAGCAGAGGAAAACTTATAACATTTGGAATAAGAGAGAAAAACGACTGTTTAAAGTGGGTGGATTTTATTAATAAAAAGTTTAAACCGCTGGAAATTCTTCTAGTTGGGGTGTCAATGGGTGCTTCGACCGTCCTTATGGCAAGCAATAAAGTACAATCAAATGTAAAATATATCATTGCAGATTGCGGATATGCTTGTCCTGATGAGCAAGTTAAATACTTAATAAACGTGCTGCATTTGCCATTATATCCAACAATATGGTTTGTAAAATTTTGGCTATTTGTCTTTACAGGAATAAGATTTTCGGATTACAAAATTCCGGAGATGTTAAAGAAAACAAAAGTTCCAATTTTATTTATCCATGGGAAGAAGGATAAAATGGTGCCATATTACAATACGCTTATGAACTACGACGAAAAGCCGGACAAAAAGGAAATTTTACTTATAAATGACGCTCCGCATGCGGGATCATATATATATGCAACGTCAGAATATGAGCAAAAAGTTGAAGAATTTTTAGAAAAATACAAAAAATAGGAGAAAGTACAAAAATTTAATGTTTGCTATTGCAAAACTTAAGAAAATAGTTGTATAATAAAATTATGGAAAAGATAAAAGAGTTTATTAAAGAGAAAAAATTAATTAATCCGGGCGAAGTAATCGGAGTTGGAGTGAGCGGTGGAAGTGATTCCATGGCTTTGTTGCATTATCTTGCAGGTGTACAGGAAGAATTGGACTTTGAAGTAGTTGCAATTCACATTAATCACGGAATTAGAGAAGAGAGCAGGGATGAGGAAGAATTTGTGATGACAAAATGCCGTGAACTTGGCGTTAGAGCATATAAATTCAAGATCAACTCACCAAAAATAGCAAAAGAAAAGAATGAAAGCATTGAAACAGCTGCACGTGAGGGAAGATATGACATCTTTAAATCACTAATCCAAAGGGGAGTAGTTGATAAGATCGCTCTTGCACATCACGAAAGTGACCAAGCTGAAACAATTCTCATGCATATTTTTAGAGGCTCAGGAATTGCCGGAGCAAGAGGAATGGAACCTATAAGGGACGGAATTTACATTCGTCCTATGCTAAATGTATCAAAAAAAGAAATTATGAACTATGTGCTTGATAACAACATTGATTATGTGCAAGACAACTCAAATTTTGACAACGGATACAACAGAAATTTCCTCAGAAATGTTATACTTCCTCAAGTTTGTGAGCGCTGGCCGGGTGCTGAATCAGGAATTGTTTCTTTTGGAAGAACAGTGAGCGAAGACGATGATTTCATAAATAACTATGTGCAAGACAGTGACGTTATTTATGACGATGAAATTGCAAAAATTCCTCTTACATATTTTACATATCCAACATCTGTTTTAAATAGATTATTAATTAAAATTTTCAAAAAAGTTGGAATACAGAAGGATTTCGAGAAAAAACATATTGAAATTATAACAGATCTCGCTAAGAACGGAGAAAACGGAAGTAGAGTGCAACTTCCTTTCGAAGTAGTTGCTGTTAGAGAATATAACTATCTCACACTTGTTAACAAGTTAAAAAATAGACCAGAGCTCAGAGTTCCATTTGGAATTGGAGAAATTGAGCTTGAAAACATCGGGAAAATTATAACAAAGAAAGTTAAAACCTATGAAAGCAAGCCAAACTTCTTGTTTATTGATATCGACAAAGTGCCAGCTGATGCAATTTGGAGATATAGAGAAGACGGCGATGTGTTTACAAAGTTTGGGGGCGGGACAAAGAAATTAAAGAGCTATTTTATCGATAAGAAAATCCCTCAAAGAATTAGAGATTATATCCCTGTTTTAGCTTCTGGAAATGAAATTCTTGTTATTGGCGGAATTGAAATTTCAGATAAAGTAAAAATTGATGAAAATAGCAAAATTGCATCAATAAATATTAAATTCAATAAATAATTTAATAATATATAAAACCGCGCATATAGCGGTTTTTTTTAATTAAAAATAATTTAAAAAAGAATTATAAATAAAAAATAATGCAAAAAATATTTAATTTGCATATAAAAATATATGCAATATAGTGAATTAATAAATAAAATAAAAGACTTAAAAAATAAAGTAGATTTTAAATTAATTGGCAAGAGTTTATTTGGAGAAGAAATATATGTTTTCCATGTTGGAGAATATAGCGAAAAGCAGATTTTTCTTTCTGGAGGCATACACGCAAGAGAATATATCTCATCCTTGTTTTTAATTAAAGAAATTGAATATCTAAGCAATAGAGATTTAAGTGGAGGAATATATATCCTTCCTCTCATAAATCCTGACGGAGTAAGACTTGTTTTAGAAAGTACAGATTTTATAGCTGACGAAAAGCTTAGAAGATTTTTAATAGATGTAAACGGAAGCGAAAATTTTAGCCTTTGGAAAGCAAATGGAAACGCAGTGGACTTAAATGTAAATTTTGATGCGAAATGGGGAGAGGGAAAGAGTAATCGAAGAAGACTTGGACGCGAGAATTTTATAGGATACTATCCAAACTCAGAGATTGAAAATATAAATGTAATTAATTTTTTAAAGGAAACAAAGATTGATTTAAATATTGCTTTTCATTCCAAGGGAGAAGTTATCTATTATGGTTTTGAAAAGAGCAAGGAGCAACTTAAAAAAGAAGAAAAAATAGTAAAATTTATTTCCTCACTCAACGGATATCTGCCAATAAAAAGTGTTAATAGCACAGGCGGACTATCGGACTACATCGCACTAAAATATGATATTCCGTCAATGACTATTGAACTTGGAAGTGACCTACTAAATCATCCGATAACAGAGAGATATTTGGATTACATTTTTCAAACTAACAAAGATGTGCCAATAGAAGTTTTAAAACTTATATCAAATTAAAAAAGACCTCATTGGTCTTTTCTTGGAGAGCATGTATCAGGGAAATCTTATCGATTTTCCTTTTTTGTAACATACAAACACCAGATAGTCTGGTGGATTTTTATTTTTCTATCATTGTTTTGCTTCTGAGGGAGCGGTGGAAAGTTATTGCAAATCTATGGGCTTCATCTCGGATGTTTTGCAAAAGACGAAGGGACAGAGAGTCCTCCGGAAGACGAATTGGAGTTTTTGAATGTGGAACATAGACCTCTTCAAATCGCTTTGCAAGTGAGATGATTGGAACATCTTTAAAAGATGTATTTTCAAGCTCTTCTACAACTGATGAAAGTTGCCCTTTTCCTCCGTCAATGACAAGAAGGTCAGGCTCTTTCTTGAAAGACAAGTCTTTTTGTTTGTCAAATTCAGTGTTTCGTCTTCTTAAAACTTCTTGAAGGCACGCAAAGTCGTCGTTTCCCTCAATTGTTTTGATTTTAAACTTTCTGTAGTCACTCTTAAGTGGTTTCCCAAACGAGAATACAACCATTGATCCTACTTTGTTTGTTCCAGAAATGTGAGAGATATCGTAACACTCCATTCTGTTTGGAAGTTTTTTAAGGCCAAGTGCGAACTTTAGATCTTTCACCATTTCAATGAAAATTTCATCTCCGCCCTTTGAAATTTCTTTTTGCAGAGTGTTGTTTGCATTTTTAAGTGACATATCAACAAGCTTTTTCTTAATTCCTTTTTGAGGAATAACGACTTCAACGTTAGCCCCCTTTAACATAGAAAGAGCATTAGAAACAAGCTCAAAATCCAGTGGAATATTTGTTAAAATTGTCTTTGGAACAAGCTTATTTGAATAGTATTGAAGGATATATGATGCAAGACTTTCCTCAAGAGAAGGAAGTCCGTCTGTAAAATTCGTGTTCTGACTGGAAAGAATTTTGCCTGTTCTAATTATTGTAGTATTGAGAGCAGCAAAGTTTCCGTCACTTTCAACGCAGAATATGTCAATTTCTTCATTCTTTGCAAGATCGACGATAGTTTTGTTCGCAAGCTCGTTGATCATAGAGATCCTGTCACGAAGAGTTATAGCAAGCTCAAAGTTTTCGCTCTCGCTTGCCTTTTCCATTTTTTCCTTTAATATTTCTTTAATTTCCTTTTCATTTCCATTTAGGAATTGCATAGCTTTCCCAACAAGGATTTTGTAGTCCTCCTGTGAGATAAGTCCGCAGCAGGGCGCACTGCAAAGTCCAAGCGAGTAGTTTAGACACGGACGATCTTTCTTCTTCACTAAGAAAGATTTGTTGCAGTTTCGAAGTGGAAATGCTGAGCGGATTGTCTCTAAAAGCTCATAGGCGTTGAGTCTTCCAAAATATGGTCCAAAGTATTTTGCCCCGTCACGCTTGACTTTTCTCACAACTGAGAATTTTGGATAGGCATCATGGGGATTTACTTTTATATATGGATATTGTTTTCCGTCCTTTAAAAGGATATTAAAGAAAGGCTGATGTTTTTTGATTAGGGTGTTTTCGAGAATAAAAGCATCAAGCTCAGACGGAGTGATAATATATTCAAAATCTGCTATATTATCGACCATTGTTTGAACTTTAATCTGCTTTTGAGAGTTTTGAAAATACTGGGAAACGCGATTTTTAAGAACTTTTGCTTTTCCCACATAGATTATTTCTCCCTTATTGTTTTTCATGATGTAAACGCCGCTTGAGCGGGGGAGGTCTTTTACTTTTTGCCTAATTTTTTCGTTCATCTCTTTCCTTTGATAAAATCTTTTTTAAATAAATACCTGTGTAACTTGATTCGCATTTAGCAACTTTTTCAGGAGTGCCTTGTGCGACAATTTGCCCACCTCCGTCACCACCTTCAGGCCCAAGGTCAATGATGTAGTCGGCAACTTTGATAACGTCAAGGTTGTGCTCAATCACAACAACTGAGTTTCCTTTTTCAACAAACTTTTGCAGAATTGTAATAAGCTTTTTAACATCATACATGTGAAGACCAGTTGTTGGCTCATCGAGGATATATAGCGTCTTGCCTGTGCTACGTTTTGCAAGCTCGGTCGCGAGTTTAACTCTCTGTGCTTCCCCTCCGCTTAGCGTTGTTGAAGATTGTCCAAGTTTGATATATCCAAGACCGACATCATAGAGCGCTTGAAGTTTCGTTCGAATTGAAGGGATGTTCTCGAAGAATTTGAGAGCATTTTCAACGGTCATATCCAAAACTTCGCTGATATTTTTTCCTTTATATGTCACAGAAAGTGTCTCTTGATTATATCTCTTCCCATTGCATACTTCGCAAGGAACTTCAATATCTGGCAAGAAATACATTTCAATTCGTTTGATTCCGTCGCCTTCGCAACGTTCGCAGCGTCCGCCCGGAACGTTGAAGCTAAATCTTGATGCGTTAAATCCCTTAACTTTAGCCGCCTGTGTTGATGCAAAAAGTTCACGAATAGGAGTGAATACTCCCGTGTATGTTGCTGGATTGCTTCGTGGCGTTCTTCCGATAGGGGATTGGTCGATATTAATAACCTTGTCGAAGAGCCCAAGCCCTTGTACTTTTCCATGTTTTCCCTCTTCGTGCGAAGTGCCATTTAGATAGTTTGCAAGAGTCGGATAAAGCGTTCTTGAAACAAGTGAACTTTTTCCGCTTCCGCTGACACCTGTAACACAAGTAAAGCATCCGACTGGGAATTTTACGTCAATTTTCTTAAGATTGTTTTCCTCGCAACCTGAGATTTTTAAAAACTCTGTAGGCTTTCTTCTCTTAGAAGGAATTTCAATTTTTTCCCTTCCAGAAAGGAATCTTCCTGTTATCGATTTAGGACAATTCATAATATCCTGAGGCGTGCCAGTTGCGACAATTTCTCCGCCATGCTCACCGGCATAAATTCCGACGTCAACGACATAGTCTGCATATAGGATTGTCTCCTCGTCGTGTTCAACGATAATAAGTGTATTTCCAAGATTTCTAAGTGAGAAGAGAGTGTTGAGTAGTTTTTCATTGTCTACTTGATGAAGCCCAATACTTGGCTCGTCGAGGATGTATAAAACGCCTGTAAGCCCGCTCCCAATTTGCGTCGCAAGTCTAATTCTTTGCGCCTCTCCTCCGCTTAGCGTTGACGCCTCACGTGAAAGGGTTAAATATGAAAGCCCGACATCTTTAAGGAAGGATAGACGAGAGATAATTTCTCTCAAAATTGACCCTGAAACTTTCTTATCATAATCGCTAATATTAAGATTTTTGAACAAGCTTAATAGCTTTTCAACGGACATCTCGCACATTTCGGCGATGTCAAGTCCAACCACTTTAACGGACAAAGCGGTCTCTTTTAATCTCTTTCCGTGGCAAAGATTACATTTTTGATTCTTCATAAGTCTTTGAATCTCATTTCTCATGAACTCGCTCTCAGTCTCTTTGAAACGGCGTTTAAGATTGTTTATAATTCCCTCAAATGGTGCGCTTAAAGTTTTTACGCCTCCGTTTGAACCTTTATAGCTTAAATCTAACACTTCATTGCCTGTCCCATAGAGGAAAATATTGAGCTTTTCACGAGGAAGTTTCTCTATTGGAGTGTCTAGATCGATGCCATATTTCTTAGCTATCGCATCGAAATATCCCTTTGTCATTCCGCCAAAGTTATATGTCCAGCCCAATGCTTTGAAAGCTCCGCCTTTAATTGAAAGATGTTTATTCTTTAAAATAATGTCTTCGTCGATATCCATTGTATATCCCAGCCCAAGGCAGTTTGGACAAGCCCCAAAAGGGCTGTTGAAACTGAACAGTCTAGGAGTTATTTCATCGAGTGAGTAGCCACAAGTAGGGCAAGAGTGTCTTGTTGAAAATTTCTCATGACGATTGTTGTCATAGTAAACATTCAAAATTCCTTGGCTAAGTTTTAGCCCTTGCTCAACGCTATCTGACAGCCTTTCTTTGCTGTCTTCTTTCATAGTAATTCTGTCAATGATGACAGATATAGAGTGGCGAAGATTTTTTTCCAACTGAATTTCTTCGTCGAGTCTATGAATTTTGCCGTCAATAATGACTCTTGAATAGCCCTTTTTCGATAGAGCAGAAAGGATATCTGCATGCGTTCCTTTCTTTCCAGACACAATTGGAGCTGTTATCATAATCTTTGAGCCCAAAGGAGTTTCCATGAGTCTGTCTATAATCTGGTCAACAGTCTGTGTGGAAATTTCTTTGTGGCAGTGAGGACAGAAAGGCTTTCCAATCTTTGCATATAGAAGACGCATGTAGTCATAAATCTCTGTTATTGTTCCAACTGTTGAACGTGGATTGTGATTGGTCGATTTCTGGTCAATAGAAATTGCAGGGGAGAGTCCTTCGATGCTGTCAACATCTGGTTTTGAACTTTGTCCAAGGAATTGACGTGCATAGGAAGAAAGAGAGTCCATATATCTTCTTTGACCCTCTGCAAAAATTGTATCAAATGCAAGTGTACTTTTTCCGCTTCCACTCACGCCCGTGAAAACAATGAGCTTGTTTCTAGGAAGCTCTAGATTCACATTCTTTAGGTTGTTTTCGCGTGCTCCTTTAATAATAATTTTATCACTTTCCATTTTGTAACCTCTTTTTTAGTTTACTAATTTCTTCGCGATATTCAATTGCGAGCTCGAAATCAAGGTTTGCTGAAGCCACTTTCATGAGACCTTTGAGACGCTCAATTTCCTTCGCTGCATCGACTTTTGAAAGATTATTTCTCGCTTTCTTAGTTATTTCGATTGTATTTTTAACTTCTTTAATAATTGTTTTTGGGATGATTCCGTGTTCTTTGTTGTATTCATCTTGGATCTTTCTACGTCTGTTTGTTTCATCAATCGCATGCCTCATCGCATCAGTGATTCTATCGGCGAACATGATTACATGACCTTCGCTGTTACGTGCTGCACGTCCGATTGTTTGAATCAAAGCACCTTCGCTTCGAAGGAATCCTTCTTTGTCGGCATCCAAAATTGCAACAAGCATTACTTCTGGAAGATCAAGTCCCTCTCTAAGAAGATTGATTCCGACAAGAACATCAAACTCTCCGCTTCTTAAATCATTTAGAAGATCAATTCTATCCATTGTGTCGATATCAGAGTGAAGATATCTCGCTTTAACTCCGTGCTCGGAAAGATAAACAGTTAGATCCTCTGCCATTTTCTTAGTTAATGTAGTCACAAGCACTCTTGCGTTTTTTTCAATTGTTTCCTTAATTTTTTCAAGCAAAACTTGAACTTGCCCCTGAGTTTTAATTACTTCAATTGAAGGATCTAAAAGTCCTGTTGGGCGAATGAGCTGTTCTGTAACTTTTCCAGATACTTCAAGTTCATATTTCCCAGGTGTAGCAGAAACAAAGATAGTTTGCCCAACTTTTTCTTTAAACTCTTCAAAGTTTAGAGGTCTATTGTCGTATGCAGATTGAAGTCGGAATCCATATTGAATTAAAACATCCTTTCTTGCACGGTCTCCATTATACATCGCACGAATTTGAGGAATGGTCATATGACTTTCGTCAATAAGCGTCAAAAAGCCCTTTGGGAAATAGTCCAAAAGAGTATATGGCGCTTCGCCAGGCTGCCTTCCGTCAAAGTAGCGGGAATAGTTTTCAATCCCGCTGCAATATCCAACTTCTTTCATCATTTCTACGTCATAATTCACTCTTTCTTTCAATCTTTGAGCTTCGATAAATTTTTCGTTTTGCTGAAATCTCTTAACTTCGTATTGTTCGTCCTTTTCGATTTGTTTGATTGCATTAAGTAAGCGCGGACGAGATATTGCATAGTGAGTAGCAGGGAAGAAAGTGTAAGCTTTAAGCTCTGCAAGTTTTTCTCCTGTCAAATGATTGAATTGATAAATAGACTCAATCTCGTCACCAAAAAATTCAATTCGAACAGCAATCTCACTGCTATTTGCAGGGAAGACGTCAAGTGAGTCACCTCTAACACGGAAAGTACTACGTTTAAAATCTAAATCGCTTCGCGTGTACTGAATTTCTATAAGGCGGCGCATGATTGAATTTCTGTTTACTTCATCGCCTTCACGAACATTTACTTGAAGACCATTGTATTCCTCTGGATCGCCTAGGCCATAAATACATGACACGGACGCGACAATAATTGTGTCACTACGTTCAAAGAGGGAAGCAGTCGCTGCGTTTCGAAGTTTCTCAATTTCGTCATTGATTGACATGTCTTTTTCGATATATGTATCCGTTGAAACTATGTATGCTTCCGGCTGATAGTAATCATAATATGAAACAAAATATTCGACTCTGTTATTAGGGAAGAACTCTCTTAACTCATTGCAAAGTTGAGCTGCCAAAGTCTTGTTGTGTGCGATAACTAGAGTCGGACGATTTTGATTAGCAATAATATTTGCCATAGTGAAAGTTTTTCCGCTTCCAGTAACGCCAAGAAGAACTTGATTTTTTATGCCATCGTTTAAACCCGCGGTTAAACTGTTAATCGCGTTTTGTTGATCCCTAGAAGGTATGAATTTTGAATTTAGCTGAAAGTTCTTCTTCTCCATACTATCTATTATATACACATTTTATAAATAAATAAAGGGTTTTGCTATCATTTTCAAAGAAACTCGCAAAACTTTCCTAACAAAATAGAGAAAAATTATTTTGTGGTTTTATTTTATCAATCTCGTATGTCCACCATTTGAACACGCAGGAATATTTTTATGTAAAAATTTTATCAATTTCAAGAGTCCAGCATTTGAGCTCTTCAAAAAACTCACTAGAAAAAAATAACCCAACACCAACATAATTTGAGTTATTTTTATATTATTTTTAAAATATATACAAGTTTTTGATTTATATGAT
>ERZ808286.386-NODE-386-length-30098-cov-8.287388_pt1 | contig 30098 bp, 30 predicted proteins | sample MGYA00521276_ERZ808286 | MGnify/ENA primary metagenome ERZ808286 (study PRJEB31516, sample SAMN03275607) | gut metagenome | biome: mammalia-associated habitat; material: feces | host: Papio cynocephalus | place: Kenya | collected 2012-08-01 ... | reverse complement strand
CTGCAAAAAGGCGACAGAGCAGACTCGAAAAGCTATCTAATGATAGAAAGAAACTGGAAGCCTCTCCCTTAGCGAATGCTAGGATGAGATAGTTCACCATTTTTGCTGAAACTAATGTGTAGTAGAATTGTGATTTTTAGTGCATAATGCACTTGAGGAAAAAAATGAGTCTTAATTGTGGTATTGTTGGATTACCTAATGTAGGTAAGTCTACTATTTTTTCTGCAGTAACTGCAGCTCCTGCTGAAGCAGCAAATTATCCTTTTTGTACTATTGACCCAAATGTTGGAATGGTAAATGTTCCAGATAAGAGATTAGACAGAATAGTCTCTCTCATTCCACCAGAGCGTGTTGTTCCTGCAACTGTCGAGTTTGTAGATATAGCGGGGCTAGTTAAAGGAGCTAGCCAGGGAGAAGGACTAGGCAATAGATTCTTAGGTGCTATTAAAGAAGTTGGTGTAATTGCTCATGTTGTCAGATGTTTTGATAACGGAGACATTATTCATGTAAACAATAAAATAGATCCACAGAGTGATATTGAAACAATCGATATTGAGTTGGCACTTGCCGATTATGATACTGTAGATAAGCGTTATCAAAAACAAAGCAAGCTTAGCAGAATAAGTAAAGAGCAGGCCAAAGAGAATGAGAAAGTCTTACCTTTATATGAAAAGCTTTTGAAGGCACTTTCGGATGGTATTCCAGCTCGTCGCCTTGGCTTTGATGATGACGAAAAGGCCCTTCTTTATGATTTACATCTTATTACACTTAAGCCCGTTATCTACGTTTGTAACGTCGACGAAGATGGAATTAGCGAAGACAATGACTATGTAAAGACTGTCAGAGAAATCGCTAAGAATGATAACGATGCTCCTGTTGTTGTTATTTGTGGAAAGATTGAATCTGAAATAGCTAGTCTCGATACAGAAGAGGAAAAGAAGGAATTCTTAGAAGCTGTAGGATTAGAGGAGTCTGGATTGAATCCTCTTGTTAGAGCTGCTTATCATGCTCTAGGGCTTAGAACATTCTTTACTGCGGGTAAAGATGAAGACAGAGCTTGGACATTCAAAGAGGGAAGCAGGGCTCCTCAATGTGCAGGTATTATTCATACAGATTTCGAAAAAGGCTTTATCAAGGCCGAAGTATATAATTACGACGACCTTGTAAAGTATGGTAGTGAAGCTAAAGTCAGAGAAAATGGAAAGATGAGACTTGAAGGTAAAGATTACGTAGTACAAGATGGCGACATCGTATTCTTCAAGTTTAACGTCTAGAGCGAGGGGGTAGTTAATCTATCCCCCATTTCTTTCATCTTCTTTACATCCATTTTAATAACCTCTCTATCGTAGGTAATAAGGCCGTTGAGCTCATCTTCAACGTCACTTAGTTGCGTGTAAATTGATGCAGCAAGGCCTTTTTCTTTTGCGGGAATAATATCTCGTTCATACATTGCTATAACAGCATTTGTGAGTTCCTCTTTTGTTTTGTAGCCTTTGTATTCAAATTTATCTGAGGAGAATCTATGGTCATCTAGTGCTAAGCCATAGCCTCCAAATTCAGTAAGTATTACAGCTCTCTTATTCTTGTCCTTTTTAAAGCGATATGGCCTAAAATAAACATGGAGGCTCTTGAAGTTTCCCTTCTTTTGATCAAGCCATCCAGATGAATAGTCAACAGTACGAGTATTATCCATTTTTTCAATCATAGAGCCAATTTTGACGCTATCAAACTGGCCCCATGCCTCATTAAATGGAACCCACATAGCAATAGAGGTGACATTTCTAAGAAGATTAACAGTCTCAATTGTATGTGAAATAAACTCTTCTCGCATTTCTTTGTCTTTGCGTTTAAGCAGAGAGTAGTGGTTGTCTTTTAAATGAGAGCCAAAAACAAGAGGAAGAGAAATGATAAATGGCGAGTACTTTCCTCCACCACTTGGCATATCTTGCCAAACAAGAAGGCCTAACTTATCACATAAATAGTACCATCTAAGGCTCTCTATTTTTATATGCTTACGTACAGTATTAAAGCCCATAGCTTTAAGAAGACTTAAGTCTTTTATGACTTGTTCTTCGTTTGGTGGAGTATATAGTCCATCTTTATAATAGCCTTGGTCTAATACCCCATGATGATAGTAGCTTTTGCCATTTAAAAAGAGTCTCTTTATCCCTCTTTCATCTTCTTCTACTGAAAATGTTCTAAGTCCTGTATAAGAAGAGACTTTGTCTTCATCAAAGAAGATATCGAAGAAGTACAAATATGGATTTTCAGGAGACCAAAGTTGTGGGTTTTCGATTTCTATAAAGGTTTCTTTTCCACCTATGTAAGGATATGTTTTACCATCTAAAACAACACTTCCTTCTCCATTTATGGATGTAAATACTGTAAGAAAGAAACCTTTTAAGGTGGGAACGATCCTTATAGATTCGATGTAGGCTTTATCAACTTTTTCCATCCAAACTGTTTGCCATATGCCAGACTGCGGAGTATACCAAATACCTCCACGTTTAAGCTTTTGCTTTCCTCTTTCTTGTTCTTTTGTGTCTGTTGGGTCTTTTACGATTACAGTAAGCGAGAAGCTTGGCTTTTTTACTTCAAGAGAGAAGGGAAGGTAGCCACCTTTATGTTTTAGCTCGCTTTTACCGTCAATTAATATTTCTGCTTCATAGTCGATTGCTCCAAAATGGAGAAAGAGTTTTTCTTTTTTACAATCAAAAGGAAGAGGAAACTCGACATCCTTAGTATATATAAGAGTTTCGTCTGGCTTTAAAATATGATTAAAGCCACTCAGATTAGCTTCCGGAGAGTAAGGAACTAAGATGTTTCCTTTTTTTATTGTATTATTGGAATTGTCTAAAACTTCAGAAAGCCAAATTCCATTGAGATTATACCATTTGTTGTCTCTTCTTAGTTGTGGGCGAGGATAGTTATCTAATTCTTGCATTTTTACTCTCCAATTTCTTTAGATATACAAGTGGTATAATACTTAAGAGTGCAACAACAGACGAAATTGTGAAGATTAATGGGGTAGGTACAGTCTTTATTACACCAAGTTCTTCATAGGTAAGATTAGAGCCTTTAATTGCAATAGATCCAACAAATGGTCCAATGACCATAGGAAGCATTACTTGGCATACCATTCTTACTCCCTGGATTCCCCCTTCATTTCCTTTAGGTGTATAGCCTCTGCTTAGAGCAGAAAGAAGAGATGTAGAGAGCAGGTAGCCGCTCATCATTACTATTCCGGCTATTGTTGTAAATACAAATGAGCGAGCATACGTCATCATTAAAAGGCCTAATGCCATTACAGCTACGCAAACGAAGGAAGAGTTTACTTCCTTTCCTCTTTTAATAATCTTTCCGCCTAAAACACATATGACGGATGCCACAATAAGAACGATAGCAAGTAAGACAACGTAAGACGAAAAGCCTAAGAAGTTTTGAATATAAATAATTAGATAAGGAAAGAATATTTGCATAGCAAATGAAGTAAAAGCAAAAGCGATAAGTGAGATGTATAGTTCCTTATTATTTTTTATTGTTTCTTTTCTGAAGCCATAGCTTAAAAGATAGATAAAGCTATTGTTCTCTTTTTTCTCTTTTTCTCTCTTTTTATCATCGATAAGGATGAATGATAATAGTCCTGCAAGTGCCATTATTATTGCTGTGATTGTAAAGAATAGAGGCCAATTTCCTTTTTGTGTAAGACCATCCATTAGTCCGAAAACTAATAGCATTGATGCCATAGGTAGAATCTGAACAACAGATTCGACTTTTGTTCTATTTTTATTGTCAACACTTTCTGTTATATATGCATTAAAGACAGCATCATTTGCTGTTGAACCAAAGAATGTCATAACACAATCTAGCACTATTACAGCAATTGCAGCCTTCTTGACTGAGTGGAAATTTTTGGGTGAAACAAATGCAAAAAGTAGCACTGTTAGAGCCCAAATAATATAGCCAATAGCTATGAATGGCTTTCTTTTTCCTATCTTGTCTGAAAAAGCTCCCATTATTATCGTTGTTAGGGTAGCTACAACAGCAGATGAAGCAACCATTGTTGCTATATATGATGGATCTGTAGATATTGTGTTATATAAGAAAACATTAAAATACATGTTTTCGATAGTCCAAGCAATTTGGCCAGAGAGTCCTACAAGTACAATTAAAAACCAACTTCTTTTATTCATAAAAATAAGTATAGCAAAACAAAAGCAAAACAAAAGAGCAATTCATATTTTCTTATGGATTTAAGATTTCTGTTTGTGGGAATATACTCTAATTTATATTAACACTAGATGATTACTCAACAGCTAAAGAAATGGCAGAACGGTGGGAAATTACATCAAGAATGGTTATTTATTATTGCGAGAGAGATTTGATTCCAGGAGCTGTAAAAAAAGGCACTGTACGGCTCATTCCTACTGTGTCTGATAAACTAGAAGATAGAAGACGTAAATCAATATCGAATAAAACAAAGGAATAGAGAATGAATGAAAAGCTTTCTTTGACAACAATGCAAGACGATCAGAATATAGAAGTTCAAACAGTCATGGAGCGATTTAAATTTGAAATCGATTTGTGCTTTTGCAAATACTGAGGGTGGTAAACTTTATGCAAGAATGCTGGGAACCCGGTTCTTGCATTTGAAACTGCTACAAGTGGCTTAGATTTTTGTGTAACATTCCATTCTTCAAGATTATACAGAGCAATTGAGAAATATAGAGCTATGAACAATGATTCTGTTGTAGATTACAGAAAAGTGCTCCCTCAATTAGATAAGCTGACAGAGAATAGTGGGTCTGATGAAAGTTTAAATTGTTGTCTAAGTAATGATAATGTCAGGATAAATGGTGATAATGTCAGGATAAATGATGATAATGGCAGTTTAAATGTCAGGATAAATGATGAAAGTGGCAGTTTAACATCTGTCTTATCTAATAACGAAAGTGTAAATAATTCAGAAAATGATGATTCTGTATATTTAAGAAAAAAACAGATACTTATGGAATTAAAAGAAGCACCACAGAGTACGATTGGACACTTGGTACTAGTGCTTGGTACTCCAGAAAGGACATCCTATAGAGATATCGAATGGTTGAAAGAAAGTGGTTATTTTGAGCGTTTAGGAGCAAAGAAGACTGCTTTTTGGCATGTAGTCAAGGAGTTGGAATAAAAATGAAGGATTCACTTAGAAACAATCTTCCAAAATTTTGACACTGATATGTTTTCTTTTGCTTCAAGAGTTCAAGAAATTAGGAAGTGTAAAGCATTTCAAATAACATATATTAAAGATAATTAGTGAGAACAAAGAGTAAGTCCATATTTTTTTCCTAACTCTGGCTAATTAAGTAGTTGCCATGTTTTTAGTTTTGAAAAAGGGATAGACATTTTGGAGTTGGCTTCTTTCTAGAATCTAATCTTATCTTCGTTCTAAACTAGAATCGGAGGACTTAACTATGTCTGAAACATATTTTGACATTTGCGATACAGCATTTAAAAGAGATAACGACACGGGGTTTATTACCATACTAAGAGTGGATGACTCTGGCAATGTATACGAAGATGAACCTACAGAATATGAATTTTCAAAGTTTCGACGCAGCGTAGCAGATAGCTCCATGCTATCTAAACGAATTGCATATGAACTAGCAAAAGACCCGGGATTATCGTACGACGATCCATTAGCAGAATAGGTCCCTTCTCTAATAGCTTTTATGCGAGTCTTTATAAATGATTAATAGCCACCAATTAAATTGACAATGTTATTTTTATTGGAGTAAATTATATAGGTCAAGTTTTGACGAAAAAAGAAAATTCTAACTGGAGGGTATAAATCATGGGAAGAAATTTTACTCCTAGATTTAAGCAGTGCAGAAGACTTGGGGTTAATGTTTGTGGACACCCTAAGGCAATGAAGAGAGCTGGAAGCCCAGCTTTCGCAAAGAGAAAAAAGCCTACTGATTATGGTAAGCAGCTTACTGAGAAGCAGAAGCTCAAGGCTTATTACGGCATTATGGAGAAGCAGCTCCATCGTTATTATGAAAAGGCTCTTAAGTCTACATTAATGACAGGTGATGCTCTTGTCATCTCTCTCGAGAGAAGACTCGATAACGCTGTATACAGAATTGGTTTTGCAAACTCAATTAGACTTGCTCGCCAGCTCGTTTCACACGGCCACATTCTCGTTAATGGCAAGAAGGTTGATATTCCTTCTTATTCACTTCAGAGTGGTGATGTAATTACACTCAAGGAAAAGAGCAGAAAGAATGCTCAGTTTGAAGCTAATTTCAAGGGACACAGATCTTTCAACCTCCCATACTTCACAATTGATGAAGAAGCATGGAGTGGTACATTAGCTCGTCTTCCAGAGAGAAAGGAAATCCCAATCGAAGTAAATGACCAGCTTGTTGTCGAGTTCTACTCAAAGTAAGCCTAAGTCTGATAGACAGTTATTTCGCATCTAGCCACATTCTAGATGAAGGAAGGAAGAATAAGGCCACATTCCAATTATGCCTCTTTCTTTCGCAGGGAAAGGCGGCTACCCTCAAAACTTGCCCTGTGAAATATCGTCGAAAAGAAGAGTCCCACACTGTTGGGACTTTTCTATTTCCATTTAATTGAGAATGAAAGAGGTTCATTTAATAGGAGAAAATCGATAATAGGGAAGGAGTAGACAGCTTTCTTTGGTCCGCTCTTCATGGCACCTTTTATCTCTGTTATTGTGCCAGGTGTCGTTATTTCGATTGTAACAAGACTATCAGATAAAGCTGTTGGACTATCTGGACCAAGCAGGAAAGATATCATATCCATATACTCTTCTTCTGTCATACCATTAGAATATTCTGGTCCATATACTTCAAAGTTTTTGTCAGATAAGAAAGGTATGACACTCTTTAGCTCACTATAGTTATCCATACTTAAATTGAACGAAATAGATGAAGAAGTGAGCGAAAGGAGTGTGTTGCTTTCTCCTTCATTTAAATCCTTTAGTAGAGATGAGAGCGATGAATAATCAAAAGAGAGTACATACTTTTCTCCTTTTCCATCAGAGAGAAGGCTTACGTTAGAGCTACTAGTTGAGCTATTTACTTTATTAGAGAAGCCCACCATAGCATCATCCATTATAGAGTAGCCACTACCACTATTGAATGATGAAAAATCTTCTAAGACAGAGAGAAAGAATTCATCTACAGTAATATTTGTTTTGCTACTGCCAGAGTAGCCTGTTGTGCAATTTAAGCTTTCGTTGACAACACAAGATGTAAGTAATGTTATTAGTAAAACTGTTAGAAGAATTCTTTTTTTCATACAAACAGTCTAATCTAGAGAGCAAATAAAGTGAAGGCAAAGATTCAGAAGAGTAGACATTAAAGGAAAATGATGTTAGAAAGTTTCAGGCTTTATTGGAGAGTATTATGAAGAAAAAACTATTTGCTTTTATAATTATTAGTCTTATTTTCTCCCCTATATTTGCTTCTTGGGATGGCTTATATAGATGGGATAATAATACAAATAAGTCTAATTGGGGAAAGATAAAAGAGATAACAATTAGAGTAAAAAGCGTCAATGAAGACTATTTATATGAACTATATTTAATAGGTCAAGATGGATCTGAACATAGAATATTTCCACTAGTTCTTCCATCTTCTCCTAGTTACAAAGAGTGGCATGATTATAATGAAGACTCAAGTGAAGGAGAGGCTTTCAGATTCAATAATAAAAGAATGAATACAACGATTGTTGCGCCAGGCAAGTGGAAGATTAAAGATTCCTCAGTCGAAGGTGATAAAATTAATACTTCGATAATAGCTTCTGCCTTTGGTATGGAAATTACTATTGAAATAGAATATCTTTTTTCTCTTGACGAAGGCGGCAACAAGCAATTAACGTTTGGAATGGACGCAGACCAAAACATAGCAAAGGGGAAATTCTTTCAAAACCCAGAAAAGGGAAGTGACGGAAAATTTACTCTAAGCTTAATAGAGGAGGATGCTCTTTGATTGCAGATCCTAATAAAAAAACACTTATTATAGTCGAGTCTCCAACAAAGGCTAAGACTATAGCAAAATATCTACCTAAGAGTTGCACTGTTATGGCATCTAAAGGTCATGTTGTTGACCTTAGTCCCAACCCTGATCCAAAAGCAAAAGGTTTATATGGTATAGACATAGATAATGGATTTGCCCTTGAGTACACAGTTGTCGAAGGAAAAGCAAAGATAATCTCTGAATTAAAAGATGCTCTTGCTCACTCTGAACAACTCATCCTTGCAAGTGATGAGGACCGCGAGGGAGAGAGTATTGCTTGGCATTTGTATAAGATTCTTAATCCAAAGGTTCCTGTTTATAGAATGGTCTTCCATGAAATAACAAAGAAAGCTATTACTGAGGCTTTTTCTTCTTGTCGTGATATAGACATGAATCTTGTCTATGCACAAGAAGCAAGACGTGTTGTCGACCGTCTTCAGGGCTATGGAATATCACCAATACTTTCTAGAAAGCTTGGCGGAAAGTATTCTGCGGGGCGTGTTCAGTCTCCTGCACTTAAATTAATAGTAGAAAGAGAGAACCAAAGAAGGCGCTTTACTCTTTCTGATTATGCATCGGTTACTGCGCTGTCTGACACAAATCCTCAATTTAAATCCACTCTATCTTTTATTGATGATAAAGCAGTTGCAACATCTAAGAGCTTTAATGGTGAAACAGGAGAAGTAAAGAAGGGTTTTGTGGTTCTTTCTCTTGAAGAAGCTGAAACAATAGCCAAGTCTCTTGAAGGACAAGAGGCTACAATTAGCGAAGTAAAAGAGAGCAAAAAAATAGAAAAACCGAGTATGCCTTTTACGACCTCTACACTTCAGCAGGATGCAACTAGAAAGCTAGGTAAGAGTGCTAAAGAAATTATGTCTATAGCTCAAAGACTGTACGAAAACGGTTATATCACGTATATGAGAACCGACTCTCCTACGCTAAGTAATGAATGTATGCACGCTGCTGCTTCATATATTACTGAAACATATGGGGACTCATGGCTACAAGTAAGGCAATATAAAGCAAAGACATTAGGAGCTCAAGAGGCCCATGAAGCTATAAGACCGGCAGGGGATAGATTCCGCACTCCAGAAGAGACAGGTCTTAAAGGTGATGACCTCAAGCTCTATTCATTAATATGGAAAAGAACGATTGCATCTCAAATGAAAGATGCTGTTAAGGCAATTACAACGGTTAAAATAAAAAGTGGAAAGTATCTCTTCTCATCTTCTGGTTCTGTTATTCTTTATGAAGGTTTTAGACGTATTTATATGGTTTCTTCTGACACTGAAGAAGAAAGAGAGGAGACTCTTCCTCCTCTAAAAGAAGGTGACAAAATAAAGCTTATTTCTCTTGAAGCTAAGAGCCATACAACACAACCTCCTCAGCGTTACACTGAAGCAAGCCTTGTACAGAAATTAGAGAGCGAAGAGATAGGTAGACCTTCTACTTATGCGACAATAATCTCCACATTAATTGATAGAGGCTACGTTGTCAGACAATCTTCCTTCTTAGTCCCAACCTTTACTGGTTTCTTTGTTGAATCATTCTTAGAGAAGAGCTTTGCTCACTATATAGCATATGATTTCACAAAAGAAATGGAGGCTGGACTCGATAGAATCGCACGTGGTGAAGAGGAAAAAGAAGAGTACTTAAGAGATTTCTGGTTTGGTAAAGAGGGGGAAAGTAATGGGGCTAAGTGAAGATTTAAAGACAGTAGGCACATCTATTAAAACAGGAGAAGCAAAGAGCTTAAAGCTTGCTGGCCTAAAAAATGAATTTATCCACAATGGAGAAAAGGTTACCTATGAGATAAAAATAGGTAAATTTGGTCCATATATTGACTCCTCATTAAAGGATGAAAATGGTAAAGATATAATGCGTTCTATTCCTCCTACATACTTTCCAGGAACCTTTAGTGATGAAGACGCTGCAACTCTTCTTTTCCCTCAAGAAGATGCTGGTGAGTTGCTATATAATCGCTTTTTACTAAAAAAAGGTAGATACGGCGATTATTTTGAAAGAATTAGCGACAATAAAACAGCTACATGGCCAAAAGCTTTGAAAGAGAATCCTTCATCTGCCTCTGAAAATCTTATTGATTTACTTTTCTCAATACCAAAAGTTCTTGGAGTTGATAACCAAAACAATGAGGTTGTTTTAAAGGTAGGACTCTTTGGCTTTTATGCTTCGTATTGTGGAAAAAACTATAAAGTTCAAGACCCTGAAAATGTGAAACTTGAAGATATAATATCTCCATCATTAAATATGCTGACAAAAGGCGAACTCGATGGCAAACCTATTGCACTTACTAATGGTCGCTATGGCTTATACATAAAGTATGGAGACGAGAACATTCCACTTAAGCAGAGTGATAAAGCTGATGCTCAATCTTTGACGCTAGACAGGATTAAAGAAATTGCAAAAGAATACTTGGCTTCTAAAGAAAAAAGTGTTGAAGCAGAGAAGGAATTTCTAGGTCTTGATGGTACAAAAGCCTTTTTGGTTAATGGCAAGTATGGTTATTACCTTAAATGGGGTAGTGATAACATCGCTCTGAAAGCAGAAGATAAAGAGAACCCATTATCGCTGACAGAAGAAAGAGTCAAAGAACTTATAACTGAGTACAAAGAGAAGCCAAAAACAAAGAAGAAAGGCATTAACTATTCGAAGAGGAAGAAGGCATAAAAAAAGATGGTCCCAGGCAGAATCGAACTGCCATCTAATCCTTAGGAGGGATTTGTTCTATCCATTAAACCATGGGGCCATTAGCTAAATTATAGAAAACTGGCTGATTGTATGCAATAGAGACTTCCTATTTATAATCTCTTTGACATAATATAAAAGATAGGAGAAAGATATGACAGTTCAAAAGAGAATGACACCTAATCCTGTAACATGTACACCAGATATGGGTGTATTTGAGGCTGAAGAGATAATGAAAAGGGAAGGTGTTCAGCGCCTACCTGTTTTAGATAATAACGGAAGTCTTGTTGGTGTTGTCTCAGAAAAGAACATCACTAATGCTTCTCCTTCTGGTAGACTTTCAATGGTTGAATTTGCTCATCAGTTGTCGCTTTTAAAGGTTGGTGATATCATGAGCAAAGAGGTTATTACTGTATATACAGATGACCCAGTTGAACAGGCTGCAAGAAAGATGTGTGACTTGGATCTTTCGGTACTTCCAGTCATTGACTACAACGGAAAGCTTGTTGGCATTGTTACTCGTTCTGACATGTTCCGTCTTCTCTTAGAGCTATTTGGCACACGACACTATGGTGTGAGAGTTTCCTTCAATATAAAGGATCAGCCTGGCGTAATTGCAACTATTTCTGAAGCTTTACACTCTATAGGTGCTAACATTATAAGTATAGGAAACCTAGATAGTGAAAAGGGATACTCAACTATCATAATGAAAGTAAATGGAGTAGATAAGAATAAACTAAGAAAGGCTATTGAGCCTCTAGTTGATTCTGAATTAGATATAAGGGAAGTCTAAGTTGGGAAAAAAAGAAAAAAGACCAGACTTAAATAGAGTTTTGATAGAAGAAGGCAAAAGTGTTAATCCTTTTGCCTCTATTGTATTAAAAGAGAAGAAAGAGGAGAAAAAAAAGAACATTGTTCTTGAAAAGAAGAAGCCCAATGAAATTGTAAAGGGCTATGTTCCTTCTCTCTCTTTTGGCGATATTTTAGACTCTTACGAAAAGACTGGTAACCCATATAGTCTTCCGAAAAAGAAAGCTTCTTCTCCATCTAGTTTTGGTGACATTCTTGACGAATGGGAAAATGGTGGAAATAAGAATAAAAAGAAAGAAAAGACCACTACTACCACAACCAAATCTGAATATAAAGCAACACGCTCTTTTGCTTCTATTCTTAGTCAATATGAAGGTCAATTTAGGGAGAAAGAGAGTAAGAAACAAGAAAAGAAAGCTCAAGATAGAAGTGTTAATGAAATTCTTCGTAGTCAACCTTTTTTCATAGAGGAAAATGATTCAGATAAGCCAAGTAAGGATGCTGTATGGTCTATTATTGGTGGCAAAAATTCTCAATACGAAAAAAAAGAAGAAGATAAAACAAAGGTAGAAGAAAAGAAGAATACATATAAAAGAGTTAGTGAAAAGTATGTTGCAAAGGAGTCTTTCTCATCTATTTTAGGCGAATATGAAGACAGCCTAAAAAAGAAAAAAGAGGAAACAAAGCCACTAATAAAAGAAGAAGTTAAGAAAGAAGAGATTGAAATAAAAGAACCTAATTTCTTTATTGAGCCTGAGAATGGCGAAAAGATTCCTAGTAATGTTTCTTGGTCTATCTTAGGTGGAAAGAACGAAAACTATGTACGTCATGAAGAGAAAAAAGTAGAGGAAAAAGCTCCTATTTCTAAAGTAAAAGAAAATGTAAAGAGAGTTTCTTCTGAATACAAACCTAAAGAGGACTTTGCTTCTATTTTAGCTACTTTTGATAGTGCTAAAGCTAAAGAAAAATCAAAAGAGAAAACAGAGAAAGTAACACAGGAAGACAAAGAAGTAGTTCTAGAAGAAAATCGATTCTTCATTAAAGATGATGAAGAGAAGGTTCCAGATAATGTTTCTTGGTCTATCTTGGGTGGAAAGAATAAAAACTATGAAAGAAAAGAAGAAAAGATAGAGAATGTAGCAAAAAAGAGCAGTGATGCTAAAGCCGCAGCTTCTCACTCTGAATATAAAGCACAAAAGAGCTTCACTTCTATTCTTTCTTCCTTTGAAGAAAAAGAGCCTGTTAAGACATTTAGTGAGATAATTCAAGAAAAGGGTGACAATAAAAAGAAGAAGACATTCTTTTCAATTAATGACTTAAGACGTATGGATCCTCAGTCTACTTTAGACTTACATGGAGAGAATAAAGCTGAAAGTACAGAGCTTATTCAAGACTTCTTAGATGATTCTGTCTCTCATGGACTAAGAAAGGTATCCATAATAACAGGAAAGGGCCTACATAGTGAGACTGGCAGTGGTGTCTTAAGAGAACTCACTGAATCGATTCTGTCGTCTTCTCCTCTTGTGCTTGAAACATCATCTGCCCCAATTAACAAGGGTGGAAGTGGTGCTATTTGGATAATTCTTAAAGAGAAAAAGTTTGAAAACGAATGATAAAAAAACGGGCTATTTCTTGCCCGCTAGTAAGAAGATTTATCTTTCTCTGTAAATGATTCTACCTTTTGTAAGGTCGTATGGAGAAAGCTCAACTTTGACTGTGTCACCTGGTACTATTCTGATGTAGTGTTTTCTCATTTTTCCTGAAAGGTGAGCGAGGATAACAAGTTTATTTGTTAGTTCTACACGGAAAGTTGTATTTGGAAGTGCTTCTTTTACAACGCCTTCTACTTCAATTGCTTCTTCTTTTGCCATTTGTTCTCCTTGGTGAAACCTCGAATAGTTTAGACATAGCAAGTAAATATGTCAATTGAAGAGGTTTTTTTGTTGCAGAAAAGTTGAGAAAGAGGCATGCTTACATAGAAATGTGGAGGTAAAAGGTATGAGTGCACTACTTGATTACTTAAAAGAAAACAATGGTTCTATTTCAGAGGCAATGGCATTATACCTCTCTGAATTGGATTTAGTAAAAAAAGTCTCTCCATTTGTAGCAAGCAAAATTGTTAAAGAGTTAAAGGATCAAAGAACAAACTTAAAGCTTATAGCTAGCGAAAACTTTTCATCTCTCTCTGTTCAGGCAGCAATGGGAAACCTGTTAACAGATAAGTATGCAGAAGGCTTCCCTTTTCATCGTTTCTATGCCGGTTGTGACAACGTTGACGAAATTGAGGATGAAGCAGTTATAACAGCAAAGAGGATCTTTGGTGCTGATCATGCCTATGTGCAGCCACATAGTGGGGCAGATGCTAATTTGTGTGCTTATTGGGCAATATTAAATCAAAGAGTATTGGTTCCATCTTTGGAAGAGCTTGGAGAAACGAATCTGTCTCACATGAAAAGAGAAGATTGGAATAAGCTTAGAGAAAAACTTCATAACCAACGTTTGCTAGGTATGGATTACTACTCGGGCGGCCATCTTACTCATGGCTATAGACAAAATATTTCAGCTCAACTTTTTGATGCTTATTCATATTCAGTAAATAAAGAGACAGGTCTTCTTGATTACGATGAAATTGAACGTTTAGCAAAAGAGATAAAGCCACTTATTATTCTTGCAGGTTACTCTGCTTATTCAAGGAAAATTAACTTTAAGAGGCTAGGCGAAATTGCTCACTCTGTTGGTGCTGTCTTTATGGTCGACATGGCTCACTTTGCTGGTCTTGTTGCTGGAAAGGTATTTACAGATGAATATGAGCCAGTTAAGTGGGCAGATGTTGTAACTACAACTACTCACAAAACTCTTCGAGGACCTAGGGGTGGAATGATTCTTTGTAAAGAAGAGTTTAAAGATAGTGTTGATAAAGGTTGCCCTCTAGTAATAGGTGGCCCACTTCCTCATATTATGAGTGCAAAGCTTGTTGCATTAAAAGAAGCAGAGACAGATAACTTTAAAGAATATGCCAAAAAGATTGTCGAGAATTCCAAGGCTATGGCTGATGCATTCATGAAGAGGGGAGTAAAGGTTTTGACAGGAGGCACAGATAACCATCTTATGCTTCTCGATGTTTCACCTTATGGCTTAAATGGCCGACAGGCAGAGAGCTTAATGAGAGAGTGTGGTATTACCCTCAATCGCAATGCTCTTCCTTTTGATGCTAATGGCCCTTGGTATACATCCGGCTTAAGAGTTGGTACTGCCGCTGTCACAACACTCGGAATGAAAGAAGAAGAGATGAGCGAGATAGCAGATATTATTACAACAGTATTAAAATCTGCAAAACCTCTTGTTCTTACAAAGGGTGAACATCAGGGAGAGGTAAGTAAAAATAGAGCAAAGATAGATGCAAGCATAAAGAAAGATGTAAAGAATAGAGTAGAGTCTCTTCTATCTAGATTCACTCTGTACAAAGATTTGGACTTAGAATACTTAGAAAAATGTTTTTCTATTGAAGAGTAGTTAGTAAGGCTTTGCTTTTATAGCGAGCCTTATTTCTTTGAAAAAAGACAGAAAAAAAGATTTTTACTCTCTATTTGCTAATCTGAGAATCTCTAAGTAAAATAATAGTATGGCAAATATACTTATTAAGAATGGTCTTGTAGTAGACACAGAGTGGACTCGACATAGTGATGTTTTAGTCGAAGGTTCACGAATTAAAAGAATTGCACGAAACATCTTACCTGAGGATTGCCCAGAGAATACTCATGTAGTTGATGCCTCTGGACTATGCGTTCTTCCTGGAATAATAGATGCCCATACACATTATCATCTTGTTAGCAGGGGAACAGTAACAGCCGATTCTTTCGCTGAAGGAAGTAAGCTTGCAGCTTTCGGTGGTGTTACTACAGTTATAGATTTTGCTGATGATGATAAAGTTTCACTACTCAACTCCACAAAGAATAGAAAAAAAGAGATGAGAGAGATGAGCATTGATTATGCTCTTCATCAAGGCATTTATGCTTATAGAGATAGTCTAAAAGCTGAGTTAAAAGAATTAAAAGCAAGTGGTGTTGGCGCCATTAAAATCTTCACTACATATAAGAATGTTGGGTACCTTGTAGAAAAGAGAGAAGAGCTTAAAGCAATATTTTCTCTTTGTAAGGAGCTTGGCTTCTTAGTGTGTGTACATTGCGAGGATGACAAGACAATTACAGAAATAAATGATAATTGGAAAGGTGAGTATAGACCAATTGATCATGCAGCACTCAGACCATCGAGCGCAGAAGCAAGAGCTATAAAATATGTAGGTGAGATTGCTGGCGAATTAGATATGCCTGTATATATCGTTCATCTTTCATCTAAAGCTGGACTTGAGACAGTTAGAGAATTAAGAGAAAAAGGCATCAAAGTCATCGTTGAAACAACTCCTCATTACCTTCTTCTCGATAAGAGTAAACTTGAAGGTAAAGAAGGACCTCTCTATGTAATGACTCCTCCTCTAAGAACAAAGGAAGACAATGAAGCATTACAAGAAGCTTTAATTGATGGAGAGATTCAGGTAGTTGCAACAGACCATTGTTCATTTACTTATGAACAGAAGATGGAAAGCAATGATTGTAGAACAATCTACCCAGGAATTCCTGGCACAGAAGAATTGCTTCCTTTAATTTATAACTTTGGCCATGTAAGCGGACAGCTTTCTTTAGGACAAATTGTAAATTTACTCTCAACAGGACCTGCAAAGCAATTTGGTCTCTTTCCAAAGAAAGGTATTTTGCAAGAAGGAAGCGATGCTGATATAGTATTATTTGATCCATCTGAGATTTGGACAATAAGTAAAGATACCGTTCATACTGCAGCTCACTATACCCCATATGAAGGAATGACTGTTATGGGAAAGGTAAAGATGACATACCTTAGAGGCCGTTTAATTATGGGTGATGGTATTTATTTGGGCTTAGATGGCGATGGGCAGTTCGTTAAAGCCCATAGAAAATAAATTAAGCTCTCCCTTAGGGGAGGGTTTTTATACGATAAAAATCTATGAGGGGATTATAGTAGATGATTAAGGCGTTTGTTTTTGATTTGAATAGCATCAGGAAAGAAGATAACGAATACTTCTTGAATCTAGTTAATGAAGCAAAAGATGCTAATGTTTTAGTGGCGTTTGTTTCAAATAAAAAGAAGGATGAGACAAAAAAAGAATTGGAAGATGAGAAGTTATCTTTGGGCTCTTTTGATGTTGTTTTATTTGAAGAGGATGTAAAGAGAGCTAAACCTTATCCTGATACATATTCATTAATTTTTATTGGACTTGGAATAGACAGAAAAGAAGCATTAATCTTTGTTGATGATGCTGTCTCTTTGAAAGCAGCTGTTTCTTCTCATTCTAATGTCTGTGCTTTGACATCCTTTATTAATCGTGATGAAGCAAAACATTTGGGAGCAAATGTTTTATTGGAAAATCTCTCATTTTTCCCTGAGTTTAATTCCTTAGATGAATTGCAGGATGTTTTTCGCTATCTTAGACGAATAGGCAAGGGCGCAAAGAAATATGGCGCTAATTGGATTACGCCACTCGAGAGAACTCTTCCAAGCGAAGTTGTCGAAAAGAAGGCAATAGAAGAAGCAAAGAAGGCTATGTACAACGCTTATGCACCATACTCAAAGTTTAAGGTTGGAGCAGCTATTGTAAGTAGTGCAAGTGGTCGTATATATAGTGGCTGTAATGTCGAAAATGCAAGCTATGGTGCAACTATCTGTGCTGAAAGAAATGCGATAACAACAGCAATTACGAACGAAGGTGCAATAGGAATAGACCTAGTTGTGGTCTCATCAATGGTATCTCCTCCAGCACTTCCTTGTGCAGTATGCTTACAAGTAATGAGTGAGTTTATAAGGCCTGAGACCCCAGTAGTACTAGTATCTGAAAATGGCGATACTATTCGCTATCATTATTCAGATTTGCTTCCTCATCCATTTGACTATGGAGAACAATAATGAAAAAGGTTCTTAAAATAACCTTTCTTCTTTTATTTTTTATTACTCTCTTTTCTTGTTCTAGTACAAAAAATTTTGTATCTGATGTAACTATGTCCGAAAGTCTAACGACAGAAGAAAAGCTTGAGTATTATGGTGGAAAAGAAGTAAGCGTAAATCTCCCTGAAATGTACTTCAATGGAGAAGAATGGTACTCAAGAATGATGGAGCTTATAGATGGCGCTGACGAATACATTCTTCTTTCGACATTCCTCGGTTCATCTTCTCCAACTCTTGAACCTCTTTTCAATCTATTAGAGCAAAAGGCAAAGAGTGGCGTTAAGGTCTATCTTATTATTGATGGAACTTCTAATTTAGATATGACAGAAACTAGGTTTGTAATGACACCTCTTGGCTATCTCAGAGATAGCGGCGTAAACTTACTTATCTATTCTCCTATGAGCTTTACTCATATTGTTAATCCTTCATCCTTGATTGTCAGAGATCATAGAAAAATGATGATCATCGATGGTTCTGTTGCTGCTATTGGAGGAATGAATATAAACTACATATCTATGGGAGCTGGAGAAAAGTGCCAGCGTGATAGCATGTATGTTTTCTCTTCTGTAGAACTATCGAACCTCTTTATTGATGAATTTGTTCAAATCTGGAATGAAGGAAGCATAAAAAAGATGGATAAAGATGAATTTAAGAAAGAGAGTACAGAGAAGGGTGAATATAAGGCATGGCTATTTAATAGAAATGTTTTTAAGTCTCAAGTTTCTCTTTCAGGAATGTTTGGTTCTCTTATTAATGACAGCACATCTTCTATCTTCTTGTGTCCATATTTACCAACAATAGATTCTAATATGGCAAAAAGCTTAAGAAACGCAGTTGAGCGTGGTGTTGATACCGAAATATGGTGCTCAACAGATTCTCGAGGCTATGCTGCCAAAGGTGGGGCATATTCGCTGTACAAGCTACTTGAGGAAACAGATGTAACCTATTATGATGTCTCATCTGATTCTGATGGCTCGACTCTTCCTCTTTTTCATATGAAGGCAATGATCGTAGATGATCGCTATGTTGTTATTGGATCCTCAAATTTTAACTATCGCTCTATGACACTCTCTCATGAATTGGCTCTAGTTGTTGATAGCCCAGAAATGGCAAGAATCGTCAAAGAGAAGATTAAAGAGGTTGCCAAGAATCCTGTACTAGTAACAAAGGAAGAAGCAAAAGAAAACAAGAAAGAGAATGGATCTTACCTTTGCTATCTTTTCTCTTATTATGGAGGATGAGAATGAAAAAAGTTGTTGTTGTTTTAATACTATTTTTGCTTTTTATCCCTCTTTTTTCTTCTCCAAGTTTTATCTATTCATTTTCTCAAACGGGTGAGACTATTGAAGAAAGAAATATGGGTGCTCTAGGTGTAGGTATTGGCTTTGTTCCAGATAAAGAAGAACACTTTGGCCTTGTAGAACTTGTTTCTTATTATGGCTTCTCTTCTCCCATTTACAAAGGTTTCGATATTGCTTTTTCCACACCTGTTTTTGTAACTAGTGATTCTTTCTTTTCATATTGTTTTTCTAATCCTATACTTTGGGAGCCTACAATTGGGGGAAGTGCACAGTACAGAAGAGGTGCTGATAGTTGGACTTTTTCGTTTTTTCTTTCACCATTTAAGTTTGTCGATACATCGTTTTCTTATGAGATCTTATCTCCCTACTTTTCATTTGGTCTAAATGGGGAGAAGGGCTGGGGAATAAGAGTAATGAAAATAACAGCCTTTTTGGAGATATAAAATGAAGAAGATAATAGGTGTAATCGTTGTTTTTTTACTCTGTTTCTCTATATATGCAGGCTCAGCTAATGATTTAGCACTAATGGTAGGTAGTGGCAGTTTCTTCTCTCCTAGTGAAGGTGTTTCTTTCTCTTATGGAGTTAGTGTAGGACTAACAAAGCGCTTAGACATGTCAGCTGTTTTTCTAAGCGAACTGACGCCACATCCATTTTCTCGCAATATGGTTATGGTTGAACTATCAACTACCTTAATGGGAGATAGAAATACAGAGAGTAAAGTTGCAGGAGTTTGCGTTAATTCACTTCTTTCTGTTGGTGGATTTTATCGTTTTGATAATAAAGGAGCTGGAGTATATCTTGGTCTTACTCCACTTTCTTTAGGTAGTCCTATTACAAGTAGGAGAGAGCGAGGACTCAGAACTAACGTTGGTTATGACTTTGTTAACAACAAAGTGATAGTTACTTTCTCACCTTTAGATATTGAAATATATCTAATAGGTACATACAGAGATTGGTTTTAATTATTTTTTTAGATGAACTCTTAAAAAAAAATTTATTTAGAGTTATTATAATTTTGTAGGACTTTACGTCGAAAGACACTTTTAGGAGATTATACATGAAGTATTCCACAGAAGTTGAAAACATGTGTACAGTAAGGTGCGGTGGACAGCATGGCTGTGCTCCAATTCCTGAAGAAGGAAAGTGGGTCTATGCTAAAGAGATTAAAGATATCTCTGGCCTAACCCATGGTGTTGGTTGGTGTGCACCGCAGCAGGGAGCTTGTAAGCTTACTCTCAACATTAAGAACGGTATCATCGAAGAGGCATTAATTGAGACAATTGGTTGCTCTGGTATGACACACTCAGCTGCAATGGCTAGCGAAGCTATCGTTGGTAGAACTCTTCTCGAAGCTATCAACACAGACCTCGTTTGTGATGCTATTAACACAGCAATGAGAGAGCTTTTCTTGCAGATTTGTTATGGTAGAAGCCAGTCTGCTTTCAGTGAAGATGGTCTTGTTATTGGTGCGGGACTTGAGGACCTTGGAAAGGGTACATGTTCTCAGGTTGGTACAACCTATGCAACTAGAGCAAAGGGACCTAGATATCTTAACCTTGCAGAAGGTTACATCCTCCGCCAAGCTCTTGATGAAAATGATGAAATCATTGGTTATGAGTATGTAAACATGGGTGTATTCATGGAAAATGTTAAGAAGGGTGTAGACCCAGCTGAAGCATTGGAAAAGGCAAAGAAGACTTATGGCAGATTCAATGATGCTGTTAAGTACATTGACCCAAGAAAGGAATGATTGGAGGACACTATGGCTTTATTTGAAGGTTATGAAAGACGTATAGACAAGATTAATGGTGTTCTCAATGGATATGGTATCTCTTCTATTGAAGAAGCTAAGAAGATTTGTGATGAAAAGGGCGTTGATGTATATAACATCGTTAAGTCTATTCAGCCAATCTGTTTTGAGAATGCTTGCTGGGCATATATCGTTGGTGCAGCAATTGCTATTAAGAAGGGTCAGAAGAATGCTCATGAAGTAGCTAAGTCTCTTGGTGAAGGACTTCAGTCATTCTGTATTCCTGGTTCTGTTGCTGATGATAGAAAGGTTGGCCTTGGACATGGAAACCTTGCAGCTATGCTTTTAAGCGATGAAACAAAGTGCTTTGCATTCCTCGCTGGTCACGAATCATTTGCTGCTGCAGAAGGTGCTATTGGTATTGCTAAGAATGCTAACAAGGCTAGAAAAGAGCCTCTAAAGGTTATCCTCAATGGTCTTGGAAAGGATGCTGCAAAGATTATCAGTAGAGTCAACGGCTTTACATACGTCGAGACAAAGTTTGACTATTTTACAGGTAAGCTTGAAATCCTTAGCGAAACAGCATATTCAAAGGGCGAGAGAGCTGCTGTAAGATGTTATGGTGCTGATGATGTTAGAGAAGGTGTTGCAATCATGCACAAGGAAGGCGTTGACGTATCTATCACAGGAAACTCAACTAACCCAACAAGATTCCAGCATCCAGTTGCAGGTACATACAAGAAGGAATGCACAGAGATTGGCAAGAAGTATTTCTCTGTTGCTTCTGGTGGTGGTACAGGTAGAACACTTCATCCAGATAACATGGCTGCTGGTCCTGCTAGCTACGGTATGACAGATACAATGGGAAGAATGCACTCTGATGCACAGTTTGCTGGTTCTTCTTCTGTTCCTGCTCACGTAGAAATGATGGGTCTAATCGGTATGGGTAACAACCCAATGGTTGGAGCTAGCGTTGCAGTTGCAGTTGCAGTTGCTGAAGCAATGAAGAAATGAGATAGATAATATCTCTAATAAATAAAGCATGGCGTTAAATGTCATGCTTTTTTTGTTGTTACGTGATTGAAGTTATCGACTAATACTAGGTTGTATGAAGCAAAAAAGATGTTTATATTTAAACAAAAAGAATAGAATTGCAAGATTTTAACATTCCTTACTAAATAATGCATGAATATGTCAAAAAGTGGCAAGAATAGAAACACTTGTCCTAATTGACGGCAAAAAAGAGTAATTTTAAACTTTATATAGTGATAAATTCTAATCTTTGTAAAAGAGAAGAGGAGCAGCAATGAAAGCAATTAATGAAGTAGTAAAAAAGACTAAACGCCCTGTTAAGGCTGTTCAGTTTGGTGAAGGAAACTTTTTAAGAGCATTTATTGATTACCAAATAGATGTAATGAATGAAAAGACAGACTTCAATGGATCAGTTGTTATGGTTCAGCCACTTAAGAATGGTATGGGTGATATGATAAATAGCCAGGACGCTATTTATACAACAATCCTACGTGGTGTTGAAAACGGTAAAGAAGTTGAAGAAGATAGAGTTGTAACAAGTGTTGAAAAATGTGTTAATCCATACACAAATTATGATGAATATATTTCCCTAGCAGATAACCCTGATTTGAGATTTGTTTTCTCAAATACAACAGAAGCAGGTATTGCTTATGATCCATCTGTTAAGAAGGATGATAAGCCTCAGTCATCATTCCCTGGTAAGGTAACAGCTTTCCTCTACAGAAGATTTAAGACATTTAATGGCGATAAATCAAAAGGACTAATCTTTATTCCTTGTGAATTAATTGATAAGAATGGTTTCTTCCTTGAGAAGTATGTATTGCAGCATTCTCAGGACTGGGGACTTGAAAGTGAATTTATTGATTGGGTTAAAGAGACATGTGATTTCTGTTGTTCTCTTGTTGATAGAATTGTTCCGGGCTATCCTCGCTCTGAAGCTGACGCTATTTGTGAGCGTCTTGGTTACAAAGACAATCTTCTAGATTCAGCTGAAAAGTTCCTCTTCTGGGCAATTGAATATACAAAGAAGAGCCATGAAGATGAACTTCCTACAGGTAAGGCAGGACTTAATGTTGTTTGGACAAAAGATATGAGTTTCTTTAGAACCAGAAAGGTTCGTATTCTAAATGGAACACATACAATGAGTGTCCTTGCTGCATATCAAGCAGGGAAGAATACTATTGAAGATTGTATGAATGATTCTCTCATCTCTTCTTTTATGTATAAGGGGCTATTTGAAGAAATTATTCCAAGTATGGATGGAGATAAAGAGCTTCTTACAACATATGCTGGTGATGTCTTAAATCGTTTCCGCAATCCATATATTGTTCACCTCTTACTTTCTATTAGCTTAAATAGCACATCAAAGTTTAAGACACGAGATCTTCCTTCACTTCTTGGTTACATTGAGAAAGAAGGAAAGCTTCCTCCTGTTCTTGTATTCTCTCTTGCTTCTCTTATCTCTTTCTATGAAGGAAAGAAGAAGGAAGATGGTAGTTATATGGGCTCTAGAAATGGCGAAGAATACAAAATTATGGATAGTCCAGATGTTATTTCTTTCTTTGATTCGTTATACTCAAGAGAGTATAAGAGTGTAGAAGAGAAGGCTTCTGTTCTCAGTTCTTCTGTCCTTAAGAAGACAGAGTGGTGGGGTGAAGATTTAACAAAGGTTAAGGGCTTAGAGAAGCTCGTGGAAGAAGACCTTGTTAAGATTTGGAGCCTAGGTATGACTAAAGCTCTTGTTTCTATTGTGGAGTAATGGAAAGTGAAGCTTGTTAAAATTAACGCGAAAGATAATGTCGCTGTAGCTCTTGAAGCATTAAGTGCTGGGGAAGTACTAATTGTTGAAGGTGAACCTGTTACAATACTTGGTGATATAATCCCCGGACATAAGGTTGCTCTAGATAATATAAAAGAAGGAGAAGCTGTTATAAAGTATGGCTATCCAATTGGTAGAGCAAAAAAAGATATTAGAAAAGGTGAATGGGTTCATACTTTCAATTTGAAGACTCAACTCGAAGAAAGTGGTGATTACCACTACGATGAAGAGTGTGCAAAAGAGTATTTAATTGAGGCAGAAGAGAGACAAAAGCGTAATTTAAGTGATGGTTGCCCTTGCATAAAGGCCTATGAGAGAAAGAATGGCGATATTGGTATTCGAAATGGGCTTTGGATTGTTCCAACTGTTGGATGCGTTAATGAGATAAGTAAAAAGCTTGCTTCTTGGGGTAATGAAAACTTGGGCCTTGAAGATGGAGTCAAGGCCTGGACCCATCCTTTTGGATGCTCTCAGCTAGGTGATGATCATGAAAATACACGTAAGATTCTCTCTGGTCTAGTGAAGCATCCTAATGCAGGTGGCGTGCTTGTTGTTGGACTCGGATGCGAGAATAACACAATGGATTCGTTTAAAGCTTTGCTTGGATCTGTAGACGAAGAAAGAATAAAGTTTATGGTCTGCCAGGAAGAAGATGACGAACTTGAGAAGGGTAAGGAGCTATTACAGCAAATCGCAAGCGTAATGAAGAATGACAAGAGAACTGTTGTTTCTGCATCTCGCCTTGTTGTTGGTATGAAGTGTGGTGGTTCTGACGGGCTAAGTGGTATTACAGCTAATCCACTTGTTGGTAGATTCACAGATGCGCTTACAGCTATTGGCGGAACTGCTATCTTAACAGAGGTTCCAGAGATGTTTGGTGCTGAACAGGTTTTAATGGATAGGGCTGCATCAAGAGAAGTCTATGAAAAAATTGTAGACATGATTAATGCCTTTAAGCACTATTTTGTCTCTCATGGTCAGGTCGTTTATGAAAATCCAAGTCCAGGAAATAAAAGTGGTGGTATTACAACACTTGAAGACAAGTCCCTTGGTTGCGTTCAAAAGGGTGGTAGTGCTCCTGTTACAGGCGTTCTTCACTATGGCGATAAGGTCTCAACAAAAGGCTTAAATCTCTTATCTGGTCCTGGTAATGATATAGTTTCTACAACTGTTCAAACAGCAAGCGGTGCACATATGATTCTCTTTACAACAGGTAGGGGAACTCCACTAGGAGCACCAGTTCCAACAGTTAAGATTGCAACAAATACTCCTTTATCAGAAAAAAAGAAGTCATGGATAGATTTTAATGCGGGTCGTCTTCTTACTGAAGATAAAGAAAAGGTTGTCTCTGATTTCATCAGTTACATTCTTGAAGTTGCAAGCGGTGAAAAGCACACAAGAAACGAAGAGAATGGATACTCTGAGATATCTATTTTTAAAGATGGCGTTGTTCTATAAGAAGGGAGGTCGAAAGACCTCCTTTTATAATGAATCAATGATCTCAATTGCTTCCATATACATTCTTGGTATGTGGAATGGTCCCTTATACATATTTCCTTTTATTTTTGTAGCAATTGTTCCATCTCTGTGTAAATAGCCATACCATTCGCCATTTTCTCTGTCGATAAAATGCGAGGCGATATAATCGTCGACTTGAGAGAAGAGTTTGAGATACTTCTCATCCTTTGTTATGGCGTATGACATAAGAGAGGAAATGACAGCTTCTGTTTGTGGCCACCAGAATTTCATATCCTGATGATATTCAGAGAGTGGAAGCGATAATATATCTCTATACTGTATTATTCCGCCACCATATTCCTCGTCCCAACCAAGCTTCCATTCCCAAGAAAAGATTTTTAGTCCCAAGTCTATGATTGCTTTATCTTTTCTATAGAGACCTTCCTTCATAATAAACCAACTTGCTTCAAGTGCATGTCCGGGATTAAGAATTCTTCCTTCAAAATGATCTAGCATTAGACTTGAATCTGGTGCAACCTGTTCTACTACGCACTCATATTCATCTCTAACAAAATACTTCTCAATGGTATTTAAAAGAGATGAAATATAAGAATTAAAGTATTCTTTCTTTTCAGGAGCAATTGCTCTTAGTTCGGAGAGAACATTTATCATAATCATTGGCTCTGCAAAAGAGATAGAAGCTTCTGTTTCTGGGTTATACTTCGGCGTAAGAATTCCCGGTGTTCTTCTTATATAATCGACCTTCTCTAAAAGAGATAGAGCTTTTTCTTTGTAGCGTTCATCTCCACTTATCTTGTAGTATTGAGCCCAACCAATTATTGCGAATGTCTCAGAAAAGAAATAGCGCTCTCTCTTAATTACCTTTTTGCCATCTTTTGTAACGCGAAAGAACATTCTTCCATCACTATCAAAACACCTATCTAAAAAGGGGAGGATTGTAAGAGAGGCATCTAAGTATTCTTCTCTCTTAAAGAGTTCATAAGCTTTAGAAAAGACCCAAAGAGCACGTCCCTGGAACCAAACAGACTTATCTGTTTCTATTATTTTTCCGTCTTCACTTAGTCCTGTATAAATACCCCCATTTACTTTATCTATGCCATTTTTTAGCCAAAATGGAAGGACGTTATCTAAAAACTCTCTTTCGTACCTTGCTCTAATCTCTTTGAGGTCAACCATCCTACTTATTTTCCCTCAAGTGCCATCATCTTATTTATTCTTCTAATGTGTCTTTCTTCATTAGAGAATGGAGTTGATAGAAATGTATCTAGAATATCTAAAACAGGTTCAGGATAGTCAAATCTGCCACCAAAAGCGACAAAGTTTGCGTTATTGTGTTCTCTTGTCTTTTCTGCTGCGTACTTATTTTGAACGAGAGCACATCTAATACCTTTCATCTTATTTGCAGCAAGAGATATGCCGATTCCAGTACCACAAAGAAGAATACCGTAGTCATAACCACCCTTACGATATTCAAGAACAGCCTTTTCTGCCATATCTGGATAGTCGACACTCTTTTCTTTATCTGTTCCTAAATATGTATATTCAATACCTTTTTCTTTTAAGTGCTTTAAAATTTCCTGTGTTCTTTCTACAGCACCATGGTCATTAGCTACAACAACTTTCATCTTTTTTATTCTCCTATTATTTCTATTTGACAAGCTTTCATTGCTTCAAGAGCTATGTTATGACGCGTTTTATTTACGCCACGAGAAAGAGAGGCGTCAACAATAATATGTGCATTAGGAAGAAATGCCTTTACAAGAAGTGCATTCGAAATAACACATATATCTGTGCATAGACCCATAAGCGTAATGGACGCTATTTCTTCTTCCTCATCCATTTTTAATAGCTTCTCTCCCAAGAGAGTAGAGCCGAATGTCTCTTTTTCAATTGGCTCTGTCTTTCTAATTTTATCTAAAACATCTACGATTTCCCAACCTTTTGTATTCTTAATACAATGCTTTACTGGAAGGTTTTTCCCTTCTTCTGTTTCAAGATAGTTGGAATAATGGGTATCTCTAGTAAAAAGGACAGGGCCAACGAAGTTGAGAATTCTTTCTTTCATTGGCTCTACAATCTCTTCTGCTTCCTTACTTCCAAGAGAACCTGTTATAAAGTCATTTTGCATATCTACAACGATTAATACATTCTGCATACTTTAATTGTAATCTTTTACAAAGAAAAATGGAGTACAAAGATTGTTAAAAATAGTTTACACTTCTTTTATGAGAGATATTTATATCACAGGGCACAGGAACCCAGATTTGGATAGTATCTGTTCTGCCTATGGTTATGCTGAATTAAAAAACATTATTGATAGAGAAAATCGTTACCACGCTGTTCGATGTGGTCATATGAGTGATGGAGTAAAGAAGCAGTTTTCACTTTTAGGCGTTGAACCTCCTCCATATATGAAGGATGTTAAGCCGAAGGTTAGTGACGTAATGCTTAAGCCTATTGAGAAAGTTGAAGCATCGGATCCTATTTATAATCTTGTTAAAACATACAATGAGACGCATCCATCTGCTTTCCCTGTTTATGATAAGGGAGATTTTATCGGTCTATTAAGTATTGATGATATAACAGGATGGTTCTTAAAAGATAATGCGGAGGAGATTCCTCATTATGACTTTACTGTCAACAATATTGAGCGTGTTATACCTGGAAAGGTCATAAAAAGAGGGAAAGAAAGCTTTAATGCTTCTATCCTTGCTGGGGCTGCTGCTTATGAAGACTTCTGTCGTTTTGTCGACAGTAGGAAAGATACGATTGTAGTTTTAGGCTACAGAAAGAGATATATCGAGTATGCTATCAGCGCTGGCGTTAAAGCCATAATGATTACAACGTCTACAAGCTGTGAGGATATAGATTTTTCACATTATGAAGGAAGTGTATATATTACGCCACTTGGAACTGCTGAAGTTGAAAGAAGACTTAGAATGACACCTAGCGTATCAACAATAATTGGTAAGCAGGGTAAGAGACTCGATAGTGAAGACTTCTTCGATGATGCTAAAGAGGCTCTAACATCTAGTAATCTTCGTGGCCTATCTGTCTTTGAAAATGGAGAGTTTGTTGGTTTTGTAACAAGAAGATGCTTCCTTGAAAAGCCAAGCTATAGTGTTATTCTCGTTGACCATAATGAGATAGCTCAGAGTATTAAGGGAATAGAAGAGGCTTCTGTTGTTGAGATAATCGATCATCACAGACTTGATGCTTTAAAAACAAGTCTTCCTATCTTTATCGATGCAGAGCCATTAGGTAGTACTTGTACAATTGTTTATCAACAGTATTTGAGACACAACATCGTTCCAAGTGAAACAACAGCAAGAGTACTCTTGACTGGTATTATCTCAGATACATTATGCTTGCGTTCTCCTACAACTACTGCTATCGACAAGACAGCAGCTGGCGCACTTGCTGCTATTTGTGGCGAATATGATATCTATTCATTTGGAACAAAGCTCTTTTCTATTATTGATTCTCTTTCTTCTAGAGAGCCAATCTCTGCAATTGAAGGAGACTTTAAAGTTTACAGCGAAAAGGACATTAAGATTGGAATAGGGCAGTGTGAAGTAACAACACTTTCCGATCTTCCATCATATAGTGATAAGTACTTAGACTCATTAAATACAATAAAAGAGAAGAAAAACCTTGATTGGGCTATGCTTCTTATTACCGATGTTTTAAGAGAGAAGAGTGTGCTTCTTACTACAGAATGTAAATATAGACAAAAGCTTCAGTGGAGTGAAATTAATACTTGCATTTATGACATGCCAGGAGTTTTAAGTAGAAAGAAGCAGCTTCTTCCTGAAGTAATTCACTGTTTGGAATAGTGGTTCATTGAGAAAGAGAAAAAAGGACTAAGTGTTAATCTCGCCTTTAGAAATATCATCAAAGAGATTTGAGTGAGAAACAATTATTACAAGTTTCGACTTAGATAATTGGGCTATTGTTTTTCTAAGCATTTCTTTGCTGCTAACATCTATCCCAGACTCGATTTCATCAAATAGATATATCTTTCTTTCTCTAGATAGGGCAGAAGCAAGGGCGAATCTAATCATTTGTCCTTTTGAAAGTCCTATTACTTTTTGGTCAATGATGGTATCGAATCCATCTTTCAAATCCATAAACCATGACATAAGGCCCAGATTGTCTATATTAGATAGAAGCACTTTGTCGTCAACTTTGTCTCCCCAAAGTAGATTATCTCTAACAGTTGAAGGAAATAAGAAAAGAGAAGATGGTATTAATAAAAGATCATCAGAAGATATACATCCAGATATAGTTATTCGTCCATTTTGTAAGCCTTTATTTTCTAATAGACCTGCTATTAAATTAATTAAGGTAGTTTTTCCTGAGCCATTTTCTCCCTTTATTAGATATAAGCCAGGAGCTTCAAAAGAAAATGACATTTTGTCTATGATCATTTTAGAGTCATATTTAAATGATATAGAATGGGCACTTAGTTCTAATTTTTCTAAAGGGTAATAGGAGATATATGGATGAGTTTCTGTTTCTAGCATAGATTTTACTCTATCAATTGATACTGACTGTGCTAAAAGATTTTTATAAACACTACCATATCCATTGATTATGTTTCTTATTTGTTGAGAAAAAAGGACAGCAGCCATAAAATCTCCAACTGAGTTTTCTCCTCTATAGATTCCTAATCCAAGAAAAAAGTATATGGCTGAAACAGTAATAACGTTTATAAAAAATAAAGCTATTCTTGTGTTTTGTGATAAATTTAACTTCTTAAATGATACTGAATAGTTGTCTTCTAATCTTGAAATAAAGAATTGTTTGAAAAAAGAAGCACAATTACCAGTTGAAAGGTAAGAGGCATTTATTGAATTCTGTATAGAAGAAATATAATTATCTCCAAAGGTTTTTGCATCAACATTTAGTTTCCTTTCTTTTTTTCCAGCTATTTGGTACACAACAATTGGAAAAATGGCGAAGACGATTGTTAAATAAAGATTTCCAATTTTTAAACACTATATAGGGGAGAATTATCTTTTTCTCCCTCTCTTGTTTTCTTATTGTTTTCAGAAGAAGTCTCTACTAAAACCTCATTTTTATTCACAATGCTGGCGATACGAACAGCCAGCATGTGAAAGGGTTAAATACC
>ERZ808286.385-NODE-385-length-30130-cov-3.708130_pt1 | contig 30130 bp, 17 predicted proteins | sample MGYA00521276_ERZ808286 | MGnify/ENA primary metagenome ERZ808286 (study PRJEB31516, sample SAMN03275607) | gut metagenome | biome: mammalia-associated habitat; material: feces | host: Papio cynocephalus | place: Kenya | collected 2012-08-01 ... | reverse complement strand
AGAAGGGCATCGACATTGTGGTGCTGGACATGCCGCTGCTGGATACCCGGCGCGGAAAGGATCTATTGGGAACCTTTCTCAGCGACATTGTGCTGCAGGTGCTTTCGTTTGTTGCCGAGAACGAGCGCGCCACGATCCGCCAGCGTCAGGCCGAGGGGATTGCCGCGGCCAAATCAAAGGGCGTCCGCTTCGGGCGCATTCCCAAACCGCTGCCGGGAAACTTCCACGCCGTCTATCAGCGCTGGAAAAGCGGTGAAATCTCGGGAAACGCGGCGGCAAAAGCGTGCGGGATCCCGCTCTCCACCTTCCGCTACCGAGCGCGTGAGGAGGAATGCCTGCCTGCCGGCAGGCAGGCGAAATGCGGAATGAGGAATGAACGGATTGAACTGAAAGAAAGGAAAAACCGATGAAATCGAAGACATCAGCCCCTGCCAAACCTGCGCGTTACCGCGTGAAAGCCCGCGGCTCGCATAAACCCGTCTGGGAAGTGGAGGCCGCCACCGAGGCGCAAGCCCGCGAACGCGTGGCGCTGGCCACGCGCCTGCCCCTGCACACCCTCACCGCCGAACGGCTCTAACAGAAAAGAAAGGAAGCAATACATGAAACCGAAAACCAAGGCGCCCCAATCACTGGAAGACGTGGAAGGCCTGCTGGCGCAGGTGGCCGCCGCCGATGCGGCCGCGCGCCGCCTCACCGCGCAGATGGATGCCGAGCTCACGCGGGTGCGCGAACGATTTGCCCCGGCGCTCGATGCTGAGCGCGCCCGGCGCGAAGAGGCCGAGGGGCTCATTGCCTGCTGGGCGGAGCTCAATAAAGCCGCCTTCGGCGCGCGCCGCTCGCTGGCGCTCACGCACGGGATTATCGGCTGGCGGCTGGGCACGCCTGCCTGCCGCCTCCGCGCCCGCGTCAAGGCCGAAGCCGCGCTGGAGCAGGTGCGCCTGCGCCTGCCCGAATATGTCCGCAATATTCAGGAGATCGATAGAGCCGCGCTGATTGGCGCCTACACCGGCGGCGCGCTCACGGCGGCCGATTTGGAGGCCTGCGGCCTGCGCATCGCCCAGACCGAGCGCTTCTTTGTGGAGCCCAAAACGGAGATGGCCGCGCAGCCCAAAACCGGCGCGCAGGTGTGCTAAACTGAGCCGAAAGCGAAAGGAGAAACCGATGAATATCACCCCCCGCCAGCGCGGCGCGTTTTTCATCCTTCTGGACAAAGCCATGGACATGCAGGCCCTCCCCCGTGAGCAGTGGGAGGCCTTTCGGCGCGGCCTCATTCTCCGCGCCTGCCCCCGGAGCGGCGGGCTCTTACGCAATGTGGGCAGCGGCGCCGAGTTTGACCGCCTGATGCTGGAAACGGCCATTGAGGCGGGCGATGTGGAGGCCGCCGGGCGCTTCGGCACGGCCGAAAGCCGCCGCCTGGCCGCCCTGGCCGAAGCCCAAGCTGAACAGATTGCCCAGATCGCCGCCCCGGAAGCTCAGGCTCAGGCCGCGCCCGAGGCGTATCTCCGCGGCATTCTGAAGCAGGCCGGCTGGGTGTGGGCGCTCCCGGGGCAGACGATGCCGCAGGGGCAGCGCGGGGCGTGGTGGCTTGACCTGACGGCCGCGCACCTCCGGCGGCTGCTCTGCATGCTCGATACGCACCGCCGCCGCCTGCTCCGCCGCGTGCCCAAAGCCAGGCGCCGCGCCCTCGCGGCCGATGGCTCCGAGCGCTCGGCCATGCCCATGGGCTTCGACCGGAAGGTCCGCTATGTGTGGCAAGGCGGAGAGCTCTGGCGCGTGCCTACCGCTTCAGGCGCTCCTGCGGCGGAAAATTCGCCGGAAGACACCCCTGAAGCGCCTGCCTCCTGCGAAACACGCGCGCCAGTCTGTTGCAAACCACTTGCAAAACGCACGGCGGCAGTTTGACGGGGGGAGTTTACCCCCTAGGACGGTAAACGCGAAAAAAGGCCGTTTCCGCCCTTCTCAGAACGGAGTGCTGAGAACTGAGAACCTCGTGCGCATTCCGCATTCCACATTCCACATTCCTCTGCCGCTCCACCCGGGCGGCAGATTTTCTTTTGTCGCCCAACTTGACTGTTTCAGCGGATTTGCAGGAGTTGCGGGCGGTGCCCTTCTTCCGCCGCGGCGGGCGCGCGATAATAGGGGCATGAAACAGCTCCTCACCCTCAACGCCGCCGCCCCGCTGCCCGAAACGCTGGCCGCGGGCGATATCCTCGAAGTGCAGCTGGCGCCCTTTGGCGACTTTCCCGGCCTGTGCGCCGGGCGCCGCGTAACACAGCGCTGCGATGCCATCATCCGCCCCCGCCGCGCCTTCCGGCTTCGCAACCTATCACCCCTACACGTTCAGGTGATGAATGCTGGAAGGGCTACATCTTCACCCTCAAATTTCCCTCTCCTCCAACCATTCCTCTCCTGATCCCATTCTCACACCCCTTGATCATTTTCTCACCTTCACTGATTGATACATTCCAACGAACTCGTCCAAGCAGTCACTCTTACGCAAGATAAATGGTACGTTTTTAAAGAAGATAAAATTTATAAACAGTGTGCACTCAGCCCAAAAAATTATACACGAAGGACAACGTCAAACACGGATAACGTTCTTTAAGGAAACCTTGAAAAGGCAATCCCCTAAGAAATAAAAGATAAAAGAATCCATTGACGCATATTGTGAAATACTCTTCTGAAACGAGGTAGACGTAACCGTTGGCGCTGAGGAAGAATTCACTCATGAAAAATCATATCTCGCCTCGCGGTTCACAATCATAGCGGCACATTGAAAGAACATACTTTCGGCCATTTGACGACAAGCTCCAAAAAATTATACGCCGTTCAGAAAAATACGTTTTCCAAAACTTCATGAAGCCTGCATAAGACAAGTGAAACTGCCAAGACAACCCTATCATACAAATACGTTGATTATAATCACCAAGTCTCATTTCCGATTGACAATCTCAAATGAAGGCTCTGTATGAAACGCTGAACAGTAAAGTATATGAACTTATGCACCATCGTTCGTTATCACGCGTTACGTTCTTCCCACGCCATACGCGCGTTCATACCAATAATTCCTTCTGATGAAGGATTGCCCTTTCCTCGGAATCAAACGTCATCCATTTTTCTCGTTGTATGCCCATCGATATCACGAAGGCTCATGAACCCACCCTATGACCCTATGTATTTGATTCTATCGACACCTTTCCAAGATTCTGGATTCGTTTATTTCGGAATTGTATTTAAAAGTAAATATTTGTTATACTATACGCTGTCACATGAGGGAGTAGTCGGCGTGTATACGCGATAGGCCAACAATCCCGGTCGAAAGATCTGGCCTATCTGTAATGATGAGACTCTTGTGCAGCCACAAGGCGCACGAGTCGTTTCCTCTTTTCCGAAAAGAAAATCGCCCGTGCGGAGAATGCGCTCCAGATGGGCGATTTGTTTTTGGAGAGAGATTAATGCATGCCTACTTTTCACAGTCTGTTTCAGACGTATTGAACGCCTTGGAATGTAACAAGCGAGAGGGACTGTCGCAGAAAGCAGTGGAACGCCATCGGCGCTCATGGGGTAAGAATGAGCTCCCTGAACCCAGAAAAATTTCACTCGCTGAACGTATAGGGTGTGCATTCAAAGAGCCCATGACACTCCTGTTGATTTTAGCGTTGTTCCTGTTGATCGGGGTCAACACCGCGCGTTGGTGGCATGGTGGGGAGACCGATTTCGCAGAGTGTATTGGCGTTTCAGTAGCCATTTTCCTCTCCGTTGGGATTTCAATTGGAATGGAAGGGCACAGTGCGCGAGCATTCCGTGCGTTGCGCAAAATCGGCGCAGATGTATCTATTCCAGCGCTTCGGGGCGGACGATGGCAATCGATTCGCCGGGAAGAACTTGTGGTTGGCGACCTCATTCGCATTGGAGCTGGCGACAAGGTGGCTGCGGATGGACGGCTTATTGAAGCGTATGAGTTATGTGCCGATGAATCTGCTTTGACTGGAGAGAGTCTTCCAGTAGAAAAAACTGCAACGGCCGTTCTTCCCGAGCAAACGCCTGTAGCCGAACGAAGCAATATGCTATATGCTGGCAGTTTTATCGTTTCGGGTTCTGGGCTCCTCGTGATTACGGCCGTTGGGCTGAATACTGAGTTTGGTCGAATTGCCGCCGCGCTGGCAGACTGGACTGCCGTTCAAACACCCTTGCAGCACCGGCTGGCACATCTTGGGCAATGGATCGCCCTGTTTGGGGTATCGGCTGCAACGTTGGCATTTATTATTGAGCTCTTTTGGATGCTCTGGTTACACACACTTTCATGGGAGGGAATTGGCGGAGCATTCGTATCATCAATCGTATTGATCGTTGCCTGCGTTCCAGAGGGATTACCGACCATCGTTGCTATGGATCTGGCCATTCACGTCTTACGAATGGCCAAACAACGAGCTCTTGTCCGCAAGTTGGTTGCTTGTGAAACCATTGGGTGTGTGACTTACATCTGTACGGACAAGACCGGCACCTTGACTGAAAACCGCATGGCGGTGCGTTGCCTATGTAATACCGCAGGGAAAGAAGATACGCTTCCAGAGGTATTGTGGGAAAATATTTGTATCAACAGCACCGCAACTTTGCGGGAAGATCGGCAAACATTCACAGGGAACCCAACCGAAGGTGCATTACTGGTGACGGCTGCACAACATGGGCTTGTGCCAGAAATTCTCAAACAGAAGGCGACTATTGCCCATGTGGAACCGTTTTCTTCTGATAAAAAATGTATGTCTACTCTAATCACGTCTCCCCATCGGCGTGAACTTCTTAAAGGAAGCCCGGAGCACATCCTCTCACGTTGTGTCTTACCCCCTGAAGTACGCACCCGTATAACACAAGCGCTCGCGTATTGGCAGAAGCAAGCTTGCCGCGTTTTGGCCTTTGCTCATCGTGACACAACAGAGGGCGCCTTCTGTTATGACGGATTTGCGGCAATTGCCGACCCGGTGCGGGGGGATGTCCCGGCGGCACTTCGTGCTTGCAGGCAAGCCGGAATTCACGTTCTGATGTTGACAGGGGACAATCTTTTGACTGCCACAGCAATTGCTCAGGAACTTGATCTTTTCAGCGATGAAACAACAGCTGTTACAGCACACGACCTGGAAGCTCTAGATGACGAAGCGTTTGCAAAAAAACTGCGTACGGTTCGTGTCGTTGCACGCTCCACACCTATGATTAAACGCCGTGTCGTTCAAGCACTCCAGGCCATGGGAGAGACGGTGGCAGTAACCGGTGATGGAATCAATGATGCGCCAGCTATCCGGGCGGCAGATGTGGGCGTGGCCATGGGAAAATCCGGAACGGAGGTTACAAAGTCGGCCTGCGACATTTTATTATTGGATGATGCCTTTACCACTATTGTTCGTGCCATTCGCTGGGGGCGCGGCATTTTGGATAACTTTCGCCGTTTCATCCTGTTTCAGCTTACGGTTAATGTTTCCTCCGTCGTGGTAGTATTGCTCACCGTCTTATTTGGAGGAGAACCTCCATTCTCAGCCTTGGAACTTCTGTGGATCAATGTTATTATGGATGGCCCACCGGCGTTGTGTTTGGGACTTGAACGAATGCATGAAGACTTACTTAAACGAGCACCTGTTCGACGAGATGCACCGCTCATTTCCAGCACCATGCTCTTCCGTATGCTTTTGATTGGCTGCGGAATTGCGTTGCTTGCCTTAGGACAACTTCACTTTAACTTCCTTAACGCACAACCACACGAGTGCTCAACCGTATTCTTCACTCTGTTCGTCTGTTGTCAGCTCGCAAATGCACTCTGTTCTCGGTTTCCCGATGGCGGCAATCCGTTTTCCCACCTTACAGGGAATCCTGCGCTTGCCCTAACACTTACCCTTGCGCTTGGTCTCCAGTGGATGATTGTCACTTACGGCGGACGAGCGTTTGGAACGGAACCCTTATCGTGGTATCTGTGGATGAAGTGCCTGGCAATCTCAGCCTGTCTTCCACTTGCATTTGCGTTTTTTGCTGGTGTGCAAAAGATTTGCTGTCAAAAACATTTCTCTAATTTTCTCCGGCGCGGCGAAATTCCACCCGTCGAAGGATCCGAAATTGCAGATAGGTAAATCCCACCAATGCCGATCCAAGAAACCAGGCCATCGTTGTGGCTGATCCCATGTGTAAATTGTTATACGCTTCCTTCCAAATAGCCAACGAAAGCACATTTGTTGTATCACCAGGACCACCAAATGTAAGCAGAAAAATTGATCCAATGTTCTGAAAAGCTGCAATAAAGGCACCCACAAAATTGATAACCATAAGTGGTGCCAACTGTGGTAAAGTAACAAGATGGAAACGCCCCCAAAAACCGGCGCCATCAATCGCTGCCGCCTCATAATAATCCTGTGGGAGCGCTTGAAGTGCAGCAATATAAATCAGAGAAGCCATACCCGCCCCAGCCCAAACGCCCGGCAATACGCAGCAAAGCATAGCCCACGCAGGATCTTGAAGCCAGGCTTGCCGAGACACACCAAACACACCTAACAACTGATTCAATATCCCGTTTTCTGTTGGATCATACATCAACTGCCAAAGAAGCGTTACAACAAGTGTAGAAGTAAGATGCGGAAGAAAATAGAGTGTACGAAAGAAAATCTTTCCCCGCGGAATCTCAGAAAGCATTACCGCCAGAAAAACCGGCGTCGTAAACCCAAAAAGAAGTGTTAAGGCCACATACTTCAGCGTACGGCCGGCACTACACCAAAACCCCCAATCCGTTGCTACTAGAATGAAATTGTCCAATCCAACCCAAGGACTCTCCCCGACAATGTGAACCTCTCGAAAGGCCATCAACACGCCACGCACTAATGGAATATAACTCCACACCGTTACACTTAGTAAGGCTGGCGCAAGCATCAGCGCCACAATCATCACAGAGGAACGTGTATATTTCTCCTTCCGCGCACTCCCCGTATCTGAGCCTGAGCCCACACAACGGGAACGATTTCGCCAACCACGAAGAACCAGAAAAGACAACCACACCATCGCCCCAATGACCAACACCCCGAGGATTCTTCGTGCCCATGGGCGATAAGGTGCAAGCGACTCCTCCGGTACACGAAACATCAACCCGCGATTAGCTTCGTCGTTTATCGTCTTAAGGACGTGTGCCACAGGAAGTGTTTGCCCCGCTTCAGAGAAAAGCAACCCCAGAAAGCGGCGTTGCAATAAATCGCTTACACCTTGCCAAAACCCAACAAAAGGCTCCGTCTTGGCAACGATTCGCCCGGCATCCAAATCATCATATAAAGCATGTATCGCCGGAGGAATTTCATCCAAATAAGCCTCCAGCCCCAAACGTTTCAGGTCTTCTGGATGACACCACCGAGCATTACCCTCGAGCACCTGTTCACGAATATGAGCATCGTTCAGCGTTGGCGACGCCAATTGCTCCAAACAGGCAAATACTAGATCCTGCTCTGCTTTCGGACGTCGAGCCACCCCTTCGCTTATTCCCCAGAAATGCCGGTGTGCCTGAAACACACGCGGGAGCGTTTTCATTCGAGCAGGAAATGGCATAATACCAATCACCTCAGGTTCTAGCCCCCCTTCCCCCGTAATTCGTTCCAACGCTTCCGTTCCAGCAAACATGGCAACCACATCGCCCTGCAAAAAAGCTTCCGGATCATTATTTAGCGGCAATTTACGCGTTACCCCGTAATTCACCTCTTCAGGAGTAAATACAACTTTTCGTTCACCGACATAAATCCATCCTGTGGCAACGGCTTGCGGAGACAAATCCAAAAATACTCCCGTTTCGGGATCACGAATCCATGGAGCCCAAACCAACTTCTGCATCCACTCTCCGGCCGCAATCGCTTCCGGCGAATCGAATGCCGCCCGCCATTCCGGTTGAACATTCGTCAGATCCTCCCCATCCGGAGTCCGGCATTGAACCGTCTCCATCGGAAATGAAAAATAAGTTCCCCGCAACAACGATAACCGCTGTTGTTCAACCGGGGAGCCTCCGGCACTTTGAATCCAGGGCAGCCAGTTCCAGGGGGCCTCACACACACCAAATGCACGTTGTTCATGCTGTCCAAGCCCCCGTATTGTCAACGCTTGACACCATCTCCAAAAGGCCTCCCACGTCTCCGGCACAACGTCCGGATCCAACCCCACCGCCCGTACCAAATCTTTACGATAGATAATACCGTAATACGCTACCGATGCTGACGGCAACCCGTACAGATGACCATTCGATGAAGCGACACGGCGCCATAAATCCGGAACATATTTCCATCCCTCCCACTCCGAACCATTCTCCCCCAACCAACGATCCAACGGCATCAAAAAACCGTTTCGAATGTCATTTTGAATAATATGAAACCAACACTGATAAATATCCGGAGCATTTCCCCCCGCCATGGCAAGCAGCAACGGTGAACGCCCCCCTGCCCCCGGCAACCACAAACCTCCCCATTTTACCGGGCGAAGCGTTGGGTTATCTATCCCCAAGCTCAAGATTTGCCGTGTAACTGCACTTTCCGGCCTATCGGGATCGTACCCCCCCATGAAGGACACCTCTACACCGCGCACAACCCAAAAACAACCACCCACAACCCAAACCCCAAACAGCCATCTTAACATCCATGAAATGTACTTCAGACGCCACATCTTCCCGACCTCTTCCTCCTTCAAAAACATCATACCCTCTCATGTGATCCACATCACACATCCACCCTTACAACTGCCGTAAAAACATCCCCGTACACGCCACCAATGACCGAATGGCGTGTACAGGCAGGCAACTGCGGGCACACTAGAAACCGCGCGAAGAGAGTTCTGTCTGCAACTTCTGCTGGAAGAAGCGCGAATCTTCTGCCGTTGGCTGATATCCGGGCAACTCTGGCTCAAATCCAAAACGTCCCATCTGATCAAAATACCAACGAGCCTTCGTGCCATCAGAAAAAATCACCGAGCCCGAAACCAATGCGCCTGGAATCGCTTGAATCGTATCCACCGACACCGTAACGTTTCCGGGCTGAGGCGATTCCTTTTGGCCTGCTTCGCCTTCCTGCGCCTTTTGCGGCAACTTGACTTTCGTCACATCATCAGCCTCAACCTGAACTTCTCTATCCTTTAATTGTGCACCTAAATCCATCACCAGCATCCGCACATCAAAAAAAGTCGGATGCAATCCAAATTCTTTTCGAAGACGTTCCTGTACCTCACTCAGGCTTGCTCCATCAGAAACCCAAGTACGAACTTCCGCCTGTTGCTCTGCCGTCAATTTCATTTTATCTCCTCCTTCTTCGAACCGGTGCCAGGCTCCGAGGCCGTAGCCCCAAATTCCATTTCCTGCGTCAATTCACGCAACAAAGCCCGATGCATCAAACGCTCATCTGTTAATTCCCGCTCACGACGCTTTCGATCCTTTTCCGTAAGTGAATCCCGCTCTTCACGCAAAACCGATTCCTTCTTTTGGATAGATTTCTCCAGTAGCTCAATCATCTTTTTGTCATGAGCCCGTTCCGCCTCCAATCGTTTTTCATGAGCCTTAAACTGCTTCAGTTCATAGGCCCGCTTTTGCTCCTCACGACGAAGCATTTCCACATCGTCGGTCTGGTCTGCCAAACTGGAATTTGACCACCCCTTATTCCAAACCCCTGCTGCATCCAAATAGTCCTTACGCCGCTTCGCTTCAGCCTGAGCTTCCTCTGATGACGTAAAGACATAGGGCGTTAAAAAGATCAAAAGCTCATCCCGCTCGTCCTCAAATGATGTATAACCAAACAGATATCGGCCAATCCAGGGGATATTCTTCAGCACTGGAATACCCCCCTCCGATTCCTTCTTCGTCTGTTGTACCAACCCGCCAATCACCACCGTCTGCCCATTCGTCACCGAAATATCCCCGGAGATCTTACGCGTTGTAATGATTGGCCAATCCGCCGATGCGCCATCCGCTCCCGAACCTGGCACATTCTGCGTTTTTGTATTCTGCTGAAACGTCTCTTCAAACGTCAACACAACTGTGCCATCCGGATTAATCCGCGGCGTTACTTTAACTGTAAGCCCCACCTCTTCCTGTTTAATGTCAGGTTGGTAATCCGAACCATTGTAAGAAGACCCCATATACTTCATCCCGTTGTATAAGTAAGCGAGCTCCGTTGCCTCCAGCGTAGCTTCTTTATTGTCCTGCGTCATCAGGATGGGCGATGTGATCACTTTTGAACGCGTATCCGTTTCCGTTGCCCGAATCAAAAAGTCAAGATTCAGCTTATTGATCGTTCCGTAATACTGCGAACCTCCACTAATTGCCCCTAAGGCAGACGTCACATTCGTAGCCAAATTAAACAAATTGTTCGGCGAAACCCCCGCATCACTCGGCATTCCTCCGCCACCATACGAATCCTTATACTTGTTGCCTCCGGCTACTCGCTTCACCCACTGAATCCCCGTTGTAATGTCGTCACCCAGTGCCACATTCAGCACCACCGTTTCTATCAACACCTGCGACACCGGCACATCCATCTCCGCAATAATCTCTTTGATCGCCGCCAGATCCCCAGGTGAAGCCATCACCATCACGGCATTAATCCGGCTGTCTGCCAAAATCTTAATATTCTCCTTCCGTAATTCTCCTAATTTACTTTTCGTATTACTCGAAAGCATCGATGCCGTGGAACGCATCTGCTGCCGTGCATTCGTCAAATTCCGATTATTGGTTTGCGCATTACGTGCATTGTTATTATTCTGTGCATTGGTGCTTCGCGATGTAGAAGAAGCATCAATCAACTCGTTAAGCAAATCCGCCACGCCCTTATTGGAATCTTTTGTCTCCGCTTGCGCATACCGAAGCCGGATAATCTCAACGGATATCTCAGGCGCCGTCTCCACATCCAACACCTTGATAATTCGCTCGAAGAACGCCATATTCGAAGGCCGCGTGACAATAATCAGCTGATTGGAGCGCTCATCCGACATAATTTGCACCTTACCGCGAATCATTCCCCGGTCAGCATCACTCACCAACGCATCACTTACGGTAGAAGCCTGCGCAGCTTCTGCCTGCGCTGTCGGGCGCGTAACACCCGGCAACTGTCGCGTTGCACTGATGGAAATCCCCCGCTGCATCCCTCCCCCCAATGAATTGCTCGTTCGCGGAGCAGCTGTTGTTTTACGCGATTTCTCGTCCTCCTCCCGAGATGCCTGAACAAACTCCTCCAAGGCCTTTTTAATATCCTCGGCCTTGGCATGTTTGATCGCATACACCTGCACCTCTTCCAAAACCGGCATGGGCTTATCAATAAAGTTAATTATCTCAAGCATCCGGTTTACATTCTCCTGCGTATCCGTCACTAACAGTGAATTTGTCCGCTCCAAATACTGAATCTGTCCATCCGGCCGCTTAAAGCTTTCAATCGCCTTCTGCGCTTCCTCTGCCGAAACATGCTTCGGCGTAATAATCTGCCGAATGATCCGGCCCTCCTCCGGATGCCTGCCACTGGGCGGCACCTCAAGAAACGTCTCAATACCCTGTTGGCCAATCGTCTTGAAAGGCACCACAAGCGCGAACCGCTCCCCCACCGGGATCAGACCTATCCCGTTGAGCTGAAGTTGCTGCTCAATGGCCTGAAGATATTCCGCTTCTGTCCAATTCTCTTCATCCGTTGAGCGCAAACTCATCGTAACCTTTGGTACATCCGGAGATGTCAGCAGCGTCCGATGCGTCACCTGTGAATAAATTTGCAGAAAAAACTCGGCAGGCGCATTGTCAAACTTCAGCTTGACACGGCCATTGCCTCCCCGTTCAGCCTTGGCCAACTGCTGCGCAATCTCCGTAGCCGATGTTGCATTCTCCGCCGTTGCTGCCCCAGGAGCCGCCGCTCCGCCTGTCGACCCACCCCTGCGCAGCATCGGCGCTCTAACCTGCGCCTCAACCCCTGCTGAAACCATAACTACTGAAAGAAGAAAAAGTGCCACCTGCGTTCTCATTCGAACTCTCCTTACTCTGAAAGTTCCTGTGCAGACTGCCGCATATACGCGCAATTCAACGTAAACGTCCCCTGCAAAATCCCCGGTTTTTTCGTACTCGGACGCACCGTCAACGCCCGAATGTCCATCATGGCATCCTCACGCGATTCAATATCATAGAGGAACCAAACCAACGAATCCAAACGCCCCTCCCAATCACGGCACTCCAACGTCAACTCTGTAACATCCCCTAACACCTCTTCCCCACCAATGGAACGCTGCGCAATATTCACCTGATTCGCCCGTGCCGTATTGTCCATAATTGGCAGCCAATAGGTATCCACCGACTTCCCCTCCGGGAAAAGCGGCATTTTATTCCGAAGCCGTTCATACTTCGCCAAAATTCGCGGGCGCATGGCAATCACAGCTCGCTCCCGTTCAAGTCTCTTCTTTTGTTGTTGCCACTCCCCTCGCTGCTTTTCCCAAGCCATCCTCGCCTTAGGATACCAAAGCCCCAATATGCCCAGGAGCACGACCGCTCCAAAAAGAATTAGCAACTTCTGGTCGCGTGCCGTAAGCGTACTCATGCCTCCACCCCCTCCTCCACTGGGAAAAGAATCTCCACATCAAATCGCTGCCGGCGCGTCTTGGGATCCTGCGATAACCGCTGAATCTTAACTTCCTGAATGCGTTCATCCTTTTGAAGCGTCTCCTTGAGTGCATAAACCTCCGATGTATCATCCGCCAACCCACTTACCCGAAGCAGCTGTTTTTGTCGATAATTCAATGATGTAAACGTCATCGACTCCGACTTTGCCTCACACAACAACCGGAGCATCTCCAACGCCGAAAACCGACGATCCTGATATCGCTCAATCAACGAGACCCGTCGACGCAGATCCAATACCTCCGCATACGCCTTGTGTTGCGCCTTTAGCTGTTCGGAAACCCGAGCATTCAACCGCGCATACACCTGCGGCACCCCTGCCAAGGCACCCGCCGCAATTAACCACAACACGCCCGCCGCCGAGCCCCCCATCACCAACCACCGCCGTCGTTTAGCCGCTCGCGCCTCCTCCAGCCAAAAAGCCGGCGTTAAATCAAACGTCGCATCCTTCGCAAACGCCCGCTCCAATGCACCTTCAGCGAACCATTCCGCTGCAATCTCAGCCGAAAACACCTCCACCTGCAGATTCTCGCCAAAGTTGGTCAACACATCACCTGCACTAACATCCGCCGCAAAACAAACCATCGAAAGTCCGGCCGTGCCAGCATCCGACAACTCCGTTTGCGTCAACAGCAGCATCGTCTCACGCGCAACGTCCGCATCTGAAGCCGTTGGCGCCAACGCCCGAACGCCCAGAATCACCCCCTCATTCAACACCAGCAGCAACTGCTCCTGCGCCACACGAAAGACCACCAACCAACGCCCCTGCGCACACCTTGGGAACCGCTTCCGCACCACATGCGCCCACACCAATGCGGATAAGTCAATCCGCACCTCCCCCAGCGCATTCCTAGCCACCAACGCCTCATGCCACTGCGCTTCTAAAACATCATGCGCTGCGACGGCTACAAGAATCGATAATACCTCATCCGTCTGACAAAGAATCTCATAACCCACCGCATACGCCCCGTCTTCAAACGGAGAAAGCGCCTCCGCCTGAAGCCAGACAGCACCTGACAAATCCTCCGCCGCACTCAATGGCAACTCCACCCGTGCATAAACAGTTTGATACGTCATCACCACCGGCAACACCGCCGGTGCTTCCCGTCGCTTTTCTCGCATTTCAAACCATTTCATGAACACTCAATCCTCAGTCTCACGACTCTTCCTGCCAACGCAAGATCACCAGTTCCGAACTGCCCGACGCGCCACTCGCCCGCGTCTTTGATGCGCCGCCGCGCTGCACAACTGCTGTTGCACGTCGCGTAACACGCCCCACACGCCCCTCCAATTCCAGCCGGTAAATACTGCAATCCACCGTCAAATACACATTGGCATCCTCTTGGCTCAACCCCGGAATACGCGCCAAAAAATCCGATAAATCAGAAAAATGATAATCCTTGATTGCCGCCGCGCCCAAACTCGCCGTACTTCCGCGTGCCGTTTGGCGAACCTTGGCCGAAGCCGTTGGCGCATCCGCGTTCAACCCCTCACGTTCTTCAAGGATGGTGTCGACTATCAGCCCATCCGCATCCTCCAGACAGGGCACCGTCAGCAAAACCTCCCGCGGAGCAGCATTCACATTGATCTTTCCCGCCCCATACGTTGTGAACAGCGACTCAATGCCACGTACCAATATCTGACGATCTTGAGGATCCTCCGGATTCCACACGCCGCCCTTGAGCAACACCCCGTTATTCCGATCAAATCCACGGATAAACAGCAACTCGCCAACGGTATCCAATGGCCCATTCTTACATCTGTACGGCCGCTCCAATGTTTCGTAATAATCGTTTTCCGCTCCGTCAGTCGATTCCGGAATACTGTCCTCATCGACCCAATCATAGAACGAATCCACCAATGCACTCTGCTCTTCTTCCGGAACCCCCGCCACCGTTAAAATTCGTGCCCAGATTAAATCCGCATTATCCCCAAAGCCAGCCCGCGTCAGCTTGTTGATATTCCATCGAGCAGGCTCCGGTTCTATCGCTACAAAAATCTCTGCATCCGGCACTTGATTCGTTACAGAAGTTACATCTTCCGTCTCAAACTGTAACTGCCCAGACGCGTCAAACATCAGACGCTGCGACACCTCTACCCGCTGCCCACGCTTCAAACGAATAGCCGGCGCGATCCACCGGTCTTTCGCCACCTCCTCTTCTGTTTCTTCTCCAGACACCTTCTCCTGCCGGCTCATCAGCAATTCCGCCAACGTCAATCCGGAATTCATCAATGCTGTTGCCTGATGACGATTGCGTACATACGTAGCCGCTTTCCCCTCCATATATGCATCGAGCGAAAATGAACACACTAGGAGACTTAAAACAGCCACCGTCCAAATCACCGCAATAAGGGCAAAGCCCTCCCGGCCATACGCTATACTTCTTCTTCTCAAACTGTCGAAAACAATAACAAAAAGCAGCCCGTCTGAATAGTCCAATCCTGGGTTCCTAAACTGCTGCGTTTCGCACTATACAAGTCTTCAAAACACGACATCTTGCCTTCCACCCAGATTTCTTCAAAAAAAAGACCCAAAGCACGATTGCTCTGAGTCATTCATTGAAAAAATGGCACCCCCAAGGAGAGTCGAACTCCTCTTACAGGCATGAAAAGCCCGTGTCCTAACCGATAGACGATGGGGGCACTGCGATAATCATGGTGGCAAGGGTCGGGATCGAACCGACGACACGCGAATTTTCAGTCCGCTGCTCTACCGACTGAGCTACCTCGCCATACAAGGTGTCGCAAAACAGGTATATAATATCAAAGAAACATCCCTTAATGCAAGCAAAAAAATACACCTATAAAAAATATTATCCTTGTACCCCCTCACATGCCTAGAACTTGTATCATCCACCACACTTCAGCAAGGGAGTACCCCCTCCGCAACGGCAAAAACGTATTTGTTTGTTTCTACATCAAGCGGCACAAACACATCGCGTGCACCTCACGCTCTATGACCCGGCGATGCGCATACCCGCAAGCATGGCAAGCCCCCAACAAACAACAAATCCTCCCATCCATATTTCAACCCATCCGAGTGGTAAGGCAATTACACACCACAACGCCTGCAGTAGAATCAGATGGCGGATCAATCCGGCCACCAATGAAGGCACCGCACGACACCCTATCACCACCGGAATCAACGCCGCCGCCGCAAACACCGCCTCGCCATGCCACCCATACCCCAAAAGCCACACAAGCGGTATCCAAGCCAATGTCATAAGTACTGGGAAGCAACGCCACAATGGCGAAACCCAGGCCTGCCGCTCAGCCTCATGTCGTGCCACAATCGAAACCAACAAAATATACCCCGCCAAAAACATCATAGCTGCACCTAAGCGCGCCGAAAACGGTGCCTGCCCCACGGGATAAGACACCGCCGCCCCAAGCCAAACGTTCACCCCGCGGCACGCCCCCATCACAAGAACCCCAAGCCCGGGAATCCGTTTAATCCCTCCATCGTAACACACGATCAAGGCTAGAAGCAACCCCGCGATCTCAATCCCACTCCCAGACAAAACCAAACCGCACCCACTCAACACCATCGCCACGATCAACACCCGCCCGCGCGTTATACGCCCTGAGGGAATCGGGCGCTGTGGCCGCTCGCACCGATCTATGTGGACATCCAAACAATCATTCAGCAATAGCCCTGCACTATACAAACAAAGTGAAGCCGCCACACCAGCCCAAGGGAAACCGCCGCGCATCCCAGCCAAAACCCACCCTACCAATACATCCCCGGGAACGGTGAACAAATTGGGCAAACGCAGCAATTCCAGCCACACGCCGACCCGTGCCCTTATCCCAACCAGCGAACCCGCCGACCGAACCCGTTTACCTCCCAGCCATTTACGTTTTTGCCTCATCTTCTTCCCGTTCAGAACAATTTTGGGCAACACACACCTTTTCCAAGCCTCATCCCGCGTATGATTCACACCCTCCTACCCTCATGACATCTCAATGCCGATGAGAGAACGTATTGCGAATCTTCTCAATGGCCTCTCGCTGCTGTTGCTTTCGTTTGGCTTCACGCCGTTGCTCTATCATACCCTGAAGCAGCGTCCATCCTGCATACAATACCAGCAACCCAAGCAATCCACCTCCGGCAAACACCCACCAATTCGCACCAGAAGCCGCTTCCTGTTCTGCCGCCTCTGCCTGCTTCCGCAAAAGCTCCAGCTCTGCCCGAATGGCTGCCAGCCCCTCAGCCTCCAGAAAACGTCGCAAATCCGCCCGTTGGGATGTTTTAGCATACGCCGTCAATGCCGCAGGCACTGTCTCTTCCGGCCACTCTGAAAGAAGGCGCTGTACCTGCGTCAATCGATCTTTCGGCTGCGACAATGTCCGAATGGCTCCCAACCGCTGGCGCAACGAAGCTTCCTGCTGACTCCTTTGCGTCTTGGCTGCAGCAAAAAGTCCCTCAAACGCTGTCTGCGCTTCCGGTAAAGCATCGCAAGAGGCATATTCAGAAAAAACATTCAATAATGCCGTCATGCCACTGAGTGGGTTTTGCATCCGCTGCGCTTGCGCCACCGCCGTACGCAGCGAAGCTCGCTGCGCCTGCTTCTGTGCCGAATTCTCTGCCCGCGCAGCCTGCCAAGCTGTCAACTCCTCGCGAATAACCGCGACCTGAGACCACTGCGCCGCCTGTTGACGCTCCACCGGCAAAGCATTCAGCCAGGCCAACGCCTGAACAGGATCTGAGACACCCTGCAGTCGCTGAAGATCCGCCGCCAAAAGCCGTGTCTGTTCCCGTGCCGTCAATGCATCCTTCAACGTAACAGAGAGATGCTTCTCTGTCATTTTGGCCAGTTGCTTTATACGCTCCTGCATCTGTTCCGGGCTCGGCACCTTACCGGTATTTCGGCATGTATCACACACTTGACGGATACCGCCGCAAGCAGGGCATTTCCCCGTCCCTGAACAGGCGGAACACCGCAATCGCAGCGTCGTACCGCCATTGAATGACAAACTGCTATTCAACCCACGACTGCGCTCCGAAAAAGCGGAAGCCGAACGCCGGGCCTGAACACCTCGCCCCCGGCATGCCGGGCATTTCAGCGTCCCCTTACACGTTCCACAGACCGTTCCGCCCCGACATACCGGACACACAACCAGACAATCGGACACGTCAACCAATCTCAATAATGTCGCGTTCCGTGTATTTTCCCGCAAGGCGGCCGCCTGTTCCCGATAGGCGGCCAAATCACCTTCCGCCGCACGATTCAACAAAATTAATGCGGCCAAAATCGGCTTCAATACCGGGTCGTCCGTTATCTGTTCCCGCAACGACTGCACCACCACCCACGCAGACGTGTCGCTTGGGTTTTGAGCAATCTCTCCAATAGCATCATACAATTCCAGTTCCGGCCGCTCCGGAGATCGAAGCTCCAACGCCGCACGATATGCTTCCGCCACATGCGCAGCGTCTTTGGAAAAACCACTCGCCGCCAAACACACCGCGCACGCCGTCACCAACCAAATCCATCGCCCAATCATACACCAGCTCCTTTACCACACAATTTCGCGCGATTCGAAAACGGGGCCATCAATGCACACGCGCGCCAGCCGTTCTGTTCCTTCGCGGCAAATTCGCTGAACGCAGGCCAGACACGCTCCAACACCACAAACCATATGTTTATCAAGCGATAACCAACCCTGAATGCCATGTGCTATTGCACGTTCCCCAACAGCCCGCAACATACCATCCGGCCCACATGCATAGAGCACTGCATTCGATTCCTCTGCCAAGGCCTCATCTAAAGGCACAGTAACCAACCCACGAACGCCCTGCGAACCATCCTGCGTTGCCACGCGCACGACCCACCCCAGCTTTTGAAACCGTTCCACTTCAAGAATATCGGCCACCGTGCGTCCGCCCACAAATAAGACTCCCTTCCGTGGAAGCCGAGTAGCTAAAAACCACAACGGCGCCACCCCATAGCCTCCACCCACCAGAAATGGAACCCCTGAACCCGTCAGCGGGAACCCCCGGCCTATCGGACCAAGCACCTGAATCTCTGCGCCTTCAGGTAGTTCAGCCAGATGACGTGTACCGAAGCCAACGACCTTATAAAGAATAAACAAACGCCCCGTTTCCGGTTCAACATCATAAATACTGAACGGGCGCCGTAATCGGGATGCCGCCAAAGTTGGAATTCGCACGTGTACAAACTGGCCAGGCTGAGCCTGTATGGCAATGGCCGGCGCATCAAGCGCCAACACTTGATACCCCTGTGCTAACCGACGAACCGAAAGAATTCTGGCTTTGCAATCTTGCATATATGCCTCAATGTGCTGTATGAATTACCGGGCGTTCTATGGAAGGACCACCCTCTTTCCCGGGCTCTGTCAATAACAAGTGAGCGATCGCGCGATAACGCGGATTGGATTGAAGCCGGCGCAACTCCTGATTGACTGCCGAGGCTGCATCCATTTTCCCCTGCTTGGTCAATTCAGATTTTTGCTTCTCCAGCGCGGCAATGACCTGTTGATAAACTTTGGCTTTAGCGGCATCCCGTTCATCCGCAACCTGGCGCAATCGTTGCAGGAAGGCCTCCTGTGTCTGACGTAACGCATCCGGGTAATCCACCACATCCTCCGGCTGAAGCGTATTTCCGTCTTCAAACCGAGCCAACTCTCGAGACACCTCTTCCCAGGGATTAAAGTCACCAGAACGTTTAAACTCCTCCATCAATGCAGACAATGCGGCGGTATACTGTTGCGGCCAATCGCCCAGCGTTTCGGTAAACGCATGGTCGATTTGTTCCATCTCCTTCCGCAATGCCTCGCCCCCCACGCGTAACTTTTCCAACACTCCGGATACGTCCCCATTCACCTCCATTCCAGGCGCAACCGGAAGTAACGGCGACAAGCCAGGTACCCCAGCCGCAGAAGCTAATCGTTCCTCCGCTTTTGAAACATCCGGAATCTCGCGAACACGCGAAATTTCTTTACTAATCACGCCTGCCAAATCCATCTCTCCACGCTGGGTATACCCCTTGCGAAGTTCATCCAACGTAGCAATATACTTCTTTGATGCCGCCACGATTTGTCTGGCAATAAACACCAATTGTTCATCCCGCAATTGCCCCATGCGCATCTTCAACGCTTTCAACGACTCAGAATCTCCCTCCTGAACTTGCCCGATGGTATTGGAGTCTCCATATTCCGTAATAGCACGATCTACCGCAACCACGCCATCATAATTACCGGCAGTCTGAGCAGTCCGCCGCAATTCATTGAGCCCCTGCCAGTATTGTGTCGCCAGGCCGGTATCCTGTGCTTGTTGCCGCACCCGTAAATTAGCGAGTAACGATTCAAACGCCAAGCGTTTTTCTTCAGCTCCGCCCGGCAACGGCTCCGCAGGCGTTTCTATCTGTACATGATCCTCACGCTGCGGGAAATACGATTCCGGCGTATGGCCTGGGTCACACTTCGCCACATAAGCCGCCATGCCGTCACGAACCCAAGGCACTTTTGTCAACAATCGAGCAGGCGCATAAAAAACGCCCCAAAACGCCCCCAGTTCCCCACCAGCAAGGCGCCCCGCCCAAGGCAATGAGAGCATATAAATCAAAAGAACCCCCACCACGGCAGTTCCCCAACGTAACCGCCGCAACCGGGCAGTGTGCGCCCTGAGGCGCATTCGAATATCCTGAAACTCGGGGACATCGCCGTATTTTGCAGCCATACCACTGGCTAATAAACGCGCAGTTTCCCAATCCCGTCCGCGAATACATTGACGGATCCGTACTAAATCACGAGCCAGAATCTGTCCAGGAATAGCCTTCAATTCTTCCTCATAGACAGTGGAATCCTCATTCAATTGACGAAACTCTTCAATGAAGGCTTTGGCGCGTTCATAATTCTCTGCTTTCAACTCATTCGGAATCAACACCGCCAAACGATTCCGCCGCGCCACCTTACGCTCAGCCTCTTCCACTCGCGCATGCGCCTCTGTCAACAAACGCCGCCCCGTTGGCCCGGCAGGCTCGAACCCATGCAACCGCCCGGCAATAGATGCAATTCGCTCAAATCGCCGTTCTTCCCAGGCCGTTTCCATAAGTTTAACAATAGATGCCACATGTTCGTACATCCGGCAATCAGCCCCACAGCTTGGGCAAAACTGTTGTCCTACAAAGGTTTCTGCCCCACATTCCAGACACCGTTCACTCCCATCCCATCCGCATTCCGCGCAAAACTTCGTACTGATCGGATTCACCGCATCACACCATTTGCAACGCCACGTGGTCTTGATGGTGGGAGCCACCGTTCGGCCATGACTCGCAGCCTCCGACAATGCTCGAACAAAATCCTGCGCCGTCCGATACCGCTGTTCACGCACCGTCTCCAAGCTTCGCCGAAGGACTTCCCGCAAAAAGGCCGGCACATCCTGTTCACGGTAATAACGCGGATTCCGCCCCGTCAGTAGAAAATAAAGAACAGCGCCCAAAGAATAGACGTCTGCCCGAGCATCACTCGTCGAGGCATCCTGCTCCAACTCCGGAGCCGAGTATCCTAAACTGATCAGCTTCTCCCCAGGCACCGTCAGCTCTTCCATCTGCGTCCGCCCCTCACGAGGCGCCAATCGTGCCAACCCAAAATCAACCAACTTCGGCTCGTGCGATGGATCTAGCAAAATATTTGCTGGCTTCAGGTCTCGATGAATCACCCCACAGCTATGCGCATAAACAATCGTACGGGCAATCTTCAGCACCATTGCCACAGCCTCTTCCGCCGTCATGGGGCCCTGACGATTAATAAACTGCTCCAACGTCAGATTCTTTGGCGGGGGCACATCCTGTTGTCCCTCTGGCTTCACCACCTCAGTCGTCTGCGTAGGGCCAGCCACATACTCCATAACGATATAAGGGCCCAGCGCATCCTCACCCAGCGCGTAAATATGCACGATATAGGCATGATTCAGTGCCGCAACCGCCCGCGCTTCATGCAAAAACCGTGCCCGCAACACGGCATCTTTCAGCGCATGTTCATTCAGGCGTTTAATAGCCACATACCGCCCCAGACGCCGATCCCGCGCCAGATACACCACCCCCATCCCACCATCACCGATTTTCCCGCAAATCGCGTAATCCTCTGCAGGGCCCCGCTCCGTTGGATGCGGGACGCCAACCCGCTCCGCCCCTGTCCCCTCCGGACGTAAAACCACTGTGGCCTCATCCTTATTTCGTTGTTCCTCACCCATAATATTCATTCCTCACGGCTGCCGTTGAAACGTCGCAGGATCCTGCGGCACAATGTCAAAGTCTGGCTTCCAGTGTGGCGATATACTGTAAAAATGCATCGGCGTATCGTGCGTGATTGCCGCAATCACCGTCTCGTCAAATCCATCAGCTCGCAATCGCTCCACGACCTTAATCAAGGAGAGCGGATCACTGATACCCCAGTCGGCAGAACCGTTTACCAACACCCGCTCATGCCCATGTTCACGAATCATCGCGCTGACCCGTTCCGGGGACAACTTGGAATAAGGGTAAACCGTCATACCCGCGTAACACCCGCTTTCCAGTGCCAGAGCAATCGTCTCCTCTACATTATGATCGATATCGATCCGCTCACATGTCAGCCCTTCGCCCTTGATAATTTCCAACACCCGGCGAATCCCCTTCAACTTGTTAAAGTGTGGCAGATGAAGCACTACCGGCATCTTCCGCTCCTCCGCCAAGCGCAGCTGACGCACCAATGCGTGCTCTTCATTTTTCGTGATATTGTTAAACCCTATCTCCCCCAATGCCACGCATCGGGGATGATCCAGATATTCCCCCATGCCATCAATCACCTCATCGGCCAAACTGCGATTCTCCGCCTCCTTCGGATTCATCCCAATGGCGCTCCAATGATCCACACCAAACCGCGCCGCACGTACACATTCAAACTCTAACGACAACCTGAAATAATCAAAGAACGACCCTGCATACCGCCGATTTGCCCCCAGCCAGAATGAGGGTTCCACACACACACGAATTCCATGCGCTCTCATTGCCTGATACTCATCCGTTGTACGTGAAATCATGTGAATGTGCGGTTCAATAATAGGCTTCATTCCAACACTCCTCATATCGTTTATACAGTTTATCAAAAAGAATCCGGATTGTGGCCACCTCCAAATGGCGTCATACGCTGCCCACAGGCACTCTTGTTCGAACTCCAGGCGGTCTTTACCACAAACCCGCCCCTCATCCTGAAAGGATCCGCCCCGGGTTTATCTCCACCCCGCCCCCCGGCTTCTCCTGATTCCCGATACAAAGCGTTACATGTTACCCAAACAGACAGGCATCGCCACCTGTTCATCTCAGATATATTCCTCTCGTTTAACTCAACACGTCTGATCCAATTATTTCGTCAGAGCAAGCAGACCACCCATAACCAGCCCATTCTTCCCAAACAAAAACATCGGCATCCAACTTTCCGGCTCTCCATCAATCCTCGTTATATCGTCCGCTCGCCTATTGTTACAGTATGCTTTATCCCACCAGTTCCCCCATACCTCCCACACGTCTTCTCTCGCCACTCTAATGGTATCGAGTACACCGCGAGGCTAACCTCCATATTTCTCTGACTCTCCCCCAGGGATTCCTTGCGGTATCATCGAGACACCGCCTGCTCTAGGCGGCAAACACATTGCTAAGAACTCCTGCTCTGTACTCAGCGCTTTCGCCTTCTATATACGCACACGCCATCTTTGATTTGTGGAAACTCCACAGGCTTGATAGACTACCAAGCTCATAATGAAAGAGGAAGAGATCTTTTGCGTAACCTGGGAGCGACTACAATTGCGCGCTGATATCCTGCGGCGCATTCGTTCATTCTTTGACAAATTAGGGTTTACCGAGGTCGAAACCCCCGTGCGAATCCCGGCACCCGCGAACGAAGCCTTTCTTGAACCACCGCCATCAGGGAATTATTGGCTGAGAACATCACCCGAGCTGCACATGAAACGATTACTGGCCGCCGGGGCGGGAAAGATCTATCAAATGGGCCCCTGTTTTCGAGCACATGAACGAGGCAGAAAACACGCCCCGGAGTTTACCTTATTGGAATGGTATCGCCCAAACGAAGCGTTTGAGACGCTTTATAACGACGTAGCAAAGTTAGTCTCCGCCGTATTGGAACGACCGCTCTGCCCGCGGTGTCTCCGAGTTGAAGAGGCCTACCTCCGATTTGCCGGATGGAACCCGCTGGAAACTTGGGATGAAGACCGTTTTGACGAGGATATGGCACTCAAGATAGAGCCTGCACTGAACACGCAGGGACTGATTTACCTGACAGATTACCCGGCACAGGCAGCAGCATTAGCACGGCTCAACCCCCACGATCCACGTACAGCCGAGCGGTTTGAAGCCTATCTGAACGGCATGGAAATCGCCAATGGGTACGGCGAACTGACTGACGCCGCAGAACAGCGCCGAAGGTTTGAAACCACAGCAGCCATGCGGCAAACGCGGGGACTCCCCGTCTATCCACCGGACGAAGCGTTTCTTGCGGCGCTTCCGGCCATGCCGCCCACAGCAGGTATTGCTTTGGGCGTTGATCGTTTAATTATGGCGGCAGCCAATGTGCAAGACATCGCAGCCATCCGTCCGTTTTGCAGGGAATCGTAACTAAGCGCCTAAATGTGGCGCGGGAACGGGAGACCCCATGGATTCAGACATTATCATCACTGGAGCGCGACAAAACAATCTCAAAAATATTGATGTGCGCATTCCACGTAATTCGCTTACCGTTATCACCGGGCTCTCTGGTTCCGGTAAGAGCTCATTGGCTTTTGATACACTTTATGCTGAGGGGCAACGCCGCTATGTCGAAAGCCTGTCAGCCTATGCCCGACAATTTCTTGACCAACTTCAAAAACCCGATGTAGAGCATATTGAAGGGCTTTCCCCTGCCATTTCCATTGAACAACGCGCCAGCGGAAGTAATCCGCGCTCCATTGTAGCTACCGTAACGGAGGTGCACGATTATCTTCGTCTGCTCTGGGGTAACATCGGCCATGCACATTGCCCCACCTGCGGTAAAGAAGTGCACCCCCAAAGTGCCGAACAAATTGTAGACCAATTACTGACACTCCCCGCAGGTACAAAACTAATCCTGCTGGCTCCTATCGTCCGCGGCCGAAAAGGACAACATGAAGAGGTGCGGACGCTCCTGCAACGGCAGGGATACGTTCGGGCACGGGTGGACGGCACGCTGATCGACATTGAAAGTGAATGGCCAAAACTAGATAAAAAATGCCCACACACAATTGATGCCGTTATCGACCGTGTGGTCATTAAAGACGGCCTGCGTGGGCGGCTCACGGACAGCGTGGAACAGGGATTGAGACTGGCTGAAGGGCTCATTGAAGCTCAAATTGTCGGCGGAGGCACCACCCTTTATTCTGAAAAGAACGCCTGCGCCGATTGTGGGCTTTCGTTTGAGACGCTCAAACCGCGCAGCTTCTCTTTCAACTCACCCTACGGCGCCTGCCCGCGTTGTTCTGGTCTTGGCAAACTGATTGTCTTTACCGAAGATCTCGTCGTACCGGACAAGACAAAGCCGCTTCGAGAAGCCATCGTAGGCTGGCGGCGTGGCGGGCATCACTTGCTGATGTATTACAACTGGCTTCTGAGTGCCTTTGCAAATGTTCGCGGTATCAACCTAGACACGCCTTACAATCAATTACCCAAACGCTTCCGTGAAGAGTTGATGCATGGCACAGGCGACCAGCCGGTTGAGCTGGTTTATTACATGAAGGGGGTGCGCAACACCATGGATAAACCCTTTGAAGGTGTGTTGCCGAATCTCTCACGCAGATATGCCGAGTGTGAAGACGATGATACGCGGGAAACGTTGTCGCAATTTCTCGCCCCGCAAATCTGCCCAACATGTGGAGGAGCACGCCTTCGTCCGGAGAGTCGTGCCGCGACTGTAGGCGGCATGACGCTCCCAGAAGTAATGGCACTTCCCGCACGTGAAGCCCTTACCTTTTTTAATGCCCTGTCCAACGGCGACAAGCCTCCGGCTCCAGCAGGCGGTACCCGGTTCCCTCTTGCCCCCCTTTCTGAACACGAACGAACAATCTCCGCGGAGATCCTGAAAGAAATTATAAAACGCATCACTTTTCTAGTCGATGTCGGACTGGATTATCTTTCGCTCGAACGGGAAAGCTCAACGCTTTCCGGCGGTGAAATGCAACGCATCCGCCTAGCCTCCCAAATTGGCAGCGGACTGGTTGGCGTACTCTACGTATTAGATGAACCAACCATTGGGCTGCACCCGCGTGATAACGAGCGTCTGATCAACATGTTGCACCGTTTGCAGCGGCGCGGCAATACCGTTGTCGTGGTTGAACATGACGAAGAAATGATCCGTCGAGCCGATTACATCGTAGATATTGGCCCGGGAGCTGGACGTCTGGGCGGCAGCGTAGTCTATCAGGGGCCGGCGAAAGGTCTTCTCGCCTGCAAAACCTCTCTCACGGCAGATTATCTCACTGGGAGGAAAGCCGTTCCCGTTCCGTTGCCGCGAGTCGCACCAGGACGCAACTGGCTCACTCTTGAAGACTGTACCCGTAACAATCTGAAACATCTTTCCGTACGGATTCCGCTAGGATGCTTTGTCTGTGTAACCGGAGTCTCCGGTTCCGGAAAGTCTACTTTAGTTGACGATTTATTGAAACAGGCGCTCAGCCGCCATTTTCGCGGACTTTCCCCGAAAGTGGAGGGCTGCAGTAAAGTCAAAGGTCTGAAGGCTCTTGACAAAATGATTGAGATCGATCAGTCCCCTATCGGGCGGACACCGCGATCAAACCCGGTTACCTATACTGGATGTTTTACAGCCATCCGCGAGCTCTTCGCTCAGACTCCAGCCGCGAAAATGCGTGGATTTTTGCCGGGTCGATTCTCGTTCAACGTCAAAGGCGGCCGTTGTGAAGTTTGTCAGGGAGACGGTGTCAAACGTCTGGAAATGCACTTCCTTCCAGATGTCTATGTCCCCTGCGAACAATGTGGTGGCACGCGTTACAACCGCGAAACGCTCGAAGTTCGTTACAAAGGGAAATCCATTGCCGATGTGCTAGACATGACAGTGGCTGAAGCGTTAGCATTCTTCGGTGAAATCCCGGCCATTGCCAATAAACTTCGAACCATTGATGAGGTCGGTCTCAGCTACATCAAACTTGGACAGGCTGCCACAACCCTTTCCGGCGGCGAAGCCCAACGAATCAAACTAGCTGCAGAACTCTCCAAACGCGCCACGGGAAAGACTCTCTACATTCTCGATGAGCCCACCACCGGGCTCCATTTTGCTGATGTTCATAAGCTTCTAACCCTGCTTCTACGTCTGCGCAGTCAAGGCAACACTGTCATTGTCATTGAGCACAATCTTGATGTCATCAAATCGGCAGACTGGATCTTGGATCTTGGCCCGGAAGGGGGCGACCGCGGCGGCCAATTGATCGCCCAAGGCACGCCGGAGACGATCGCCCAAAACGAAACCTCGTATACCGGTCGTTTTCTCCGCCCACTCCTGACATAAACCCACCAGATGGGCAGATCAGTGGGTTTCCAATTCGTAGGCTGCCGTATGAGCAGCACACGCCGCTTCATCCGAAAGCAGCTCAACAGAAGCTAACCCTGCCCATGCCCGCCCCGCATGAGTCACTTTCAAACGATACGTAAACGTGGTGGCGCCACGAGGTACCCGCCCAAAATAGACATCCACGCCAGAATCTCCCGGCACAACATACCCTGCACAACTGCGATCCCACCATGGGATTTGATGTTCTGGTTCTGTATTTGCCGGGAAAGCATCTCTTAAACGGATATGCATCATTGGTTGGGCGGCTACGATTGTAAGCGTCACCGTCACCCAATCCCCCACACGTGGCGTCTGCGAAGAAATCCTTCGCATAACAGACAATCCACCCCCCGGCACCTGACGGCTCTCTGGAACCGCTGCTAATGGAACTCGATACGAAACCGAAAGCGAACCCAAGCTCAATCCGGGCGTTTCCCGTTCAAAACGAAAAATTCGCCGCCCAGGCTCGTGTTTTTCCGTCATCCGCACCGGCTCTGCCTTCGCATCAGCCGATGACATAACAGCATCTCCGCCGACCAGTAACAATGCATATGCCGCCGCCAACGTAGCACGTGAATTCCCCCAAGCATTCAGTCGGCGATGCTGTAACAACCACTGTGCCGCCAACGCCGCCTCTCGTGCCCGTCCATTCACTGCCAGCACCTCTACCCCTAACGCATGACTCTCCAATGGTGTATCCCACCAGGAGAACCACACGCGTTCCTGCGGCCACCAGGCACCCCACACCTCAGACACTGTCATCTCTGCCAACACCTTATTCAGTCCGGCCTTTGCCACAACTATCTGCCCGAGTTCCCGTGCGGCGACTGCCGCCAACCTCTCCAGTTGCCGCCCCTTCACCTGAAGCAAGACATCTGTCAGGCCGGATCCGTCCATTGGCCACTCCTTGCGAAAAGCGCTTCGAACATACGCCCATACCGCAGGCGGCAACGATTTTCTTTCTCTCTGAACTGTTTCCATCACCGCATCCGCAAGCACCTTAGGGGCAAGACCGAGCCGTTGCAGTCGTGCCACCCCCAAGCATATCTCCGCCGTAGCACAAGTATCCGCCTCTCCCCCAGGCATCCATGCCCACTGCGCACCTCGCCGAAGGGCTAACAATTTTCCAAGCAGAGCTTCTTCCATCTCAGGCATTAATCCCTTCTCCCCTGTTAACCGTACCAGCAGAAGGTGAGCTGCTAAACACTGGAACAGACCATCTGCCCCTATCGGCTCCCAATCTCTGATCTGCTCCCGAAGCGCTTGCGCCACAGCCAAACCTGGAGAATGAATCCAATGTGTTGCTATCTGGTCAAACGGCACCGGTTCTTCCAGTACAACCTCCGCCAAGCGTTTCGCTGCCACGGTTATCGGCACCGAATCCTCAACCATTACTCGACAATCCTCAACCGGCACTTCCAACCGAATCGTATCCTCCGGCGAAGCAAACTCAAAGGTTTGCCGACCTGGGACACTCGGCGCCTGAATCTGCCACGCAACCCTTGCTGTGCCCTGTGGCGGCAGCAAAACCTGTCGCCGTTCAGCCCGATTCAGCTCCACCCACGTTTCCCGCGCTTTCGCTGTCGTATTAACCACCTGTGCCCGCACCTCCAAACAATCGCCCACCCGCAACACACGCGGTAAAAATGGCTTCACCATTACCTCCTGCCGTACTACACAGGTCTGGGTCAGCGTGCCGCTTCGACCATCCGGAGTAAACGCCAACACGCGAAGCCGCCATGTTGTTAACGTATCCGGCAATGTAAACGTAAAGACCGCACGGCCATTTTCTACCCGTTTTATGGGCATCCAAAACGCTGTTTTGGCGAAGTTCGTCCGCACCGCAGCAGGCATCTGCCTCGGTGCTTGTATACTTGCAGCCGTTCCCGTAATGCCTTTAGTCATCATGCGTGCGCCCGCGTTCACCATCAATGGAGCGCCATCACACACCATTTCCGCACACGCCTGCGCAAAGTCTGGCGCACATATATCTTCCGGCAGAGTCTCTTCTCGCCTCCACGAGCGCTCATCAAAACAAGCGCTTATTCGTGCTCGCCACAAGGTGCCAGGCCACAATGAAAACATCTGAGAAAATGTCTTCCAGGGATACGCCTGAAGCGCCTCAAGACGCTCATCGTAACAGGTAGCAACCATCTGCGCCGATGGGTCGTCTACCGTCACTTCCCAAGTCTGAGGAGTCCCAGGACTGGCCATTTTCGCCACATGCTCCGCCGTAAGCTTCAATTCTGGTGGCGGCATTACACGGAGCGAAACCGAAGCCGTCCGGAGTCGCCCCCTGTCAAGCCCATACACTTCCACCCCAAATCCGGGGGCGAAATCCTCCTCCACCGGCAGCGAGAAGTACGGTGATATCAACGCCTGAACACTCCGAACTCCGGCCGCCGTAGTTACCTTCAGGAATGCTGGCGTTTTCCCGGGGAGTGCGGCAAATCCCTCCACCACCCCACCCACGCGAAATACCTGATGTTCATCCTTAATCCGCAGTATGGCTCCCGAACACTCTCCCAAAACAGAAACGTCCCCATCCGCAGGCAACACATCCACCAAACAACTCTGTCTCTCCGTACCCGTTGCGGCCTCAAGCCGCCAACGTCCCGCCGGCAACACCAACTGCACTGTAGCCGACGCCATCTGTAATGCCGCCGTCCCCTGCGTGCCAGACTTCCGTTTTAAGGCAAATGGAATCTCTATCTCATCCCTCACCGCCCCCACGCAAACACACCGGAGAACGCCCTTTTCCTCCCGCTCTGCCGAAAGCATAACCGCAAATTGCCGGTTAGCCACGCGCCAGGCCTCCGGTTCCATCCGCAAAACAAATCCATGTGCAGGGAAGTAATATACTGCCTCTTTCGTCAACCACTCGCCCGTAGGGCACATCACGCGTACCGA
>ERZ808286.381-NODE-381-length-30669-cov-39.678774_pt1 | contig 30669 bp, 10 predicted proteins | sample MGYA00521276_ERZ808286 | MGnify/ENA primary metagenome ERZ808286 (study PRJEB31516, sample SAMN03275607) | gut metagenome | biome: mammalia-associated habitat; material: feces | host: Papio cynocephalus | place: Kenya | collected 2012-08-01 ... | reverse complement strand
CTCGGGAGCCTCCGCCCCGCCGTCCATCTCAGCAGCCTCCGCTGCGCCCTCAGCCTCGGGAGCCTCCGCCCCGCCGTCCATCTCAGCAGCCTCCGCTGCGCCCTCAGCCACGGGAGCCTCCTCGGCGCGCAGGGCGCCGGAAGCGTTGCGCTCTATCCTCACATCCTCGTCAAGCTCCATGCTGCTCAGCACCGTAATGCGCCCGCGCCTGAAGTCGGCGCTGCTCTCAATGGCGCGCTGCACAAGGAAGTCGCTCGTCGTGTACTTCGCGGGGTTCTGGCCGAGCGAGGTCATCGAACCGTCCGTGAACAGCACCTTGAGCGTGGCCCTGCCTATCCTGATGACAGACTGGTACTCCATCATGCCGCGGACACCGTAGGTTATTCTCTTCTTCTTCATCGCTTGTCTTTTTGGGACGGAGGCGGACGGGATGGTCACCTGCCCGCCTCCTCCGGGTTAAACTCTGTCGCAAGGGGGGGAGCAGGGTCAGTCGGTGGCCATCACCTCGCCGGCATACTCGCTCCACGCCTTGTTCTTGTACTGCCACATCTGGCCGCTCACTGCCTCGGCATTGATGCCGGGACAGTCCTGCAACAGGTAGTACACGCCGCCCTCAGCAGGGCTTGCGGGCGCCTCGGCGCTGTCCCACAGGTGGATTTGCGTCGCGCTGCTGTTCTCGCTGTCGCCCTCGCCGTTAATCCAGATGTGGCACGAGCCTTTGAGTGCGAGCGCGTCCCACACGAGGATTGACTCGCGGGTGGCCTCCTCGCCCTCCACCCTGTCTTTGCTCGAGTGCTCGGCCGAATACTGGTAGTGCACGAGGCGGTCGGGGGCGACAATGAACGCGGAGTTGCTCCACTTCAGGCGGTCAAGGGTCGGGTCGTGCTTGAACTCGACGTCGCCGAACACGGTGTGGAAGTTGGTCACCACCCAGCCCACGGGGTTGGTCTTGGTGGTAATCTGGATTTCCGGGTGCTTCGAGTAGTCGATGCACTGGATGTTCTCCAGGAAGTTCTTGCCTGCAAGGGCTATCACGCTCTTGGGCACGTCCTCGCCTGTAAAGACCATCTTCGCCAAGGCGATGATTTCCTCAATCGTCCACTTGCCTGTGTGGTTGAGCTCTTTCTTCACCTGGTAGCGCACGCCCTCGGTGAAGTAGATGGTCTGCGCGCCCACCTCGGGGGTCTGCACGGTCATCTTGCCCTTGCGGCCGGCATACAGGGTGCGGTTGCCGCGCACCTTGAAGTTGGTGATGGCGGCCTCGGCTATCACGGCCTTGCCGAACGGGATTTTCTTCTTCTGAGCCTCGTAGTAGTCGGACACTATCTGGTTCATGCCGCGCTTCTGAAGGTACACGGTCGTGCCCTGGGGCACAATCAGGTCGGGGTCCACCTTCTTCTGGGTCTCGTACAGGGCGTTGCTCAGAATGATGAGGGCCGTCCCGGCTGGGATTTCGGGCGTGGTGCAGCTCTCGTCTGCCGGGTTGGCCTTCGGGCCGTTCACGGCTCTCACAATGGGGTTGTTCGTGGTGGGGTCCTGGCCGGTCACGAACAGCAGGAGCTCCTTGCCCGGTGTCTTGGTCTTGCCGTCCGCCTCGTATCCGTCAACGCCCTTCACCAGCAGCGTGCCGTAGGGGCGCGGTATCTCGGCGTCGTTGGCGGGCAACGGCAGCACGAACTGCTTGGACGTCCCCGCGGTCACGGCGGCTGCCGTGGTCACGCTCGAGCGCGGCTCGTCAATCATGTAGTGCTCCACCTCGGGCGAGCTCACCTTGACCTTACGCGCCTTCAGCATCAGCTGCATCAGCGGGGTGTCGTCACTCTTGAACTTGTAGAGTTCCTGGTCGAGGTCGCTCTGAACGAGGTTGCCCGGACCTACGCCGCCTGTCGCGCCTGCCACTCCGCTGACGGTGGTGGGTGCTCCCGGCACTTGGCTCTGTACACCGGCTGTTCCCGGTGCTGGGGTGGTGGTAGCTGTACCACCGACTTGTACGTTTTCTCCGTCCATGTCTTGAAATTTTAGTTTGTGAATAATGTTACTTGTTATCGGTCTGTACGAGATTGCCGGGGGCTATACCGCCTGTCGCACTCGCGAGATTGCTTACTGATGCCATTGCGCCCGGCACTTGGGTGCATAGCCCGGCGCTGCCTCTGGCGGGGCGCACGCCCTTCCCCTCCGGGGGGAACTTCACCACTTCTCCTTTCATCGGGCTACATGGCCTCGCTGGCAAGGTCGAAGATGCTGCGCGCCCGACGAGCGCCGGCAGAGCCGTTGCGCCCGCCGAGGGGGGACGTGCCGTCTCCCTTGGCGCGCTTCCGCAGACCCTCGACTATCCTGTCGTTCCGCCCGGCGACGCGGCCCTCCTCGCCGGCCTCGGCAACGTCGGCGTCGTGGTTGATGGCGTTCACGAAAAGCTCGAGGGTCGGACGGGTGAACTTGCCCATCACGCCGTCCCTCACCACGCCGATGATGGCACCGGCAACGGCGTCTATCTGCCCGTCGGTCATGCCGCGCTCCTCCTGGAACTGCCGCAGGGTCTCAAGGGTCTCGTCCATGTTCTTCACGTACTCCTCGTCAAGCTGCCTCGACTTGGCCACGCGCTCCACATACTCCCTGTTGGCCGCAGCGAGCTTCTCCTGCATCTCGGGGTCGTCAAGCACGTTGCGGATGTCCATGCCGAAAAGGCGCACAAGGCCGACAAAGGGGTCCTGCCCGTTGTGGAGGTCGGCAAGGAACTGGGCGGCCATCGGATGGGCGTCGAACATGTCCGACAGGCTCTTCTCGCTGCGGCGGTAGCCGTCAATGGAACGCTCGTAACGGTCGTAATCGTCGTATATCTGACCGAAAATCTCGTCGTCATCCTCGAACTTCTTGTCGGGGTATTTCTTTCTCAGCCGCTCCAGCTGACGGTCGCGCTTGCTCATAACTGATTGTGGTTCTGCCATATAGCAAATGTCTTTAGGGTTCTGTAATGTTCTTGCACAAAGGTAGCAATACCGCGCGAAAACGAACTTTTAACTTTTGTGACACGTTTTCATTAACTTTGTTGGGATGGAATATCCGCATGCCAGGCCTGTGCGCCTGTATGGCATAAACCTAAAACAAGCATTCATGAAACATTTCGGAAGCATACTCGAATTCACGCACGAGCGCAACAGGGACATCATGCGCGTCTACCGCGAAAGGCTCGCCGAGGCGACTGTCATCGTCATGCCCGCTATCTTCGAGCTGGTGGCGCAGTCGCCGGCCTCCCGCTTCTGGGTCAGCGAGGAGCGCGCGGCGGCTGTCGTCGCGGCCATGGAGGCCGGAAAGCCCATGCCGCGAATGAGGAGCAACAAGCGGGAGATGTTTGGTGAGATTTACCGCAGATACCTCATCATGCGCAAGGACTGCCCGGGCAAGACGGCCTATGAGCTGGTCGCAAGGATTGTGAACCAGCCGGCGCCTAAGTTCTATCTCACGCCCCGGACGGTCGGGGAGTTCATCTACCGCATAAGGAATGGATGGTATGACAACCAATACGACAGATACAGGGATTGCCGCGCTGCTTGCGGAGAATGACAGGCGCAACGGGGTGATGTTCGCCAAGTTCGACCCGGTCACCGGCGAGGGCTCTGTCGGTGAGCGTGTGCGTGTCTGCATCTCCGACTTTGCCGTCCCCGTCCAGTGGCTGCCCGTGGAGATGATGAAGATTCCTTTTGTCAAGAAGCTGGCCGGGGCCGGCTCTATTGACAATTTTCTTTCGTCTGTTCTCCACGTTGAGCCTAACCCTACCGACCACACCAAGGTGTCGCGCACGCTCATACGCCTGCGCTTCAGGCACGACTTCCCTTTCTGGACGGCCACGCTGGTCTATGTCCACAACAAGGACGCCGGCAAGGACGTGCTCTTCCGCCTGTGGTACCCGCAGCGCATACTCGTGTCGCGATTCGAGGAGAGGCGAAAGGCCGGGCTGCCCATTCGCCTCATACTCCTCAAGGCGCGCCAGTGGGGAGGCTCCACGACCACGCAGCTCTACATGGCGTGGCTCCAGTTCTTCCACAAGAAAGGGCTCAACTCGCTCATCATCGCGCACCAGGGGGCGGCGTCGGACGAAATCAAGGACATGTTCGACAACATGATTAAGAACTATCCTGTCGAGTTCCTCCACAAACTGGGCGAGGCGTACTCCGAAAACGAGCCGAAGCTGGTGGGGGTCGGAAAGTCGGGCTCCACGCACCGCGTGCCGCAGCGCAACTGCAAGATTAAGGTGGGCACGGCGGAGCGGCCAAACGGCTGCCGTGGCGGCGCTTACTCATTGGTGCATCTCTCCGAGGTGGGCCTGTGGCAGAAGACGGAAGGAAAGTCGCCCGAGGACATCGTGCGCTCGGCGTGCTCGGGCATCCTCGCGCGCCCGTACACGATGATTGTCATGGAGTCAACGGCCAACGGCACGGGAAACTTCTTCCACACGGAGTATTCGGCTGCTGCCGACCCTGCCATAAAGTCGCAGTTTGACGCGCTCTTCATCGCTTGGTTCCAGATTGAGCACTACACGAGGGCGTTCGGCTCTGACAGGGAGCGGAGGGACTTTGCAAGGCAGCTCTACGAAAACCGCAACAACGCCTACACGCCGTCCAACCGCGAGGAGCCGGGGCGCTACCTGTGGTCATTGTGGGAAAAGGGGGCCACCCTCGAAGCCATACACTGGTATGTCTACGAGCGGGCGGGAAGGAATGACTTCGCGGTGATGGCTGCGGAGTTTCCCTCTGACGACACCGAGGCGTTTGTCCATTCGGGCACGATGGTGTTCGACAGGTACCTTGTCAAGCGGCTTGAGCCGTACTGCCGGGAGCCTGTGTGTGTCGGCGAGGTCTATGCGGACGCCGACGAGGGCGAGGGGGCGCTGGCAAACCTGCGCTTCCGCGAGGACCGCCAGGGGCTGCTCGCCATCTGGGCGAAGCCGGAGACGTTTGACGGCTACGAGGTCACCGGCCGCTATCTCACGGTGGTCGATGTGGGCGGACGCTCCGACAAGGCGGACTGGTCGGTCATCGCGGTGTTCGACCGCCTGGGCATGGCCGACGGCAGCGAGCCTCCGTCTGTGGTGGCGCAGTGGTACGGACATTGCGACATCGACCGCCTCGCATGGCGCGCAGCGCAGATTGCGGCCTATTACAACGACGCTCTCCTGGTCATCGAGAGCAACACCCTGGAGACGCACGACAGGGAGCGGCAGGTGGAGGGGGGCGACCAGTCGCAGTATATCCTCAACCAGATTTCCGACATCTACCCGAACCTCTACGCGCGCAAACAGTCGGAGGACGAGATACGCGAGGGGGCGCCGCGCAAGTATGGATTCCATACCAATGTGGCGACAAAGCCGATGATTATCTCCACCTTGGTCAAGGTTATCCGCGAACGCCTGTATATCGAGCGCGACCGCCGGTGCCTTGACGAGTACGACACCTATGAGCGCAAGAAGAACGGTGCGTATGGGGCTATCGTGGGCAAGCATGACGACTTGCTCATGACGCGCGCCATCGGCCTGCACATCTGCTACCGCGAGATGGAGATGCCCGAATTTGTCCCCATCACCAACCGCACGCTCAGAAAAGACAGAAGCCCCGTCTCCGAGGCTTCAATCTAAAAACAATAAAGCCTCACTATGTCCCCTTGGCTTATTTGCCCAAGGAGGCTTAGTGAGGCTTGCTCTCTATTGCAGCATCTGCTGCGCTTGGCTCACGGCTTCCATGTTTGCGCCCTGTCGCGCTTGCTGGGCAAGCTCCGGCGACAGCCCGTCCGGCACCCGCCCCTGCTGAAGCTGCTCCCGCTGCGACTGGATGCTCTGCAGCAGCTCGTCGGCAAAGGGGAAGTCGCCGTGCTCCAGCAGCTGCTCCACGCTGATGGCCTTGCTCTGCCACAGCTGCATGAGCATGTCGTTGGCCAGGGCGCGGTAGGCCGGCGTCGAGGTGCTCTCCACTACGCTCAGGTCAAACTCCACGTCGCGTATCTTCTTCGGGTCGTACTCCACGATGGCGGAGCTCTTGCCGGCTATGTTGAACACCCTCGGCGTGTCGTAGAACTGCTGGATGTTCTTCACGTCCTTGTACGCTCCGTCTCTGATGAATGCCGAGAACGTGTCGAGCAAGTCCAAGAGCGAGGTGGTGGCGTTCTGCGCCTGTTGGTTGTACAGGCTGGCGGACATTCCCGAATAGCCGGGCTTGCCCTGCAACGCTCCATTTACGCCCGATATGTCCTCGAAGAACTTCAACTGCATGTTCAGCAATTCCGAGATGCCTATCTGTGTGCAGTTGTTGGCTATCTGCTGTGGCAGTGCCTGTCCTGTCTTGGGCTGCCTTATCATGATGATGCCGTTGAACCTTGCCCACTCGTCCGCCACGTCCTCCATTGACATTCCCTTTGGCAGACACTCTTCCGGGAAAAGCAGCACGCCCTTGGCCGAGGCGCGCATAATCCAGTCGTACATCGTTATCAGGCGGTTGGTGTAACGCTGCTGGTCTATCACGTTGCTCACGAACGAGTGTATCTCGCCGTCTATGAACGGGTAGGCCTTGAACACGTAGGGGTGGCTCCTGTGCTCGTAGGGGGTCTCGCCCTCCTCCAGGATGTCGCCGGACGGGGTGAGCATGTAGTAGTACCAGTACGAGTCCATGAACCACTCATGGCGGATAAGGGGAACGTCCTCCTCGCTCATGCCGGCCTCGCGCGCCTGGCGCAGGCGCCGCTCGTTCTCGTCAAGCACAAGTTCCTTGAAGTCTTCCATATCTACCTTGAACACGTCGCCGTTGTTCACGTCGTGGCAGCGCACGCGCGCCTTGCTCTCCTTTCTCCACACCTCTATCACCCTGCAGCGGCTCTGGTCGTAGGGCACAAGGAAGTCGTAGCAGCCTTGCAGGGGATAGCCGAAGTTGTCAAACGTGGCACTCAGATACGATTTGTCCTTGGCAAACCTGTATATCTCCGCCAGTCGGTTGTAGTCGGCTGCGTTGTGGGCGAAGCGGCCGCACAAGTCCTCAAACGAGATGTCGTGTATCTCGCCCACGCAGCTGCAGTCCCAGCCTCTGAAGTCCCTCATGCTGTTGTCGATGAAGAAGTTGTTGGGCTGAACATAGTCCGTCCAGCAGTCCAGCCTGTTCTCGCGCCAGCCGTACCACTTCCGCTGCACCACGAAGCCGGATATGAGGAACTCTTCCATGCACCTGGCGTTTATCTCGGCCATGCGGTTCAGCTGCATGTTGCACTGGAGCACGGTGCTCATCGTCTCGCCATACCGCTGCTCGTCCCGGTCTCGTGCCGTGCAGGTCGGCTCCTTGGCCTGGCTGCGGTACACGCCGAGCACGGCCTGCACCATCCGCCTGATGAGGTTGTTCTTCAGCGGAACGTTGCCCTGCTTCCTGATGAGTTCCTCCTCTTTCACCATCCTGCCGTTCACGCACACATAGTCATCCCACTGCCTGCCGTAGGTGTAGCTCTTGTTCCTCTCCCTGTCCCTGCGGAATGTCTCCATCGCCAGCCAGTACTGCTGCGCCTGCCACAGCACGTCAAAGGCGCGGCTCCCGCCAAGCGTGCTCCTCGCGTGGCGCACGCTGTCAAGCTCACCCGCGGGCATCACACGGCTCATCCTGTGTAGTCTCTTTGTCGCCATACTTCTTGAAATTTGGAATACAAAAGTAATTTGTCGCCGGTATATTGCCACTTTATCTTTTGCTGCATGACATTTTCTTTCAAATGTTGCCTTTTTTAGAAACGATGTGTTACCTTTGCACCGAAAACATGAATAGAAAATATGGCAGCATTTCAAATAGTATTGTTGGATGAGGCTAAAAAGTTTCTTCAAGGCATACCACAGCAAGCGCAAAAGAAAGTGTTATGCAACATTTGGCGTGTGTCTGGAGGAGAGATAAACAAAGAACTCTTCAAAAAATTGGAGAATACTGATATATGGGAATTCCGGACACTCTACAACGGCATCGCCTATAGGTTGCTCGCTTTCTGGGATACAGAGAAAGACACATTGGTTGTGGCTACCCATGGTATTGTCAAGAAAACACAAAAGACTCCACGAAAGGAGATAACAAAGGCAGAGACAGCAATGAAACAATATTTTGGACTTAAAGGCAAATAAATATGAAACAGGTTGGAAACATGAAATTCTACTCCTTGGATGAGGTGACAGATGAAATCATCGGTAAAAAAGGAACTGCCGAAAGGGACGAGTTTGACAACGAGGTAGAAGAGGCTTTGCACGCTTATAGGGTTGGCGAGGCCATAAAGAATGCTCGCATCCAGCATAATCTCACCCAAGAGGAATTGGGAGAAAAGATTGGCGTAAAACGCTCGCAGATATGCAAACTGGAAAACGGACGGTGCTCACCTACACTATCCACCATCAGCCGTGTGTTCCGCGCATTGGGCATTGCCACCGCCACGCTCGACTTGGGCACTGGCGGAAAAGTCGCCTTGTGGTAACACATCTTATATATAAGGGGCAAGCGGTGTTTGTATCGCCTGCCCCTTTCCGGTTCATCATGCTCACCGCTTGCCGTTTCGTATCGCGTTCACGGCATCAACCAGCTCTTTCTTTTTCTGGTTGAGTTCGGCTTCAAGGCTCTTGCGTTCCTCGTCAGGCATTTCTTCTTTCAACTCATCATTGATGGCGTCAATATCTCCCGAACACTCTTCGTAGGTCTCCAGCATGCGGTACTCGGGCGAGGCGTTTATCCGCGCTATCTTCTCCGCATAGTCGAAGATGCCGTCTGCCGTGTCGTTCTCGTAGCGGTTCATGCGCTTGCGCAACTTCTCGCTTTCTTCCTTTATTCTGAAATACTCGTTGTTGATGGCTCGGTACTCCGTGCGCTCGTCACCGCGCTTCACGAGCCGGTTCAGCAACAGGAAGCTGCGGGGGTCATACTCGCGGTCGCCAAGGATGGTCTCGCCCGTCTTCGTGAGCTTGTCAATGGTTTGTGACACACCTCCGAACGTTCCGTTCAGCAGATGCTCCACCTGCGCCGGGTTGATGTCTACCGCGCCGCTTGTATAGGCATCGCCGCCGGTAGCCTCGTTCAGTGCCCTTGACAGACCGACCAAGTATTTGTTGGCACTCTTGTACGCCTTTGTCCATTCGGGCATGTCCCTGTTGAAAGGCGTGTCCTTGTAGATTGGCATGCCGGTCCAGCTCTCGTTGTCTATCACCTCGGCAACGGGCTTCACCGGACTTGGAACAAAGGCTTTCAAGCCTCCGCCGCCCTCCATGAAGTCTATCGGGAACAGCTGGCTCACCTGGCCCGCCATCGCGTGCGCAAGCTCCAGCGGAGTGTGGCGCTCCCTGCCGCTCATTGCGCTCACAGCCAGCTCGCCCATGCCGTACATCGCGCGGTACTCCACGGGAAGCGGAAGGCTTATCCACGACCTGTCCATGCCGGGCAGGCGGAACACGATGTTGCTCCTGCGAACGTAGTCGGGCAGGTTCCAGTAGGCGTCCTCGTCGCCGTCACCGTCTCCGTCATCACCGCCAATGCTTGCCACCAACGCGCCAAGCAGGAACATCGAAGCGGCTCCCGCAATGGCTTTCCCGGGGTGTCGCCTGAACTGACGCCCGAAATTGGCCGTGCCTTGTATGGCAGCGTTCCAGAACACATAGAAACTGCGCCCAAGTCCCGAAGTGAATGCCGCTACATTGCCTGCCTTTGTCTGCCCGGTCGCACCCATGAACTTTGCTCCGCTGCCTTTCTTGTTGAAGTTCACGCTTATCTCCTTGGCGTCATACACGCTGCGGTCAACGGTGCGCCCCATCTGCCGGGAGGTCATAAAGGCGGCAAACCTCGCGCAGTTCTCCACGGCACGGTTATACTCGTCAAGACGCTCGCCAAGCAACGACCACGCCTTTCTTACTGGCATCTGTCCGTTGTATCTCTTCAGCTCTCGCCTGATGTCGTTCTTGCGCTTGTCAATGTCGCGGATGTTGGCATAGCCTGTCTCGCCACCGTTCATCATGAAAAGGCGGAACATCCGCTCCGTCCCGTCGTTCATGTCGAGCGTGCCCTTGCGCAGTTTGGCAAGCAGCACCTTCATCCTGGCCGGGTTCACCTTGGCAAAGTTCTTGTGGAAACGCCAGGCGTAGTTCGGGCTCTCCTTCACCCATACCATCGTGTTGGTATACAGCAGGTCCCTCACGAAGTTGGACACTACGAAGTCGGGGTTGCGTGTGGTGTAGAATGCCGACAGCTGGCGGTTCACCCACTCTCCACTCTTCATCAGCACACCGATTGCGCCCGATATGTCATTGTCGGGGTTGGTCAGTCCGTTCAGCGCCTGTGCCGCTCTCGGGTTGCCGTTGACGGTCAGCAGGTAGTCCCTGCCGTTTCGCTTCACCAGCACCTGGTGCTGCCGCAGGTCACGGCTCTCCACAACTCTGTATGGAATGTCCGGGGCGTCTTTCTGCCTGCGGTAGTGCGCGGGGTCGCTCTTTGCCGCTTGCTCCATCGCCTCCTCAAAGTCGCGCATCTTGCGCTCCACCTCAGCGGGGCTGTCGTCCTCCCCGATTCTCTCCGTGCCCTTCAGGTCGCCCGAGTTGACGGGCTGCCATTCGTCAGTTGCGTCATTGTGCCACAGCCACAGGTCGCTCACGCTCACGAGGTCGCTCGGGTGGTTCAGCGCGAAGTTCAGGAACTTCTGCTTCACCAGCACGTTCCTGTTGCCCTGCATGATGGCGCTCTCGGCCATGGCCTCCATGTTGGCGAACGGGTCGTCGGCCTTGCTCTTCCTGCCCCTGGCGGCCTTGATGGGGGTGCTGAAGGCGCCGTGCCTGTCGGACAGGTAGGCGTACGCCTCCTCGGCGGTCTTCTCGTCAAAGCCGCGCAGCGGGATATAGTGGGCATACATTCCGCTGATGTCGTCATAGGTGGCCTTGCTTATCAGCCCGCTCTCGTAGGTCTTCCGCAGCGTGGCCGCGTTCACGGCGTTCACCCTGTACCACAGCGCGCGCGTGTCATGGCCCGCCTCATAGTCCGCCACCATCTTCCGCGCCTCGGCCTCCGCCTCCGCCACACTGCCCTTGCCGGTCAGGGCGGTCAGCCCGGCATAGTCGCGCCCGCGGTTCTCAAGGTAGAGTTCCTCCTCGCGGTCATGCCGGCGCCGCTTCACGTCGTCAAGAGCGTCTGCCGCGCCCTGGTCCTGCGGGTCTTGCGCCACGGCGCGCTCCGCCTTGCGCAGCTCCGCATGGAACTCTCTTGCAGCGTCTTTCTCCGCCGCCCGGCGGGCCATCACCTCGTTGCGCTCCAGTCCGTGCTTCGCCATCATGTAGTCTGTCAGCCCGGCACGCTCGTCTGCACTCTTGGCAAGTCTCGCCACTTCCTCAAGCATCGGCTTGAAGAGCGTCCGCGAGAATTCGTCGGCCTCCGCCTTGTTCTTCCCGGCAAGCCGGTTCTCGCCAAGGTAGGCGTTCTCATATCCTGCCACATCCTCGATGTACGTCTTTCCTCTGCCCTCCGCTTTCAGCACAGCGTCCATAGCCTCTTTCAGTCCGAGCATGCTGTCCTGCAACGCCTCCTGCACCTGGTACATCCCGCGGCGCACGCGCCGCTCGTAGATGTCACGCGCCATCGCCTTGTTGTACTCCACGCTGTCGCCGTCGCGGAACATTATGTCCTCATCTGCAACATTTTCGTCAGAAGTTTGCGGATTTACAAAATCTTTGACTACCTTTGCAGCAGTATTAAGTCTTGGACTTTCTGAGGTTACCGCGCGTAGTGCGGAGTGATGCAGATAGTTCAAGGCTTTTTCTTTGTTTATGTAGGTAGCCAAGTCTCTGTTAAGCCAATCAACAATGTTGTCTTCACCTTTACCGAATACGGAAGATACAATGTTGAAATCAATATCATCCTTACCTTTTCCCAAACTGATTGTTACAAGGAAATTGCCGTTTGCTGTATGCAACTCCGTAAGAATAGAGCGGTTTCCGTCCTCGCCATAGTTGTTGAACACAGCAACAGGGTCAGCCACCGCACGAGGCAGGTCGCGCAGTTCCTCCAATGCGAAGCCGTGCTTGCGCATTTTCTTCATCACCTTGTTGCCATACAATTTCATTGGTTTGTTCTTCACACCAGCGGATTTCAACACGGCAGATGGGCGACCTAAAGAGAATACTACGCTATCCGCATTCTTCTCTGTCAGTGTACCAAGCTGCTCATTGAACCGCTCGTTTACCTTGTTGAGTTCTTCGGCACGTTCATTTCTGATTGCACCCTCACTGAACTTCGTCTCCCCGAACCCTGTCTTTCTCCGCATCACCTCCGTGTCGGCTGCGTCAAACACGGTCGGGTTGCCGCCGTTCTTCTTGCGCTTGTATGCCTCATGCAGCACAAACGCCCAGTCCTTGTCGCTCCACTTTCTCTTGCCGGGGATTCCCAGTCCGTCCAGCAATTTCTGCAATGCCTTTTGGAGCATGGCTTTCAGCCTGTCCCAGAACGTCTGCTCCCCGGCGCTCATCTTCTCAAAGCCTTTCTCACCGATGCGTCCTGCAAGGTCGGCTCCGTATTCCTCGGTGGCGTCACGCCTGAACTGCCCGCGCTTCTTGCTCGCCTCGGCATGGGCTTCCGCCATGTCGGCATAGTACGAGGCGTTTGCGTCCTCGCCCCTGGCCTCGTGCTCCCTGCGCTTCTTCTCGCGCAGCCTGTCCACCTCGGCATCGTACATTCGCTTCGCCGTGCGGTCAATGGCCTCACGGATGCTGCCGTCCGACACGCGGTAAAGCTCGTCAAGGGCGCTGTCCAGCTTCTCCTCCTCGGGGAAAAGCACGCGCAGCCCGCCATGCCCCACAACCTCATGCACAAAGGTGTTCTCCACGTCCGCCATGTTCGCATTGTTCGGCACTACGATGGTTACCTCTCCTGTCAAAGGATTGAAACTGCCTTTCATCCTGCGCTGGCGTGCGCTCGGCAGTGCGGCCACCTCCCCGGCCGTGCGGACAATGCGCACTGGCGTATGCAGCCGTTCTGCCAGCTCATTCACTCTCGCGGCCATGGCGTTCTCCATCGCTTCCTTGGGTTCGCCCACCCACTTCCCGGCCATCTTTGCGTTGATGCGTGCAATGTCCTCGTCACCGATGAACGGCAGTTGTCCCTCTCTTCCGGGGATAGCATCGCGGCTCTCCCAATTCTGCTCGTCAAGGGCGCGGCTTTCTTCGGGTGTCAGTTCCCTGCCGTCAAGCTCGAAGCGGTAGCCCATCTTCTCCAACTCCCTGCGCACCTGCGGCACAAAGCGGTTGTAGTCGCGGTGGCTCTTCAATGCCTCGCGCTTGCCGGGGTGCTTCTTCCAGTACTCGTCTATCATCTTCGCCTCTTCCTCGCGCGTGAGCACCTTGTCTATCTTGCTCCAGCGTGAGAGGTAAAGCGTGCGGCCGTTGTTCCACCGGTGCGCGCCTGTGGGCAACAGGGCATAGTCTGCATGGAATGGCTCGTCAATCTCCGATTTCGGAATAAGGCTGCGCACCACAACAAGGTTCGGACGCTTGTACGCCTCGCCAAACTGTGTATTCAATGGTGTCTCGATGGCATGGTCGTAGGGGTCGTAGGCCGCCCACAAGCCTTTGTCCTCGGGGTTCTTCTTCAAGAAGTATTGGAGCTGCGCTTCCTTGGTCTTGGGCTTCACAAACTTCAAACCCTCGTTGATAGGCAGTTCCGTGGTCTTCTTGCCGTCCACCATGATGTATCCGTTCTTGTTGAGTTCGTCCAACTTGCGCTGCTGCTCGTCAGTAAGATGTATCTCTGGCGGATTGGAATAGTTCCACTTGCCGCCCTCCAAGGTTCTGCGCTCGCCTGTCCCGGCATCGGTGAATGCCATAGGTGAACCGAGCGCGTCGTCCTCAAAGGCTTGCACGTTGCGATAGACAGGCACAAGTTCGCTATCGGGCAGTGCCTCCAGTTCCATCGCCTTGGGGTCATCCGCCTCCAGCAAGCGGAACTTCATCACGTCCACGGCTTCCCCGGCACGCTCGCCGACGGACTGGAAGCGAATCGCATCTTTCGCGTTCACTTCCTGTCTTTCGGCAAGCCCGGTCGTGTCCTTGAACTCGCCGCTGTAAAGAGCCTGCTTGATGCTCTTGACAATTTCTGCCAATGGCTTGCCCTCCGCATTCTCTATAGAACGCCTGTTATAGAAAAACTCTACAAGATGGGCTGTGCCGTCGTTGTCAAGCCCCTTGTTTCTATGACTCGAAATGACTATGCTTATTCCGTTATCCTCGTTGTTCCTGTCAAAGTTGGAAACCCGGGCGTTATGGTTGCTTACCCGAATTGCAAGCCTGTTGCCGTTCGGCAAGTCAAATGAGCCGTAGTTGCTCGCTTCATGCTGCTCAAGTCCTAATGCCCGCGACAAGTCCGTAATAAAGCCTCTTGTCTTATTTGTGCCCTTTTTCCCATAAGATTTAGCAAGACTGTCCAGATTTGTTTGTACCTTTGCATGGGCATCGGAAACGCCAGTGGCCTTATTAGTGGGATTTCCTGCTATTGTCGCGGTTTCCTTTGCTCCATCGGCACTTGAAACGGCAGTAGGTTGATGTTTCTTTTCACGAGAAACGGACACGGTTTCAGGTGCTCTTTTTTTCTTCGCACTCATCCGCACACTGCCATTCTCCTTTCCAAACTTCCGCGGGTCCACGCCGTCCAGCAGGTCTTTCATCACCCTGTCGGCAACCTCCTCCGCACTCGTGTAGCGGATGTGCAGGAAGTCGGCAACCGCTTTCCAGAACCGCTCCAGCGCCGCTTTCACGCGCCCGAGCGCACTGACGGCTTCCGCCTTGTCAAACACGCTGCCGCCGCCGTCGGTTATCCTCTTCGCCTCCTCGCGCAGACGCTCCGCGCCCCTGCGACCCGAATAGGTGGCCAGCACCTCGTCCGCTATCTCATCGTCCGTCTCCAGCTCGGGATAGCGTCTCTTCACCTCATCCCATACAGGCGTGCCTTTCACCAGCCCCACAACGTTCCGCCACTCCTTCGGGTTGCCCGCTTCCAGCGCGCTCGCCCACAGGTGCGCGTACTCGTGTACCGGCGTCTCCGCATTGGCTATCCCCGGGTCAATGTATATCTTGCCGCCAACGGTGAAGCCGTATGCCTCGCCCTCCGCAGTGCGGAAGAAGCGCACATGGCCGGCTATCCTCGCGTCTTTCTCGTCAAAGACAACGTAGTTCTTCGCGCCGTCAGCCCTGCCGCCGCGCATATTGTCCGCAGGGTACTTGATGCCCGCAAAGCCGGCTCTTGACAGCAGAAGGCTCGCCTGTTTTGCACTCTTCAACGCCGTCTTAATCTCCTCATAGAGGTCTGCGCCAGTGGCATTTGGATTAAGTACGACATTGTCGTTGCCGTCAGTGAGCCTTACCATACTTGGCAAGTCCTTGTGCTTCCAACCGAGTTTTTCAAGCTCCGCGCATATCGCATCTGTTTTCTGTGGCGGTATTTCGGCTATTCTTCCATTATAGTCTATGTAGTTCCCGCCGTTGTCGTCGGGTATCTCCACCGTGTAGAGGTGGCGCGGGAATTTCTCTGGCAGTTCGTCTATCTCCGCCTGCTTGTCCTTCAGTGCCTTTTCCGACTCTGCAATTTTCTCCTTGTGATAGCGGATGCTCTCTTCTGTGTCCCTTGCCGAACGCCGGGCGTGTTTCATCTCATCTGTATATATGTCGTTAAACAGATGGTTCTGGTATTCAGGGGAAGTCTCCCCGTACTCCCTCTTCAACTCCTCCGCTTTTTCCTGGAACAGTTCATAGTCAAGTTCAGCCTCCGCTCTCCATTCGTTTGCACGTTTCAGCTGCTCTTCGGCATACTTCAAACCGTCCCGGTGCCTGGCAAGGTTGCCTGATATGGAATCCACATCATGTTGCAATGCACGTAAAGCGTCATTGCGTTTCGTCGTGTTTTGAATGGCATAAGTCCGCCCTATGCCCTCGACCTCTGTCACATACGTGCCCCAGCCGTAGGCCTGGGCGCCCTCCCCCTCGCCCATATGCGAGTGGTCGAACGCGTCAAAGTCCGCGCCGCTGCCGTGGTAGACACGGTGCTCACGAATGGCCTTGGGGTCTTCAGTGTCAGTCTCCACATCGGGATAGGTATAGTTTCCTCCAATGTCCCTCGTGTGGAGCTTTACGTCTGCGTCAATAACACGCACGTTGCCCGATTTGTCCCTCACGATGTTTGACTTCTGCAAATCGGACACGACAATGCTGCTGTTGCTGAACACGGTCTTTTCCTCGTTCATCGGCTCAAAGCCAAGCTTGCGCATATACTCCGTGCGCTCCTCTGCCGTCAAAGGAACGGACGCGCTGAAATCAACAAAAGGCTGCCTTAGGAACTTGACAAACTTGCCGCCAACCTCGCCATAGCCCAAAATCTCATACCTGCTTTCGGGGAAAATGTAATTGAACAGTGCCACGTGGTCAATGTCCGAGGGGAATTTCCTGCTGTCAAACTTGCCCCTGGATGCCTTGACAACAGTCTTTCCGTCACCGGACTGGTAAACCACGCTGTCCTTGCCGCTGCCTATCGGGGTTTCGTCAACCCCGAAGTCCGAAACGTCTGTGTGCCAGCTGCCTGTGGCTATCGCCCACTTTTTGAGGAGTTCTTCCTTTTTCTCCTCAATTTTTCTTCTTCCATCCGCACCAGCTCGTCCATTCTTTTCGACTGCGCTCTCGCAAATTCTGCTGAATAATGCATCGACCGCACCCGTGCGTTCTCCCTTTCGCAAGCTTCGTAGTGCTTTCGGTGGAAGTCGTTTAGAAAGAGGTCTCCAGTATTCATTGTATGGTGTAAAACTGTCAATGTAGTTGTTTATCAGCTGCAAAGTTACATCATTAAAGTCACCCGACAAAACCCTTGTGTACAATTCTTTCGTCTCCTTGCGTATATCGGCAATCTTTTGCTCCACCTCCGCACGTATGGCTTTCTTGTCGCGCCCGGTAGCAAGGTGCATGGCTTCCACATACGAGTTGAGCCATTGCCTCCTTGGCGAAACCCTCTTGGCTTCCATACGTTCCTCGCCGTTCGCCTCGTCCAGCACCCTCTGGCCCTCTTCAACATCCGTAATCACCTCCATGCCGCCATCGCGCAGCCTGTCAATCACGGCGTCGCGCAGCACGCGCTCTTCCGAGGTCAAAGGCGCAACGACATCCCCCTTGTGGTACATTAGCGTCTTGCCGGTGGTCTCGTCTACCTTCTGCTGTATGGTGTCAAAGATATGCTTCAAGTCCTTGCCAAACGCCTGCAACTCGTCCCTTGTCAGATAAACAAAGCCATAAAGGGCTTGAGGCGTCTGCTTAAATTCCTCGTAGGGCATTGCCCTGTCACCAAGGAAGCGCTTGTACAGCTCGTAGTTATCCTGTGCATACCGCTCTTCGGCATAGGGGTCGGCATCCGTGAGGAACGGACTCCTCTCACCGCGCTGTGCCAATTGGTCGTTCACCCATTGCTCGAACATACGGGCAGTCTCCTCTGTTGCACTCCCCCAATAGCTTGTACCTTTTTGCCTTGAACGCTCGTGGTAGGGCGACTTGCCCAAATGGCCTGTGAGCGTGTCGAACGCCCGGCGCAGCTCGTCACGCATCCCGATACTCTTGCTTTCAGTGACATAACCCTTTGCCACATTGCCCTGGCGGGCAAAGTAGTTGTCAAGCGCATGCCACCATTCATGCGCAAGCGCGCCCGAGCCCCTTGTCTTGGTAAGGTTGATGACCACTTGGGCCGGCTCGTAATGCGCTGAAGCCTTGCCGCTGCCGCGCGCGCCGAAAGCTACGCCAAGCTCCCCGTTCAGCGACAGTGCCTTGGGCGACACTCCCAATATGCGCGACAAGTCCATAAAGGCGTCAAAAGCCTGGTTCACAGCCTCTTGCCTGTCGCGCTGGTTGGTCCAGTTGCCAAACTGCACGCCGCGGAAGCCAAACTGCTCGCGCAGCTGCTCTGCAGTAACGTCCTCGCCCTTGCGGTAGTCATTGCCAACACGCTCTCCGTTTCCCGTGAAATACCTGAAGCTCCTGCGCGCCTCGTCTATCTCTGCCGCCTTGGCTTCATATTCCCCAATATGGGCGTCAAGGTATTCCTGCGCCTCCTTGCGCGTGCTGAAGCCATCGGCAAGGTAGTAGGGCATCGTGCTGAGGGCAGTCTTCTTAGGCGCATACTTTTCTGAAAGCTTAATGCCATACTTCCACGCCTTGCCGTCTTCCGTATAGCTCACTATGCTGCATGCCGGCTTCCTGGCGGATGAACTGCCGCCCTTGCCCTCCTTTTCCTTGGCAAGAGCCTTGTTGGCAAGCCCGTTCAGCTCGTCGTGTTCGACTTCTATGGCTGCTGTTGCTTCCTCCTCTGTGCCATAGCGCTTCAGTTCAAAATCCGTATGCGTCCCACTGCCCGCATCGCTCCGTCTCAGCACCACAGCGTATTCGCTGAACCCGGTAATCGTCATAACCTCTGCCGGTGCTGACGCATACCTCCAGTACTTGTCTGCCTTTTTGCCATCATTTTCCAGGTATGCTTTGGCAAACTTCTCCGCCTCCTCTTTCGAGTTGAAAACGTATTCAATCCTTGCACCAAGCGAATCCTGTGTTACCACACGCCACTTGCCCGCCGGCTTCTTTATTGCCTCGCCTGTACCTTCCACTCTGAATGCTTCCTTGGGGTGGTCGGTGTCAGCATCGGCATTGGCAACCTTGGTCTGATACACTATCTCATTGACTGCAGCATCATACGTGTCAAGCTTCCTTGCCGGGTAAAACGTATTGCCGTTTGCAGCAATCAGCCTATAGTTGCCATAAGTGCCGGATGGCTCAACCGCAGAGAACAGCTGCGGGACATCCGTGCCGGCCTCATACCCTAACCGTGCGTATACGTCAAGCCACAACTTAACGGGATTTACGGGGTAGCACGTTCCGTTGAACACCTTTCCGGGGTTCCACTCGGACAGTTGGCGCTTGTTCTCTTCTATCACCTCCTGGTCGTATGCCGGACGGCTCGTCTCCTCCCTCATAAAGGCGTCACGCTCCGAGGGCGAAAGGCTGAACAGCTTCTTCAGCAGCTCCACACCTTTGCGTGCATGACGCGCCCAATCCCTTACGTCCCTTTCACTGCGCTCCCTTTTATAGCTGCTTGACGACTTGGACAGCAAAGGCTTCTTTCTCGAAAGGTATGCCGACATCACCGCCTGCGCAAACAAGGCATCCTCCTCCCTTAGCACACCGTCCTCCACAGCTTTCTTCAGGTTCGGACGCTTGAATGCCTTGGAGAAAGGCATTGCCACAAGGGCCTCCTCAGTAGCCTGCTCCATGCTTTCAGCGAGCTTCCTCATGGCATCCTTGCGCGCGCCATCTATCTTCTCGCCTGCATCGTCTATCTTCTCCCTGCGCTCTTCCAAGCCTTTATCATTGCCGGAAGCTGGAACTTGTGCAGCTCCGGTTTTTTTCGTATCTTTGCCGCGTGATTTGCCAGTGGTCCGTGCAGCTTGACCTTGATTGGCTGGAGCTATAGCACTTACGTCTCCGTCAGCTGACAATTCATCATAAGCCGTCAGAACCCAGTTCTTGTCGGCTGTTTTTTTGCCATTTTCCCTGACATTCTTCCGTATCGTGACAAGCTTGCTGCCTTTCTTGAAAACTATTTTGTCACCGTTCTCAAAGCCTTTGTCACCAGTTCTTATGATGTCGTCAATTTCTTTCGCAGCCTCGTCAACCGATAAAAAACTTTTTCCGTCTCCGACATGCTTGCTTATTATATGGTCTAAGCCTCCGCCTTTGTCACCCCATACAACATCTATGTCGCCAACACCGTTCCTGTGAAACACACCAAGTGCATCACCGCTTCCTTTTTCCCTAAGAAAAGCAAAAGCCTCTTTCGCCTTGCCCCTGAACTGGTCGTACACATTGCCAAACAGGCCTTTGCCTATCGGCTGCAAATTGTTCGATTTCTTCTTCTCACGCTCCGCCTCTGCCGCCTCCATTCTCATCCACGCCTCAGTTACGGCTTTATCGGCTTCATTGAAAGCGGTGTCGCTCTCCTTGCGCATCCTTTTCAGCACAGGGTCATTTTTCATCGCCTCCCGCTCTTTTATCCCCTTGGGCGAGGTTGTCTCGGCGCTAACGGTGGCTTGGGTCGGATAGTGTTCGTAGACATAGTCCAATATCCTGTCCTCCCATTCCTGCTCCACATCGCCCAAATGTTCATTTGCTTCTTCAAACTCTTTTATGGCATCCGTGCCTCTGCGCACACTTCCCTCGGGCTGCTCGATGGTGATGTCGAACGTACCTACCTGCACATGGCCTTTCCTATAGTTGCCAGCCTCTTTCTGTGCCTCGGTCGGCTCGGTGTCCGCCTCTGCCGATGCGGCCTCAATCTGCTCGGAAAGTGGCATTTCGCCCTCGTTTGCAGAAGATTTCCCGCCTTTTCCTTGCAAGTCTGACGTTTTTGACGTATCTTTGCCATTGGAATTATTGGGCGCAGCAAGCTCTGGCCCATTCGCACCATGAGAGGCTGACGTGGGATTGGTGGTAATTCCTTTTTCCTCCTTGCTTCTGTTATAATCTACGGCAGTAACTATCCAATTCTTATTTACCCCATCGTAATCTTTCCGTATAGCCACACGGTAGCCGTCCTCCGACACCACGTAGCGCATCTGTCCGTCCAGAACAAGCCTCCCATTCTTAAGAATGCTTTCTATCTTGTCGAATGCCGCCTGTTCTGTACCGAAGTCCTTGCCCTTGCCAACGTGTTTCGCCAGAATATGGCAGAGACCGCCGTTCTCATCACCCCAGACCAAATCTATATCGCCGGTGTCGTCCCTGTGGAATACGCCCAGCAAGTCCCCGCTCCTGTGCTTCGTCAGGAAACTGAACGCGCCCTTGGCATCGCCCCTGAACTGGTCGTAAATGTCCCCGAACACGCCTTTGCCGACAGGCTCCAGCTGCTTCGCAAGTCGCTCAGCAAGACGTTCCGCATCCACCTGCGACTGCACATCATTCACATGGTCGGCAAAACGCATCGCGTCCTCATAGTTGTCAAAGTCAACGAAGCCCGACGAAAGGCCGTCAATATCTACATAGTAGCCCTCCTGCTCCAAAATCCTGTTTATGCGCACCGGGGTCTCGGCATTCTTATCATACGTATGTACACGTATCCATGTCCTGCCTGTCACCGTGTAGTGCTTCACTTCTACGCGGGGATTATTGGTATAACCTGTGATTATACCGTTGCGGTCAGCCTTGCCCGAAAGCACGTCCGCCTCTATCGGCACGCCTTTCCACTTGCCGGTCTTGGAATTATAGCCGAGTTTTTCTTTTTTCCCGCCGTTCCCTTGCTTGTCTGACGTTTTTGACGTATCTTTGCCCGCGGAAGATATTGGTTGGGAAGAATTCCCGCCTCTGTCAACAGTTTCACCCTTTGCGACTTCGGTCGGACTGTCAGCAACTTCAGCAGTGTCGGTGATTGCATTGCTCCCCACTGTGGGTTCGGGCCAAACAATATCGTTTCTATCCGTATATTTATTTCTGAATATACCTCCACTATTCACATTCCAATAAGTGCCATCGTGAGACAACTCCACATACAATGTGCGCTTGTGCTTCTCGTCATGCAACTCAAGCAACATGTATGTTTGGTTGCTCTTTCTATTCCGTCCGATACGGATTTCCTTGTAGTTTCGGCACACATCTTCAACAAATTTTTCTACAGATGGGTATCCTGCTTCCAATATTTGCTGACCATGACCAGCCTTTATGTGAAGTAGGCCATAACCAATATTGTTGCCTTTTTCATCAGTGTTGTTAAAACCTTCACTCAATTTTATAGGTGCAGCAGTCAAACCACTATCTTCGGTAATTTCACCAAACACAGTTGTACCATCAGATGAAGAAATGAATGGATGGCCGTTTTCATCTACGTCCCCGGTCTCCGCCAAATCACCCTGCCGTTGGTTAGGATGTCCCTCAACTCGTCCTCGTCCATCGTTCCGAAGTCTGATACTTCCATTCTCGGATGCTGTCTCGGCTTGATTTCCTCCACCGCGTCCAGCACCATCTGCAGCTTGCGCAGCTGCTTCCGCTCTCTTCTTTCGTTCCGCGACTGCCGCGTCAACGATTGCCTGTTGTTCTCTTGGTGTTGCATTTCTGAAATACTCTGTTATTCTGTTCAACAATTCCTCCTTTGTCTCCACCTTGCCGCTGAACATGTCCATCTGTCCGCCGGCAGGGGCTTCCGCCTCATTATTATAGGTGGCAAGCACCTTGCGCAAATCGCTCGGCTTTCCGCTGTTCAGTATGTCGGCAAGCAGCAGCACGATTGCGTCCGTCACGCGGCTGTCCCCGTACTCGTCGTCAAACAGGCCCTGCTGACGGCCAAACGGCGACACGGGCACTCCGTCCTTGAAGATGTCGGGGTGCGCGCCCCTGGCCCTCGCCACAAGGCCAACGGCTGCGCCCAACTCTTGGCTTAGGCCGTATCCGCTCCGGGCGAGCGTGCGGTTGCGCGCTATCTCGCCCAGGGCCATCATGACCGACTGGCGCAGGGTCGGGGTGGCGATTACCTGGCGCACGGCATCGGGCGAAGACTGGAACACCTTGCCGATAAGCGTGTTCTCAATCAGTTCCTTTCCTGCCGCTGACAGGGCGTTGCCGGTGCGCATTTCGGGCAGCTGCATCTCGTTGATGACCCCTGCGCCGAGCAGCCGGCTGATGGCAGCGCTCACGGCCTTGCTGTCCGCATAGTAGTCCGACAGGCGGTCATAGCGGCTGATGTCGCCAACAATGCCGCTGAACACGCTGTCGGGCACTACCTTGCCGAGCTTCACGGCCTGCGCGTCCTTGCCCTGCCTCTTCTGCGTCTCGGCGTTGAACCGCGCGAACGTGGCCGCGTCGTAGGGCAGTTCCACGTCCGGGACGAACACCACGCGCGGGTGCTTCATGCCGTCAACCTGCTCCGGAGTGAAGCCGTACATCAGCCCGAACTCGCGCAGGTAGTCCACATACGCCCCGTCTGTCCCCTGCTGCGCGGCCAGGTCGCCCGACATGGTGCGGTTGTTGCCCGAGAGCACCACGCCGTCCTTGCTCACAATGACAGGCGGCTGCAAGGCCCTGCCGTCATAGTTCCGCGCCATGTCCCTCACTATCCGCCGGGCGTCCGTGTCGCGCTTGTAGTCGCGGTCGTTCACGCTCTCGCCGTTCTCGTCAACCGGGAAGCCCTCGGTCGGCTCAAAGGCGTTGCTGATGTCATGGCTGGCCGACGCGGCCCCGGCCTCGGTGAGCACATAGCGGCCGCGAAGCGTGGAGCCGTCCGCAAGAGTGATGGCGTTGGCATTGCCCTCCACCTTGGCGGCTTTGTCCCACTTGGCCTTTATCTTCGGGTTCACGGCATGGGCACCCACCCCGGCTTGCTCCCTGGCTTTCTCGGCCGCCACGCGCTTCTGCTCCGCCACCTGCGCCACGGCTGCGTCATGAGCCTGTGCGTCACGCTCCCTGCGCTCAGCCTCCTGCCGCTCGCGCTCGGCGCGCTTGCGCCCGTCCATGAGGGCGTGAATCTTAGTCCATGCGTCCAGCGTCCCCTCGGCCTCTGCCACCTGCGCGCCGTACCGCTCCATGGCGCTGCTGTAGGCCGCGTCCGCCGCCCGCTGCGCCTCGGCCATGGCCATTGGCGAGCCTTTCAGTGCCGCTGCTTTCTTGGTCGGCCGCTTCTTCCTCAGTGCCTCCACAGCCTTTTGCGCCTGCTCCAGCTGGGCATTGACAATAGCCGCGGTGTTCTCCGCGCTGCCGCCTGTCACCTCGCCCAGCGCGTCAAGGGCGGTCTCGCTGTCAGCTTTCTCAAACATCGGCTCGCCGGTATCTTCATTTATAGGTACGCGCGAGAGAGCAGACGCCTCCGCCTCCCGCTGCACGCCCTGCGCCTCGGGCTGGCGCTGCGCCGGCTCGCCGCCTTGCTGTGCCGGATTGCCCGGCGCCTCTTCGGCTGCGTCCGCTTCGCCCGCATACTCTCTCTCCCAAACCAAATTGCCGTCAGCGTCACTTATGCGCTCGACCATCTCCTCGAACTCCGCCGCGGGAATCACCTGCACGCGCCTACCGTTCCATGGCTCGTCCGTGCGTATCTCCACACCGTCCTCGCTGACACCCTGCACCTCGCCGTGAACGGTCGCGCCGGCGCCGTCAAGGAGCGTGAAGGTGTCGTTCACGCCATACTCCACGCCCCCGGGAGCCACCTGCACGCTTCCGCCGCCCGCCTGGCGCTCACGCCCGGCCTCCATCGTGCGGGCCATGTTGGTGGCGTCAACGCCTCGCTGGATGTCCTCGCGGCTCATGGGCGCCACCGTCCGGCCGCCGTCAGCTGTCACGTTCACGGTCCCGTCCCCATTGTCCACAAGCCCTTGTTCATTGGCAGCAAGCGTCACTTGGGTCTGCTCTCCATTCTCGCCTGTCAGCGTGTAGGTGTCACCCGCGTTGAACGGCACCCTGCCGTCCACGCTGTGCGCAGCCCTTTGCGACATCTCCTCAATGATGGCCTCCCGCGCCCGCGCCTTCTCCTCTCCGGGGTCTATGGCCGCGTCCATGCCGAGGACAAGGTCGGGCGGAACCACCCGCTTCTCGCCGGTCACGGCGTCACGGATGACAACCGTGCTGTCCGACTTCTCCCTGTCAACGCCCCTGCCGTCCTCGTACATCACCACATTGCCGCTGACGACATAAGCCCTCCTGTCTGAGCCGTCCCCGTTCTGCAGCTTCAGCGTGGCAGGGTGTATCATGCCGTCCGCGCTGTTCACGCGGCTGTCAACGGCAGCGTCGCTCTCCTCCACGCGGCTGTCAATGTCGTCCTGCACGCGCTGCATCATGCCATCGTATGCCGACTTGGCGTTGGCATAGTCTATCACCGCCTGCAAACCGTCCGTCCTGCCCTGCCGCCGCCGCTCCTCGATGTACCGCAGCGGGTCGCCGCCAACCAGCGCGTCCACCCCGCCCGCATCTGTGCCAAGCTCCTTTGCCAACCGCCCGCGCCTCATGTCAAGCAGGTTTTTGGCATCGTTCATGGCCTGGGGGGCAGTGGTCTCGTAGCCCTCGGAGTAGCTCTCGTCGTATGCCTGCGCCACAGGGTCTTGCTCGCCGCTCTTCACCTTGCTCTCCTGCGCACGTGCGATTCCCTCGTACTTCTGCGCCGCCTTGACAAAGTCCAGCACGCCCATGCGGAAGCCCATGGGCAGTTCGCCATTGTCCATCACCTCGCGGAGCGCGGCTTTCTTCTCCTCGTCAGTGCCCGCGAGGAACGTGTTGCGCCAGCCTCCCCATCTCTCCGCCATGGCATAGTTCCCGGTAGATGCAATGGCACGGTCTATGGCCTTGCCCGCAGCGCTCATCTCGTTGATTGCCTGACGCTTCGGGCCGCGGTACGAGAGTGTGTTTGCACCTGCGAAGAAACCGCCCATCAGGCCCACGCCGAGGAACGTGTCGATGTTCCGGTCAAGATTGAACACACCGGTGTTCTCTGCCGTGTCAAGCGTGCTGTCACCGACAAGCAGGGCGTTCTCGATGTTGCCGGCAACCTCCTCCGCATACTCGCCGAGCGTGCCGTTCCACTTCGTCCGCTTCTCGAAGTCGCCTATCATCTTGGCCGTGTTGGTCGCGCCTATGTCGTCAATAAACTTGTTCACCCTGCCCAAGCCTATCTTCCCCATGCCCTTGCGCGTCAACGATGAAGCCTTGCCAAGGAAAGGAGCGAAGTATGCGCCCACCATTTCCGAATGGTTCTCAATGGCCTGTGCGCCAAATGCCTTCAGATAGGCTTTCAGCACGCTGTCCTCCGCACCCTCGCGGTCGCCATACACTATCTTGCCGCTATCATCCGCCTTGAACTGCACATCGCCGGTCAGGCGGTTAAGCGCGTCTGCGAGGACATGCCCCTGCCCGGTCGTGCCGGCCATGACTGCAGAGCCGGCAGCGTCACCGACAAGGCGCGTGCCTATCTTTGCAGCGAGGTACCTCTTCGAGGCTTTCTTCACTGCCTCCTTGCCGTAACGCCCTATGGCCTCGCGCATGAGCTTGTCTGTTGCGGCCGTGCCGAGTTTGGATGCCGGGTTGAGCATCGTTTCAACCATGAACGGCAAGCTCTCGCCTACCGTTTGGCCGGCCTTGTAGCCACGGCCGAGATACTTTGCACTCCCGCCCTTGACGGCATCCGTGTACGCCGTGAGGTTGAGCAGGTCGCGGTCTTCACGTGAAAGATTGTCCGTCCCTTTCCTGTCCGCGTCAACAGCTGCCGAGTGGAGCGCTACGTTTGCCGTCATGTCCGTCATGCCCATGTCCCACGTGCTCGGCTTGCCGACGGCATGGGCCAGCCCGCGCCATGCGCCTGCGCCAAAGGCGAGCAGCTGCTTGCCTTTCTTCGACGCCCAGTTGGAGGAGTCGTCAATCCACCTGTCGCTCGCCCTGCCCCGCTTGGCTTCCTCAATGGTGGCAAGGCCGTCATTCACCTTGTTGAGCTGCGCAAGGAGTGCCTTGTATTTACCATCGGCAAAGCGGCCGTTGGCAGTGGCGGAGTTATAGGTGTGGACAGCGCCGCCGCCTCCCCGTGGCATGTCTCGCCAGGAGAAATTGACAGCTTCCGCGTCAAGCTCACTGCCTCGCCGGTTCATCTCCTGCTCGATGCGCCGCTTCTCCCGAAGGAGGTACGCCTCTTGCCGCTCAGTCTGAAAGCGTGCCTCGTCAATGCCGTTCTGCTCCAAGTCAGCACTGGCACGGTCGGTGTACTCGTTGCCGCTCTCCGTAATGTAGGTCCGCTCCGTCTTGCCCGTCTGCGGATTATACTGCGGCTTCCCCGCCACCACCTTGCTGTTCTGCCCCAGTCTCACACCGCTGTCCCTGTCGCCTACGGTCACGCCCGGCACGCGCAGCCCGGCATTGGCCATCGCGTGGTCCATGCGGTTCTTCGTCTGCCGCAATGACGCTTGCGCCTGCGCCACCACTCCGGCCACACCGCCCGCCATCCGCCGCCTGTCTTCCCCGGTCAAGGGGCGAGGGCTGTAGCCTTTCTGCATCCTCTGCATGAAGTCCTCGTAACTGTCGCCTACCTGCGCGCCGTTCGCCGAAAGCAGGTCATACACCTTCTTCCTGTTCGCGTAGTGGTCATTGCCGGTGAACCCACGGGCAAACGTATCGTAGTCCTGCTCGTACCCTCCCTGCTGCAGGGTGGCGTACACTTTCCTGAGCTTGCTGCTGTCTATTGGCATAATGATTCCTGTTTTGCGTTAAATTTTCAGTCCCGAAGCCCAGCCTTGCCTTGCAGCGGGCTTTTCCGCTGTCTTGACCGGCTTCTTCCTCACTCCGGGGTAAAACACTTTCTTCGAAGTTGTCTTCTTGCTGTTCACCTTTACAGTGACAGGCTTGCCGTCCCTGTCAATAATTGGCTTGCCGTCCCTGCCTCTGGCATACACAGGCCTGCCTCTGTTTGTCGCATCGCTTGCCGTGCTGCTTGTAGTGTCCTCCTTCACGCTGTCGAGCGTCCCGTGCTGCCGTGCCTTCATGACGGCCTCCTCCGCGGTCTTGGCATAATGCACGTTCCCGTCCTCGTCCCACCACTGGAAGCGTCCCCGGGCGTTGGCGTTGTGCTCGTTGGCAGCAGCGTATGAGTTCACGGCCGATGCGTGGCTCGCCTCTGCCGATGCAGCAGCAGCCTTGCCACGGTTCTTCTCGGTCTCAACCTTTGCCTTGTATAGGTCAGGAGCATTGGCGGCTTCCGCCTTGGCAGTGTCGGCTTCATACCCGGCCTTGTCGGCCCTGCCTTTCTGCTCGCGCTGCTTGTCGGGCTGCAAGGCCGCGAGCCAGCCGTGCTCCTCCTGCTCGCGCTGTGCCTTTTCCGCCGCCAGCTTCCGCCTCACCTGCTCGGCCTCCATCTCGCGCAAAGTCTTGGCTCTGTCATTCTGCAGGTCACCAACCTTTAGCGAGTACTGAAGGTACCTGTCTGCATTCGCCTCGCGCTCGGCCCTGAGTTTGTCAAGCTGCGCCCGCAGGGGCGTCTGCTGGCTCATCGTCCTGTGGTCGTACATATTGGGCGCACCCTTTGTCGTGAAGTAGAGGTTGCCAAATGCCATCAAGCCGTCGGCGATGGCCGCTATCGTCTTCTTCGACCGCTCCCTGCGCTCGCGCCTCTTGCGCTCCTCCTCGGTCTCGGGCTTGCTCCTGGCTGCGGCCTCCCGCACGGCGGCTATCTGCCGGTCATAGCCCATCACGGCATCGGCATTGTTCTGTGGCGACACGCCCGCCTGCCTGTCGGCCGCCGGAGCCGCATCGCTCTGCCGCGCCGGCTTGCTCTCTGTAACGGGGGCGCTCGCTCCGCTGTTCTGCTCCGCCCAGTCTTTTGTTCCTTTCGGTGCAGTTTCGGGCTGCTGTGGCTGCTCCGCCGGCGCTGGCGCACCCTTGACAATGGGAGTTGTGTCATCTCCGCTCTGCTCGTCAAGCCAGTCGGCACTGCCTTTCGGTGGGTTTCCTGTGCTCATATCTGTTGTGCTTTATGTTAGAATGGCATGGAGGACGCCGCGCCGGCCACGCCCTGCACGGCCTGGCCGATGGCTTGCGCCTTGCCTTGCTCTATTGCATTAAGCTGGCTCGCATACTCGTCGTCCTTGGCTCTGTACGTCTGCTCAATCCGGTCCTTGCGTGCGTCCGCCGCCGCTGCAATCTGTGACGTCGCGTCCGCCAGGGCCTGGCTGTTGGCGGCCTTGGCCGCCGCCGTGCTCTCGTCCGTGCCGCCCATCACGGCTTGCGCGCCCGCCGCCTGACGGTTGCGGTTCTTGATGCTCTCCCCAATCTGGGTGAGCATTCTCTGCGCGTCCGCCCTCTGTGTGGCGTCCTCGTTATACCTGCGGTCGTACCAGTCTTGGTTGCTCCTGCGCTGCGCCTCGATGTTCCTCTTCACCTTGTTCATCGCCTTGCTCGCGCTGATGCCTCCGAAGATGCTCCCTGCCGCACCTACTGCTGCTCCTATCAGTCCCATAATCGTCTGTGTTTGAAAGTTGATGGTTACCTGTATTCCAAAAGTTAAAAACCGTGCGCTAAGTTAATGCACTATCTTTGCACAAGACTTTTAACTTTTGTATCACGTGGCCGTGTACTCAAAAAAAACACCCACAATGCCCATTCGGCCTATTAAGCCCACACGGCCACAATCAAAATAAGGAGAACTGAAACATGAAAGGTATGAAAACGGGAGGGCGCAAGAAAGGCACGCCCAACAGGGAGAACCCACTCAAGGGCTTCATCCGCGCCCATTCACTGAGCTACTTCGAGCCGAAGAACGTCAAGTTCAACGGCCAAGTCACTATTATGTCCGACTTCGAGCTTGACATGGCAGAACTCGCCCCAGACGACCGCGTGAATGCCGAACTGCGCTTGCTGGAGTTCCACACACCGAAGATGAAAGCCGTTGACCTTGACATGTCCGCACAGGTGAACGTCCGCACCATCGAGGACAAACTTTCCGCCCTCTGTGGTGCCGACACAGATGATGATGACGAAGACGATGACTAACCCCATCGTCTATCCCCTCTACTTTTAGACCGACTCATACGATTGTTTACTCATAGTTTTCTGATGCGACCTGTCCGCGAGGATGGGTCGTTTTTCATGCCATTATAAAACCTCCACAGAACCCTCAATGCCATTTTTCAAAACCTCAAAGAAACCCCAAGGGGTTTTATTTCAAAACCCTAACAAAACCCCAAGGGGTTATTTTTCAAAACCTCAAGGGGTTATAAAAAACGCATAAAAACGACCTCGAAAATAACCCCACTTTTTTGCACTTTACCTTGGTACTCTTAGAAAACTCGTTGAAAAAGGGCTATACAAACTCATTGAAAAGCAATAAAGAACGAGAAAAAGCAGGATTTTTGTTTTATCCTTGTTTTCAATAGGTTACAACGATTTCAAAACCTCAACAAAACCCTAACAAAACCCCAAGGGGTTTTTGAAATAAAGAAAACTCAAAACCTCAACATAACCTCTTGGGGTTTCCTCGCGCGCGTAACTACATCAATATATAGATAAGGAATAAGGATAAGGAATATATATTATACTCCTAACGTCGTATAATATAGGCAACGACAACGACAAAAACAACTTCGTTTTTCGATTTTCTTTTTTGAAAATGATGATGAGTAGAGAAGAAAAGTTGGGACGAAAAGAAAGCCCGACCTTGCGAAGTTGCAAAGCCGGGCGTGTCGCAAAAGATAAAGGGTGTGTGAATGGGTTGTACGCTACCTTTGCGGTGAATTCAAATTTTTACACTCATGAGATTTTCAGAACTAAAACCAATTGTTGGCGCATCCAACGTAGTCATTGACTCCGAGTACCGCTATTCAGAATTGCGTTCACTCGTGGAAAAAGTTGCAAGCATGGAGAATGGAACCCTTACCATTGTAGTCAAGAACGGCACTCTTTGCAATGCAGAGATTGAGTCGCTCTCCAAATTAGGGGGCAAGTATGTAACATTCGATTTCAACAATACTGTGTCACGATGAAGTTAAACCTCCGGGATGGTAGCAACTGCATGTTTTTCTAAAACCCCTTGCCCTTAGTCCTCTCGTACACCGCCTCTCTGTCGGTGTCCACGTTCTTGATGCGAAACTGCACGGCACACCTGTCTGGGATTGTGTCGGGCAGCTTCGCTGCAA
>ERZ808286.380-NODE-380-length-30737-cov-4.707451_pt1 | contig 30737 bp, 29 predicted proteins | sample MGYA00521276_ERZ808286 | MGnify/ENA primary metagenome ERZ808286 (study PRJEB31516, sample SAMN03275607) | gut metagenome | biome: mammalia-associated habitat; material: feces | host: Papio cynocephalus | place: Kenya | collected 2012-08-01 ... | reverse complement strand
ATCCGGCGTTATGTTGCCGGAAGAAAAAGGAAGGGGCTTTATTCCCAGCCCCTCAAGAATCTCATCGGTATAGAAACGCTCGGCGACATCGCTTCCTGTAATAACGGCGCCGTTCCGGAAGAAGATCTCGACAAGGGCGGCCATTCCTGTTCCCTTTATGCCGACAAAATGGATATGAATTCCGGACAGGGACTCCGGCAATGATTTTTCAGTCATGGTCAGAGCATACAGCAAAGACCGTGATTCTGCAATCACCGCCGCCAGTCCCGCGAATGGAAGGATTTTATTTTATCTTGAATTTTGCGAGCACGTTCTTCAGCGTGGAGATGTTCTCCCTGGAATCCGACGCGAGGTCGGACACATTCTGGGCGGACGAATTTATCTCCGAGACACCGGCCGACATCTCGTCCATGCTTCCCTCGACTGTTCGCGCGATCATGTCCAGATTGTCAGTGGACGAGGTGACCTTGTCTATTCCGGAGGCCATATCCTTTGCCGTCGTCTGGACCTGGGTCGTGGCGGAATTTATCTCCTTCAGCGCGACAAGAACCTGCTGCGAGGCCTCATGCTGCTCCGTCATGGCTCCGTCAATCTCCTGAACCAGTCCGTCCGTAGATGCGACCTTGGCGGTGATAAGACCGAATTCCTTTACCGAAAGCGCGGACGCGTCCACGACATCGGAGATTACGCGGCTGATTCCTGCAAGCTCGTTCTTTATGGACTTGGACTGCTTTGAGGAGTCCTCGGCAAGCTTCCTTATCTCATCGGCGACGACGGAGAATCCCTTTCCGGCCTCGCCCGCATGGGCCGCCTCAATCGCGGCGTTCATCGCAAGGAGATTGGTCTGCGACGCTATCTGTGAAATGACATTGTTGGCGTCGGACAGATGCTGGGACTGGCGCGCCATGTTGTTGATCTGCTCCGCCACATCGTTCTGCCGTCTGCTTGCGGAGCCTGTTATGTCCATCAGCTCCTTGAATTCACCGGACATCTTTCTGACGGAATTCGACACGGAGGCTATATTTCCGACCATCTCCTCAATTGAGGCGGAGGACTCGACTATGGCCGACGACTGCCCCTCGATCAGGCTGTCAAGCGAGGAGACGCTCTCGGCGCTTACTTCAAGTATCCGCTGAACCTCGGTGAGCGCCTCGTTCTGTTTTGTGACCTGATTCTTGACGCTGCTGATGTTCGCCATAATCTGCGATACGGCGCTGGCCGACTGCTGCGATGTGGACGCGAGGCTCTCGCCTATCTCCGCCAGCGAGTCTCCGGCCGCATTGACATCCGCCATCAGTCCCTGCAGGGTTTCCACAAACGTGTTCACGGAGGAGCACATCTGGCCTATCTCGTCCTCTTTCCTCACGTCAACACGGACCGTCAGATCCGACTGCCCCGTGGTTCCGTTCAGACTGTCGAACGCGGCGTTCGCGCCTTTCAGAGGCTTCATCATTATCCTTGAGATGGCTATCATCATTATGACGACTATCTCGAAAATCGTGTAAAGCGAGCATACAAGCGCCAGAGAGAAAATGCGCGTCATCGACGCATTCACCAAATCCATATTCATACCAAGAAAGAGCATCGCGTTTCCGTCCACGCTGGAAAGCGGACTGTATACGGACACGTATTTTGTTCCGTTTATCAGCGCCTGTCCCTCATAGACACTGCCATTTTTATATACAGTGTCTATGATATTGCGGTCCGTCAGCTTTGTCCCGACGCTTGTCTTACCCTCCGAATTCTTGATTGTCGTGACCATGCGTATGTCATTGACGAAGAGGCTCATGTCGCAGCCGACAATATCGGCATAGCCGGAGAGCCATGAGTCCGACGTAAGGTCTTTCTGGATGATTATGACGGAACCGCCGGCCACAGGAAGCTTTCCGGCCGCCGTAAGCAGAATTCTGTTGTTCTTGATTGTTATGGTCACATCGTTTTTTCCGGATTCCGCCGAGGCGAACATATCACGCTCCGAATTCGCGGAGACGGAACCGCCGCGTCCTGAATATGCGATCACATCACCGCCGTTGGAAACAAGGGTGACGGCATAAAGGCTGAATTCGCTGAGTATGTTCTTTATTCTTTCTGATATTGCTGACGGTGAAGTTATGTTGTCCCAGTTTATGTCATGCTGAATCAGGGAGACCCTGTATTTCAGATCCGTCTGCTCCGCGTTGATTTTCTCGCGCATCTGCGCGGCGCTGCGGTTTATGTCCTCGACCTTTATCAGGGCCATTCCCCGGCTTATTATTCCCTTGAGTGAGGCTGAGACGCCGGCCGCTGTGACGGCGGCGGTTATTGCTGCTATGACGAACAGCTTGAAATAAAGTGAATTCTTCTTTTTCATAGATGAGGAACCTCGATGCAATGATTTAGTTGTGTCCCTCCATTCTACGCAGTAACCGCCGTCTATGCAAGTTGAATGTAAATCTGATCGGCAAGACCGAATCCGGCGTTCTTGGTCATCTCCGCGGCATACTCATCATAAAGCATGTCCTCGTATGTATCGCGCGCGAAGTCGCTCTCTCCGCTGCGCATGACGGTTTTCCTCATTGAGGACAGCATCTGCTTCACGAAATAGTTCTCAAGCTCCATGGCCTTCTCATAAAGCTCGCTGGTCCTGTCGATTCTTGTGTCCCTGCCGGAGGATCCTGACTGGTTCGCAGCGGCTCCCCTGGGAAGAGAATCCGTGTCGGATGCGGATGTGAATGTCCCGGCAAATCCCGTCGTGTATTCTCCGTTCAGACGGCCGCTCCGCGCGATCTGTGACGACGAAAGACTGGATTTTCCGTCATCCGGCCTGAGCCTGTCAAGCAGCTCAGAGAATCTGGCCTCCTCGCCGCTCATCCTGGCTGATGAGAGCGCGCCTTTTCCTGCCGTAAGCGATGACACCGTACTGACCTGACCGACATTCATATCATTCCCCCGTATCTATGCGTCAGCGCTTGAGGTTGACGGCTGTTGAAAGCATATTGTCAGATGTCTGGATCGCCTTGCTGTTGAATTCGTATGCGCGCTGGGCGACTATCATCTGCACCATCTCATTTACGACAGAAACATTCGACATCTCAAGAAATTTGTGGCGGGTCTCGCCCATTCCCTCGCTTCCGGGAATTCCCGCTATCGCCTCGCCGCTGGCATTCGTCACCTTGAAGAGGTTGTCGCCCTCCGCATGAAGTCCGACCGCATTCGGAAAACGGTAAAGCTCAAGCTGGCCGACCTCCACAGGATCGTTTCCGCCGTTCACTTTCACCGACACGACGCCGGACTGGGTTATGGTGAGGCTTGACACGTCATATCCCTCAGGAAGAATTATCTCCGGCATGACGCGAAGTCCGTTGGAATTCACAAGCTGGCCGTTGCTGTCCACCTTGAACGAGCCGTCCCGTGTATAGGCGTAGCTTCCGTCATATTTCTGGACACGGAAGAAGCCCTCTCCCACAATAGCGACATCAGTATCGACTCCGGTGTTCTGGAGAGAGCCCTGGTTCATTATGCGCTGGGTGGCGGCGACCTTCACACCGCTTCCCTGCTGTATTCCGACAGGAGTGACCGTATCCTCCGTGGCCGGAGTTCCGGCAAGCTTGAGATCCTGATAGACAAGATCCTCAAATTCGACACGCTGCTGCTTGTAGCCGGTCGTGTTCACGTTTGACAGATTGTTTGAAATCGCGTCTATGTTTGACTGCTGGCCGTTCATTCCGGTGGCCGCCGTCCAAAGGCTTCTTACCATAATCTTTGCTCCCGAATTCCTGTTCCTATAAAATTCAGCTCATCACGGCGACTTTCTGCCAGAGCGTGCCCATCATTGAATCCTGACTTGTGATTGTCTTCTGGTTCGCCTCATACGCGCGGTTCACCTCAATCATCTGGACCATCTCGTTCACGACGTTCACATTGGAAGTCTCCGTATAGCCCTGCATGAATTTTGGGCGTTCCGCTCCCTCGGCGATGTGGGCCGGGCCGGATATGCCGTTGCTTGAATACATGCTGCCGCCCATCTTCTTCAGATAGCGCTCGTTGTCAAAACGGACAACCTTGAATCTGGCTATCTCTCCCATGTCATCCTCCGAGAAGAGGATTCCGTCCTCGTTTACTATGAAGCGGTCGTTCTCAAGGGTTATGATTCCGTCCTCGCCTAGCACAGGATAGCCTTCCTTGGTCTCAAGAATCCCTTCCTTGCCTATATGGAAATTTCCGTTCCTCGTGTAGCGCTCGCCTTCCGGCGTCTGCACCGCATAGAATCCCTTTCCGGAAAAAGCGACATCGGTCTTAGTGTTTGTAATCTTGAACGAACCCTGTGAAAAATCGGTGAAATTCTCGTTCGTCTCGACGCCGAGCCCCAGCTTTCCTATCACCGGCGCCGCATCAGCGGAACCGTCCGGAATGTGGTACACTCCGTCCGCGGATGTACGCCGCAGCAGAAGCTCCGGAAAAGACTTGCTTGCCGTCACGTCACGCTTGTATCCCGCAGTATCAACATTCGCAAGATTGTTGGAGATCGCGTCAAGCCTGTTCTGCTGCGCACTCATTCCGCTTGCGCCTATGTACCAGCCACGAATCATTTTTCACCTCTTATAATGAATATCGGGTTACGGACAAGGGAGTTTAGGAAAATATTGCGGGTGCGGTCAAATTTACAAAGATCCTGATCTGTGGTAACCTCTGTTCCATCTTTATATATCTGACGGAGGAAACCATGGAAGAGGACAGCGGCATGATGCCGGTGGCGGAGAGATTCAGCAGGAAGGTCATACTTAAGGTCTCTAAAATCATAAAGGTGGAGCAGCATCCGGGCGGCTCGCTTCTGTACATACTCACCCTCGACACCGGAGACGGAGAGGAGCCGAGACAGATTGTCAGCTCCATAGTCCCGTTCTACAGGCCGGAGGAGCTGCTCGGAAAGAACATCGTCCTGGTATACAACCTGAAGCCGGCGAATTTCCGCGGAGTCAGAAGCAACGGAATGCTCCTCGCGGCATCCGATCCCGACACGCCGGAAGATCATGAGACCTGCGAGGTCCTGTTCGCGCCCCAGTTCGAGCCGGGCACGGTCCTTGAGCCGGAGGGATTCTCAGCGCCGGAGGAGAAGCTCTGCTACGTGAAGCCGGACAAATTCTTTGAAATGCCGCTCCGCACAAGAGACGGATTCGTGGAGATTGACGGAAAGCGGCTTACGGCGGACGGAAAATATCTGACCGCATCAGTATATAAAAACGGAAACGTAGGCTGACACCTATGAAAAGATGCAGGCCTGCGGTTCTGGCCGCAATTCTGCTGGCGGCAACGGCGAAGGCCGATGAGCCGGCAAGAATAAGATACAGCGGAACCGGAACATACATGCTCGTGGAGCGGTCGGATCTGCGCCGCTATGACAACGGAAAATACACCGGACTTGTGAACAGGGAGATCCGCTCATTCATAACGCCGGCGGAGAGCCCCGACGGACGGACGGGCGGAGACCGTTTCTACACAGGGAATTTCTATGTCTCGCAGGACACAAGGCGGAACTCCGGAAAAGTCGGGGATTCCATACACGAGGCTGTTCCGGCCGCGTTCAGGATAAGCCCCGACGGAAACCTTGTCATGACGGAGGATCACGGCTATCCGACCTTCAGAAGCTTTCCGGCCTTCACGGAAAAAGCCATAAGCCCCGGAGACAGATGGCAGTCAAAGGCTGAGCGGACGGTGGATCCGCTGGGAGACGGCAGATTCACCAGAATTCCGATGTATATAGAATACACATACATCGGAAACGAGCTGTTCAACGGAGAGGAGATGCTCGTTCTGAGGGCGAAATGGGCTACCAGATACGGAATCTCATACATCGACTTCGGAGGGGATCCGGAACTCACCAAGGCAAGCGGCTCCCACAATGCGACAATGTACGTCAGCAGAAGGACGGGAAATGCGGCGGTCGTGCGCGACACGGTGGACGAGACATTCTTCTACAGCGGAGGCAGGCAGATCACCTACAGGGGAACAATCTCGCTTTTCACGGAATATCCACCGGCGACCGACAGAAGCAGGCTCATTCCCGCGATCAGCAGGGCAGGCGCGGTTGCGGCGGCGGAACCGGCCGGAAAAAACGAAACGGAAACCGCGGGACGGAAATCAGCGGAAGGCAAATCCGAAACCGGCAGACCGGACGGAAAGGCGGACGGCACTAAGCCGGAAATAAAGGTGGACGAGACCGAATCCGGAATCAGGCTGACAATGAGCGACCTGAAATTCAAGGCGGACAGCGCCGAGCTTCTGCCCGGAGAGGATGAGAGGCTGGATCTGATTGCCTCCATACTGATGGAGGCTCCTGAATCCATGTTTCTGGTGGAGGGCCATACCGCCGCCACAGGCAACGAGAAGGGAGAGATGAGGCTGTCGCTCGAAAGGGCAAAGGCTACGGCAAGAAGCCTCGCCGCACGCGGAATCCCGGAGGGCAAATTCATCTGCCACGGAAGCGGAAGCCACAGGCCCGTCGCCGACAACGCAACAGCTGGCGGAAAAGCGGCGAACAGGCGCGTGGAGATAACAATCCTTGAATGACAGGCAGGCTATTCCTGCCGGGTGTCCTTCCCGCTTATCGCACGGTCAAGACCGGCAATCTCGTCAAGCAGGGGAAGTATCTCCTGCATGAACGCCTGCCCTTCCTGCGTGTCAGACTTGAACACATTCTGTCCCTTCTCCATAAAGGAGGCGGCGACGGCTCTGCCAAGCTCGGTGTATTTTGTGTCCCTGCGGTTCTCAAGCTGCCTGCGCTCCAGCCGGACAACGCTCTTGTCGCTGAATTCCTGAACAGCATCTCCGGCCTTCTCGAATGCGGCCTTTGACGCCTTAGCTCCCTTCTCAAGCATATCCCTAAGTTTCCGGTCAATATCCATATTTTCCTCCTCAGATTATCAGTTCATCATCTAATATAATTCAGGAAACACCAGAAGTCCATATCATGACAGCCTGACGGCAAGGAGGGTCAGGTCATCAAGCTGCTCATCCTCCGCCGTTCCGCTGTAATAGATATAGTTCGGCGAATCCGGAACATCGCCTGCGGGACGGCAGCAAGCGCCGTAACCCTTGAAGCATTTCCTCAGGAACAGATCTATCTTTCTGTCCACGCGGATTTTATCTCCGCTTCCCGATGAATGACCGCTGTGCATCCTGAACACCTTCTCTACGGCGGCCAGAGCTATAACGGCATCCCCGACAGTTCCTCCGCAATTCGAAAAATCAAATTCCAGGCACTCAGCTCCGCCGTCAGCCCTGTCCTTTCTCAGAATGAACGCCCTTCTGTCCATCACCGCCTCTATCACCGCACGCAGGTTCGCCTGCCCGAGCTGCTCCGACTTCTCACGGAAATACCCGTCATCCGTCTTTATAGTCCGTCCGTCGGCATCCCTGATTTTTCTGACCGACTCCTCGATTCCGTCCGTGTACAGGAAAATGCAGTCGCCGTGGCCAAGAACGGTTTTCTCCACACGGTAGCCGCCTGAAGGCTCAATCTCGGCCGAAAGGAACGGGCCCACCACAGGAACAGGAGAAAGTCCGACGGTCCTGAGCTTTCCGGCGCTCCTGTCATATATATGGACGATATTGTCTCCGGCATTGCACATATAAAGCTCGCCTGTCCTTGAGTCCAGCAGACATACAATCATCGCGGCGAATTTTCCCCTGACACCGAGGGTAGCGATGAAGTCATTTATCTGGACGACAAGGGAATTTATCGCGACCCCGTTGCGCTCGTATGACCAGCTGCGGAAATACCGCCTGAAAAGAACCGCCACGACAGTCATTATTATGGCGGCAGGAACACCATGCCCCGACGCGTCGCATTTGATTATTCCGTACCATCTCGAGTCAAGCTTGCGCCAGTCAAAATAGTCGCCGGACACGCCGGACGCGCCCTCATAATACCCGAAGCACTCTATCTGGCCGTCATCGAATCTTGCGGTCGTCTGCTTTATTCCGGACTGGGTCGTATCAAGCGGAAGGAACGCCTGCTGGACAACTTTTCCGTCCATCAGAAGCCGCTCGTTCTCCGCGGCTCTGGCCAGTTCCCGTGTAAGCTCATTGACGACATCGGCAAGATGACCTATCTCATCGTCCGTCACGGCGCTTATCATGCTGTCCTTAAGCTTCTCCTTGTCCTTTGTGCGCTCAATCACGTGGAGCTGCTCCTCTATGTTCCTGATCGGATTGACGATACGGGATGCGGCCGAGAACGCTCCGGCGGCGCCCACAAGAACCGCGGCAAGCGCCACAAGAGTTCCCGTCATGATTATTCTCAGCTGTCCCTTCCGCACGGCCTCCACCAGAAGCCCGGTCGAAATCTCCACGAACACGACCGCATGGACATAGCTCCCGTCCGTCCCCTGCCTGAACACTACAGGACGGTAGAAAAGATAGCCAGTGTTGTCCCTGTTGATTTTTCCGGTGTCAAAATACGGCCATGAGCCGCCCGCCCTGAACGCCGCCTCCCCAAGCCTCACGTCAAGCTCCCGGCTGAGTTTCTGCGCCTCGGCGGACACGGCGTTGAACTCCCGTACCGCCCCCTCGCCGGATGACCTCGCAAGAGCTCTGGCCCGTTCCGTAAGGGAACCGATCCTCGCGGAAGCCTCCTTCTCCGTCATCTCAAGATGGCTTTCCAGGACGGACATGCTTCCGAGAATTTCCGCGGTGGCACCGTCGTCCAGTTTCCTCCGGCCGTATCCGTACTCGGATATGAGATTCTGCAGCTCCGGACGGCCTGAAGCCCAGATGTAGCCAAGATCCGCATCCTCATCCCCCGGTACATAACCCATTTTTCTGGCGGTTATGGTAATATCCATGACCTCATCCATCGCATCGGCCTGCTGAGTCAGAAGGCTCAGCTCAAGTATGTTGCCGGAAGGAAGAAAATTCCTGACACTCAGACAGATACTGTCCATAAGAACATTGATTTTGCTCTGGAGACCGGCCGCAAGAGTCTTCTCCTGCGTCACGGTGAACACCGTCCCTATCATCCAGGACACAATGACCGCCGTCATTCCGACAAGAATCATTGTCTGGAAAATAAGCTTGTTTCTCAGCTTTGATCTGCGCCCGCCCATTCCGCTCCTCCTCTCAGAAATAATTCCCGCCGCAAGACTGTTCCGCGCCGCAGAGAAATCAGCCCTGCGTCTTGCAAACGAAACGGCGGCGGATACGGCCAGCACCGCAAGGACAGCGGCGGCGCATATCATCGAAGCGGCCGCCGGAAATTTTACCGCGGTCCCTACGCGCCGCTCAGCGAAAACATACTTCCTGCCGAACCTGTACGGCGCCGTTATCTTCACAGTTCCGTTCTGTCCGGCCTCCAGAAGCGGAGCGCTGATATATGTTCCGCGCCCGGAATGTACGATTCCGACCCTGTATGTCCCGCTGTCAAGAAGCGCTCCTGTCCTTACTCCCGTTATTCTGGTATCCGACTCTACGGAGAATCCGTCAGCAAGCGTCATGGCGCGGTAACCGGACAGGTCACCTGTGAAGAAAATGCTCTCCACGTGCCCGCCGCTCAGGAAGCCTTCTCCGGAAATCTCAAGCTCGGCCTCCGTTCCCGGCCTGCGGATCTCCCTTGCGGCGTAAATTGCGGTGAACGGAACAAATTTGTTCAGGACGACAATGCGCACGGACGGCATTCCGATGTTTCCGGCCATGTCCACTGCCGCCACCGCAAAGGCATATCCCCCGTTCCGCCGGTTCCTGAATTCCGCGGTGGCGCAAGCCGCGGTGAAGCTGTCTTTCCCGGAGACTCTCATCCGCGACGCTTTTCCTGAATAGCGGGCTGAAATTGCGTCCGCGGTCCAGGCCTCATCATCAGGTCCGCCCATGATGCCGGACGGAATTTTCCCGATATGCTCAAGAGAATAGAAATATCCGGCGGTATCGCCGTCCGGAGACGGATTCCAGCTCATGGAGAACGAATTCGACGACAGGAAGCCCCGGATGTCGGCGTCGGGCTCACAGATTTCAGGAGGCGACGGAGGAACAGTGTCAAGCTCATAAACAGCGGCGGCCGGCTCGGACCAGTTTCCGGCATAGTCCGCGGTGCGCACAGACAGGAACCATTTTCCGTCCGAACCGGCCTTAAGGACAAGCCTGCGTCTGTCGGAAAAAGCCATCAGCCGCTCAGGCGCGGATACACCGGGATCCTGCGTCCAGGACCAGGAATATCCGGCGGTTCCGGAAGCGTCGTCGGAAAACGAGATCTCGAATTCCGCCTTTCCCTCACCGGACGGAATTCCTTCCTTATATGATACGGCCCTGACTTGCGGCGGCTGCGCGGAGACATCCGGAGACGTCATTATGATTGAGTTCTTTCCGCCGGAGCTGTTCTGCCATACGAACGACAGGATTTCCCTCCCGTCAATGTCCGTAACCACCGGGGAGGCGAACCTGTTGCGTCCCGGCACGGACGGAATCTCCAGCGAATTCCCGGACGCAAGCTCCATTGCGTTCACGGACTCCTCGCCGCCGCCCTCGGACCACACCGCATACTCCCTGCCGCCGCAGACGAACACGGCGGCCCCGGACGCATCTCCGCCGGATGATATTCTTTCCACTGTGTCCGCCCTCAGTCCGGAACCGGTCACCTCGGCGCACCACAGCGAGCTTCCGGAGACGGAACCGCCCGAATTCTCCCATACCATGAGCATACGTCCGCCTGAATTCACAAGATACGGGCGCTGGTTCTGCGTAAGCGACAGGTCTGTCTCCGCTCCGCCGGCGGAAAAACGTCCGGAAGTAAGAAGAAGCGGCTCGGACCAGTTTCCGGACGGACCACTGAACGTACAGAAAATCTGATAGGACAGACGTCCTTCCGCCGTGACGGTCTGAGCCTGAAAAGCGACGGCATCACCGTTTTCCGAGGGGACTAGAAACGGGACAAAAGGATTCCTCATCCGTCCTGCCGGAGCGAAATCCGCGAATCCGGTCCATTTCTGTCCGTCCGGGGACAGCGCATATCTTATAGAGAAGATTCCCCCGTTGTTCACGGACACAAAAAGCCTGAACCTTCCGTCCGACTGCGCATAAATCCGCGGAGCGACAGGGCTGCCGCTGATCTTAAGCACGCGCGGCACAAATCCGCAGCTTCTTTCCGACGAGACCACCGTCACCTCATCGGCGGCAGAAAGCACCGCCACGGCAACGGTTCCGTCAGGAGAGGCGGCGGCGGAAAAGATGTCCGGAATTCCGCCGGAATACATGAACGGCCCTGCGATATGGGGAAAATCGGCATATTCATCCGGCGAAAAATATCTCCGCCCCGAAATCCATATTCCGCCGTCTCCGGTCTCCTGCCAGAAAAGCCATGACGAGCCGTCAGAAGTCCGCACCGTACGGGGAAATTCCGCGTTGCCGGGAACGGCGGCATAAGGCGGCTCCCAATAGAAGGACGCGGCCCGGACCGTTCCGCACAGGACAGCGCATACGAAAAGCAAAGTGGATATTTTCTTATTCATGTTCAGAGGGAACAAAGGAACCGTCCCGGCACAGCACTACAGTCTTGCATCTATTTTTTTCTTCAGCTCAATCAGCTTTCCGGATCCTGAATTCCCTGGATCGGAAAGAAGCCGCAGGGCGATGGCGTCGGCACCGATAATGTCATTGTTCTGAAGCCTCATCACGGCCTGCTGATACAGTCTCTCATCCGACACCGAAAGGACGACTCCGGAAGTTCCGCCGAGCCTCACGGAAATCCTGTCCTTGAGGATAATAGCAGAATTATTGTCAGGATTCAACGACAGGGCGGCGTCGAGTTTTTCGAGCGCATTCCTGAAATCAGCTCCGCCGGCTCCCGGCGCGCCTGAAATTCTTGCGGCCTCGGCGACAAGCCCGTCCGATTTTCTCATGTCTCCGGCTGATGTCCTTCCCCGCCTGATTCCGAGCGCCACCTCCGTATCGTACAAAAGCCCCTCAAGTCCGGCATAACCGGGAAAGACCGCATGGCAGTCAAGCAGATCGGCATATCCCTCCCGTCTGATTCTCTCATCTCCGCTCCTGCACATTTCCGCCGCGGACGAAACTTTAGCTCCGAATTCAGCGAGGAATTTCTCCGGATTCCGCCTCCGGCTTATTCTCAGAGCGAGAACGGAGGCATCCCTGTTCAGCGGATACACCAGCTTGACCTCCCTTATGCGCGCAAGCGAGCGGTCAAGATCCGCATATCCTCCCTGGAGGTCGCCGCCGTCCAGTTTCCTGCAGCCTGACTCGTAGCAGAGACCGGCGATACTCAGAAGCTGCGACATCTCAGGATAGAGCGGAGAACCAGGAGAAAGAACCCGGCCAGTGTTCATAGAGACCGCAGTCCGCACGTAAACCAGCATGTCCGAAATCTCGCCGTTCTCGCCGCTGTTCGTCACCGCCCATCTTTCCGCCGCCTGCAGCAGATAGCGCTCGGCCTCCTCAAAATGACCGGCGAAATAGCTGTCCATGGCAAGATTTTTTAGGCGGCGGACATCGGCGACCACAACCTCGTTCTCGCCGTCGGTTATTCTGCGGTCCAGGACGCGCATCTTCCGGTCACATGACTCCCGAATCTTTACGTCATCACATAATTCCAGCGATTCGGCATACTTCGACATGGCCTCCTGAAGCTTTCTGCGCGCCAGGGAAAAATTTCCTGACGCAAGGGCAGACTCGGATTCGGAAATCCTTAATTCAGCCTCGTTCTCGGCAAGGGCCGCCAGCCTCATTCTCCCGTCGGCCGCGGATTTCAGGTCCGAGGCGGAATCCCGCAGCGCTCCGAGCCTTTCCGACAGCGAGACTATTGCTCCGAATTCCGGAGAAGCTTCTCCTGCGGCGGCGGACATTTTTCCTATGAATTCCCCGGCTTCTGAAATGCGGCCTTCAGCACCTGCTATGATCGAACCAAGGACGGACGACGCGATGCCGGGATAGAAATAAAGCAGACCGGAGCCAGACCCAGTTCCGGCACCAGACCGTTTTTCCGGAACAGCGGAAGAATTCCCATCTTCGAGAGGCGCATCCAGCCCTGTCATGTACACGGAGCATGATTCCGCCATTTCCTCAAGGCGCACTGCCTCGGAAAGCATTGTCGCCGCATATATTTCCGCGGATTTGCCGAGCAGAACGGAGACACCGGATTCGGCTCCGCCTCTGAGATAATCCCGCCAGAGAAGATACTTCTCTCCAAGCGCGCCGTAAACCGCCCGTGAATCAGCGGCCACATCAAAATCAGGAGCCGCGGCGGAAATTTCTGCGGTTCTCCGGACCAGCGACGATGCCGTTTCCGTAAATCCTGTGTCCACAGCGGAACTCATGCTCAGGGAGTCCGCACGGGCCGTGACTTCCTCAAGCTCCGCCACGGCGGATACCGTCAGATCCAGCGCGCCGGAAAGGGAGGAGATATATTCACACGGAAGCCTCTCTGCGCCGCGGCGGCCGTCCATCGAATAAAGCCCCGAAAGCAGTTCCGAAAAGCCCTTTATCTCAGGAACATATCTCCTCACTGTCTGCGCCGCGGCGGCGGAATCTGCTCCCGGCGCGGGCAGCTCCGCCAGCATCGCGGAGCATTTTTTGTCCATCGCGGAGACTACGGAATTCTCCATTTCCGCGAAGACGGAGGCCTCCAGCCCGGCGACCGCTCCAATAATCCCTGAAGACGGGGACTCGCCGCCGCAGCCTGCAAGCCGCAGAACAAACGGAATGAACGACGCGTCCGATGTGTCTCCGCTTTTCAGCCTGATGTCCGCAAGAACCGCCTCAAGCTCAGCCGCCGCATCCGATATTCCGTCAATTACGGCGGAACATCCTCCGGACAGGGCGGAATTCCGCTCCAGAAAGGCAGATGCTCCGGCGGCGCCCGATTCAACCGCACGGACAAATCCGTCCGCGAAGCCATCAAGGCTGCGCAGGAACTCCGGCGACGTGAATCTTTCGGCACAGGACTCTATTCTGCCGACGGCGGAGGACACGGCGGCCGTTATTTCCGGACTGTCCTTCCAGCCATCAAAGAAAGCGTCCCGGTAGAGCCACATTCCGCCGGCTGCGGTCCTGGCGGCCGCGGCAAAATCACTCTCCGCGGCGAGACGCGACGACTCGGCGAGAATTCCATCCAGCACGGAGCGGAAATAATTGAATTCCGCGGATTTTTTTAGCGACGATATGAACCACAGCCTGCTGTCGGAACGGCTCTGCTCGAACCGCTCAAGGCGCAGAATCGTCTCGTATATCTCACGGTCATTGTCCGGATCCTCAAGAATCAGAGTTATCAGCCTGTCAGCCTCATCCGCATACTCATTCCTCGCCCTGAAAATACGCCGCGCGCGGCTCACCACCTGATCGAACGTATCCGGATCCTCTTCAAGACATTCCTCCAGAACCCGCAGCGCATCGTCATATCTTGTCCGGCTGATAAGCGGATCCGCGGCGGACACACCGGCATTTCCCTTTCCCGGAGACGGATTCACGGCCGCCTCAAGACGGAACGGGAAGACGGCGAGTATAAATGGAAAAATCAGGAGAAAATCTGTTTTCATCTGGACGGCCGGTACGGATTATACCACATACGTTCCCTTTTATGAACAGCGGAGAAAAATTTTACGCGGCGGCGGAATTTCCCGCCCATGTTGGTGTATAATACCGTTCCATGAGACCCGGAAATTTCCTGATTCTGTGCATAGCGGCCGTCTTTCTTACGACAGGCAGGTCATACGCAGAAACCCGCACCACAGACCTCAGGCGCATGCCCCTGCCGGAACGCAATCCGGCGGAAACTTCGGTCGCGGAGCAGACAATCCTGTCCGTATCGCATACGGCCTTCGGAGCGGACGGCCTGCGCATATCGGACATAATCCAGGAGGACACCGTAGAATACACGTCCAGGATAGGAAATTTCGGATTCGGAGTCCGGACATCATATCTGTATCCGCCGGCGGCCGCTCCGGGAACAGACGGGACCGGAGCGGAGGCGGCGCTCAACACGTCATTCAACTTTCTGTCCGGATATGACTTCAGGGGAATCGCCGCGGGGCTCACGCTGTCCGCGGCGAAAGGCTCATGCACCGGACAGGACGATTCCGGCACTGTCATCCGCATTTCGGCGGACGCGGGGCTTCTGACTAGATTCAATCTTCTCAAGATGTACAATTCCAGGCAGACGAACATGACGGCCGGCATAACGGCCAGGAACATAGGCGCGCTCATATACGGAAAGGCGTCGGGAGAAAGAAGGGCCGCCGCGGCTCCTTCCCGCTTCAGTGCGGAATTCTCCTACAGGTTCATCAGAACGGCGGGTATAAACGCCGCGCTCACAGTTCCCGTGGCCGAGGGATGGGATTATGCCGCCGCGCCGGAGGTGGAAGCTGGAATTTTCTGGGAACCGGCGGACGGCTCAAGGATTTCCGCGGCATTCTTTTTTTCAGGCGGAAGCCCATACGTAAGCATATCGGGCGGATTCAGGTTCCGGGACGCCGGGGCATGGGCTGAATTCATGCTCGCTCCGGCGGAGAAAAATCCTCTCGGAAAAATCAGCTTATGCGCAAGAATTTTCCTGGGCGACCGCGGAAAATCGGCCGCGGAGAGGGAGACCGCATCCCTTTACAGGAAGGGGCTTGAATTCTATGCGGCCGGTGAGTGGGAGGCCGCCATCGAATCCTGGAGCCGCATACTCGAACTGAACGGAAGATATGAACCGGCTGAAGACGGAATAAGAAGCGCCAGAAGACAGCTTGAGCTTGCCCGGCGGATAAGCTCAAGCCTGAATTTCGACTGAACTATCTTTTTCTGCTGAAAATCCTGTAGTTCATCCAGGGAAAAACAGCGTCCCTTGTCTCTATCCGTGTAAGCCATTCAGTGCTGACCGTATTTGATCCGAGCGCATCAAATACGGCCGTGAACGCCTTTATGGACTCCTCGAACCTCCTGCGCGCATACTCAGGAAAAATATCCTCGTCCAGCATCCTCGCGAGATCCGACGAGAGGGCTATCAGCAGCTCCTTTGCGCCTATGTTCAGAAGCCTGGCCTTAAGTCCGGAGTCCTTCGGAAATCTTTCAGCAAGGTCAGTCATACGCTCGCAGGCCTTGCGCGTATAGCGGAGCATCCAGCTGTTCCGCCCCGACAGGAAAGTCTCCCCGTAACCGGATGACGATGAATAGTACGGGCGGATTTTCTGGAGCTCGAACTGGCGGCCGAGCATCTCGTTGAACAGCGCGGTGTTCAATGAAAAATCAGAGGCCGAGCGGAGCACATTCTCCAGCCAGCAGATGCCCTCGCGCCATTCACGGCGGATCATGTCCGCATCAAGCGAGAATGAAAGCGAGACGAAGTCGCTTCCGGGCAAAAGCTCACCGGCACGCTCAAGTCTCCCTGAGATTCCGTCAAGGAACAGACGCGCGTCTTCCGCGCACCGCTCGCGGGCGGCCCCGGCGTCATAGGGATTCCTTCCCCGGTTCCAGTAGCAGAATCCTGACGGACATCTCGCCTCGTTTCCGTCAAGGAAAGGTGAAAGCCGCTCCACAGGAAGCTCGAATCCTATGTCCCGGTTCAAGTCCATATAGACATCACCCTTACAGTATCCGTTCTGTCCGAAAACGGCGTCGCGGAGCGTGAAATCATCGGCAAAGACGACGAGTGAATTATCCGTCCTGGCGGGCCGGAATATTCCTCCCGCGGCAGGAGTCTCCGAGAACAGGAATGCCCTGGAGTCAAGAATCGTATAGTTGAAGCCATAGGAACGGATTATCTTCTCCGCTCCGGGAACATATCCCTCCTCCGGCAGCCAGAATCCGTCCGGAAATTCTCCGAAACTCGACCTGTAGGCGTGAATGCCGGTCTCTATCTCGGCGGAAAGAATCTCATCCATGCCGGAATAATGCGGAACGAAAATTCCGGTTCCGCCTGTCGCAAGAATTTCTATGAATCCCTTCCGCTGATATTCGCAGAATTTTCTTACAAGCCTCTTCTCATACCTGTCAAAAAAATCGGATTTAGTGCGCACGGCATCGGCGACCGTCCTTGAGATGCTTCCGGAGGCCGCTGAATCACCTGCGCACCGCTCAAGCTCCCTTCCGCCGAGCGCGATCCTGCGGTCAAGCCACTCGCCGAATTCCTTATGAAAACCGCTGCTGTCAAGAACCGCGCACAGAATCGGCGGAAGAACAAGCGCGATCCGGAAAGGCACATTGTCCCGCTCCAGGCTGTCGAACATATTCAAAAGCGGAATATACACATCGGAGACCGTCTCGAACAGCGCATTCCGGACAGGAACATCGCCAGAAAGCCTGTCTCCATCAAAATTTACAAAGACCTGAGAGGCCTTCACGACTACCGCAAGATTCTTCAACATACCGGTTAAAACTCCTGATTCAGGAAAACGACTGCCTGTAACTGACAAAACGGGATTTCATCGCCTCATCCATTCCGGAAAGCAGCGCTATCTCCGGAAACGGAAGCTCGGCGCCGGGACGGGCATCATTCAGGAATCCAGCGCCGCAAGGGATTCCGACAGGAGAAGAGACGGCCAGAAGGCGGAATTCACGGTTCTGAACAGATCCGAGCTGCACGCAGACGATTTTCTTTCCGGGCGGAACAAGCACATACTGCTCCTGAGGAGACACAGCCGCCTTGACGTCAAAAGAATCCGACTCAGCCGAAGAATCCTCCGAATCAAAGAAAAGAATCCTAAGCACAAGCGAATCGCCTCCGCCTGCCGCGGCCAGATCCGACGGACTTATGTTCCAGAAGATAAAAATCCAGGCCGGGTTGCGCAGCGCGCAGATGACCTGCGTCTCGCTGTAATTGGCCGGAAGCGCCCCGTCCTCCTCATTGTCCTCGTATTCCGAAATCACCATATCATCGGAGAGAACAGGCTCATCCGCCAGCTCCAGAATCTCGGCAATCAGGAAACGTCTGTTCAGATTGTCGGGAACCTCAACCCCATACTCATCGGCAAGTTTTGACAGATCGGAAAACGAAAGGGTCTCCAGATAGCGGCGGGTAATGAATTCTTTCTCCATAGCAGTGATATAATCCTGAAAAAAAAAGGCTTAGTCAAGGAGGACAAAAAAAACACCCCGGAAAATACTCCCGGAGTGGATGAATTCTCTACAGGGAAAATCCCTGCGGAATGTCTATTTAGCGCGTTCGATGAACGAGCCGTCACGGGTGTCAATCACGACCTTCTCGTCCGAGTTGATGAAGAGAGGAACCCTCACCTCGATTCCGGTGTCAAGGGTCGCCGGCTTGAGCGATTTTCCGGACGTGTCGCCCTTCACTCCCGGCTCGCAGTATGTGACCGTGCGGACGACGCGTACAGGAAGATCTATTCCGACAGGCTTTCCCTCATAGAAAGTTAGGCTGACCTCAAGATCATCTTCCGGAGTTATGTATCCGGCATAGTCGCCGAGATCCGACTTGGGAAGCTCAAACTGCTCGTATGTATCCTGATCCATAAAAACGTATGTGTCACCGTCAATATATGAGAGCTTCGTCGTGTGACCGTCAAGATCAACCTCGTCGAATTTCTCTCCGGCATCAACACCGAGATCCATCGTGGAATCCGTAACAAGATTCTTCACGCGGAGATTTGTAACCATTCCGGCGCGGCCTGAACGCTGTCCGAGCATTTTCTGGACGATGAGCGGATTTCCGTCATACATGAACGCCGTACCAACTTTTAACTGTGAAGTCATCAGCATAATCATAACCCCTGAATTCTTAAAAAAATTTCTGTTATTTTCCGCAGATTATAATGTTTTGCGTAATAAAAGTCATCAGGCTGGACGCGAGGTTTCCGTTTTTTCGCAATTTTTGTGAGAACGCACGGAATGACGGACGGAGACGCGGTTCAAGCCGAATGAATTCCGAAGCAGCCGGGCGCAGATCCGCTCCTGACGACGGAGAATTGAATCCGAGCCACAGCCGCCTGACCGCTGAAAAAGCCACGTCATCAAAGAAAGGCCGCATACGTCCCAGAAGCGCCTCAACCTTCACAAGCTGGTAGTCATCCGACTGCGGATACGCATGCCAGACAAACGGAATTCCGCTGAGGCAGGCGCGGCTCAGGCTCTCCTCGCCGCGGACGAACAGAATCCGGCAGCCGTACATAAGCCTGTCCCAGTCCTGCTGGTTCATGAATTCAAGCGGAATAAAGTCGAATTTTCCGCGGACATCATCTCCGCAGCTCCTGAATGCGCTGTCCACAGAGGCGAATCCGGCTCCGGGCGCCGCAAAAAACGGAATTCTGGAGGAGACAGCGGAGGCAAGCCCCTCAAGAAGCGGCCTCCATTCTCCCGGATAGCAGAAAAACAGGATTCCGCCGGTTCCGTCCGCTGCCTGAGGTTCTGTATCTTCTATTATAAGCCCGCCCGTAAGCTCCGTGAATCCCGGCATGAAATTCACCTTTCTGACATGGGAATTCCTTGTTATTGACGGAAGCTTATGGAAAGTCCCGGCGTAGTCCTCGGCGGTCAGATAGTCTATCATTATTATATCCACGTCGTGCGGAAGAGGCCTGTCAAAAAGGAGGGTCTCAAGCCAGTCAGGACGGCCGCACTGGAAACATTCAAGAATCACCGAGGGAAATTCGGAAGAAAACGCCGCCGAACATACATCCGCGCGGTTCCAGTCATATACGGCCATTCCGTCACATTCCTGAAAGGCAAGCTCCGGATTTATCCTGTCGTTTATCTTGGCGAAGGAGTCAAGCCCGTCAACCGCAAGCCTTATGCGTACGGACGGAAATCCGCGGCCGCCGCAGGCAAGAAGGGCGCGGGAAAGACGGAACACGACTCCTATGTCGCCGAAATTGTCAACAACCCTGCACAGGATGTCTATAAGAATTCCGCTCACCGGATCTGGCTGTAGAGGGAGCTAAGCTCATCGCGCCATTCTCCGCGTGCGTCCCGCGGCTCCCATTCGATTATCTTTCTTATCTTGAAATGGCGCTGATCCCGCGGATTCTCAAAATAGAGGATTCCGAAACGTCCCTGGCCTATATAAGCAATCTTCTCGTTATCGCCCAGACTCTCCGCGGAGCCGATTTTTCTGATGATACAGTCAAAATGCGCGGGAGCGCCGCTTTCCCGGTCCGTCATCGCTCCGGCCACATCCGTAAGCGGCTCGCCGCAGACCGGACACACAAGACTCCTTGACTTGAGCTCCTGAATCGCCCTGAGCCTCTCCTTCTCGGCTTCCGGGTTCTCATATAAGGTGCTGTTGTAACGGAATGCTCTCTGCCTGCCCGAATGCTGCTTTTGGAATCTGGACTCATTGTTCTTCTGCTTTTTCCAGTTTCCCGAATATTTTCTGTTCTTTCTGCCTTTTTCCATAAAATGCTCCGCCGGAGGAATCTATTCCCGTAAGATAAGCTCATCCTGAGTCTCGACCAGTTTCCGGCTTATGACCTGGGCTATACGCAGGATGGCGCTGTTTATATATTCCTCGCTGTGTATTTTTTTTCTCAGCTCAAGTATACGGGACGCAGGCTGCTCCTGTCTCTCCTGAATCACATAAGCTGAATTTATGTCCGATGTCATGCCAGAAATCATAAAGGCTCCGAAAAAGCATTTTCAATATGATATACCGGAGGAAAATCCGGCATATCTACGACAATCACATCAAAGCGGATGCAACTGTCATTATATTGTCGATGATTTATCAGAAAACATTTAGACGTTTTTAAAATTCTGCGGCGCTTGGCAGGTCCCAGCTCCTTTACGAGCATGTCCCTGGTGCCGTTCGGAAGGGTCTTGACCTCCACGAAAACAAGAACATCATCTTTACTTGCTATTATATCAATCTCACCGTATCTTGTCCGCCAGTTCCGTGCGACAATCGCATATCCGCATCCGGCAAGGTACTCGGAAGCCCTCCGCTCCCCGTCCTCCCCTGTTTTCTTTCTGCCCACCGCTATGCCCTGCCTTCCGCCTCAAGTATGAAGCAGAATATTCTGGCCATCACAAGCCATGTCTCCTCAGGTATATACGCTCCGATTTCCTGCGCCGACAGGACATCCGCAAGATCCGCATTCTCAATGACCCTGACGCCGCCTTTCTCCGCGGCATCCAATATCTGCTCCGCAAGCTCGCCATGCCCGGCCGCAGTTATGAAAGGAGCATCAGCCCACTCCGGGTATTTTACCGCCACGGCCGTCCTGATTTTTCCGCTCATGCGAAACCTCCCGCGGAGATGAATTCTCCGAAATCCCAGGTCTCCGGAATTCCGCCGTCCTCCCATGCCACATCGGCGCCAGCGCATACAGAAGCGAGAAGCTCCTTCAGTTTCGCCGCAAGCCCGGCCCGGCGCGATTTACCCTCAGCCTCCGTCCTGAAACGCACGGATATTTTTCCGCATGAAAGAAATCTCACCAGAAAAAATGACTTTCTTCCGCCGGTTTCCGCCGACACGGAAAGGGACTCCATCCTGTTTCCGGAAAAAGAGATTCCGACAAAACCGCCGGCAAGCACACCGTTCACGTCTCCCGCCGCCGAAAGCTCGAACGGAATCAATATCCGGCGGCAGGACGGACAGGATCTCTCGCGTATTCCGGCATGGTTCATGACGGTAAGAATTCCAGGCCGATTAGGAAGCCTGCCGCCGAAAACCGATGCGGCGAATTCCTTTACAACCGCCGTCAGCGAGTCCTCCGCAATCCCCGTGAAGGCTTCTTCTTCGGAACCGCCGGACAGCCGCCGGGAGCAAGCCTCCGTCTTGTGATACAACTGGCTCATGACGGAGGCGACTGTTCCCTCTGAAACAGGAATCCCGCCGGAAAGCAGCAGAAGCATAACCGAGACTGCCTTCAGCTCCATTCCGGGAAAACGCGAGGCCATACGGAAAACCCTTGCGGCAGATTCCGTCCCGAGCCCGTATTTTCTAAGTCCGGCCATTATAAACACAGAAAGCGCAGTATCAGGAAGACCGGCGGCTGAGGCTGCTGCCGAAAGCATGACGTCAGGCACCGGCGCATATATGTCCGAAACGTCAGGAAGCGGACTCCGGATGACTGTCATCCTGGAAGGATTTCCGCCGCCAGAAACAGGAACGACAATAATTTTCCCGTTTCTGAATGACAGGCTCCCGGAAAAAACTGTTCCCGCCGCAAACTTCAGCTCCGAGCTCACGGTCATTCTGGTTCCGCCGACAAAAGCCGTATAACGGCCGTTCCCTTCATCCGAGACTATTCTGACCATAACAGAACCGCCCCCCAGAGCAACACGGTTTTCCGCATTATCATGGAGGGCGGTTCCATTCAATGACACGCTGTCAGCGTTCATGAAAAGTCCTTTCGGTAAAAATCACTTTGCCGCCGCGGACTTCTCAGCTGCTGCCTCGGCGCGCTCTTCCTTAATCTGAGCCTCTGTGGCGGCAGCGGCAGCCTCGGCACGGGCATTGCGGGCCGCAATCTCAGCCGCGATCTTTCCGCCGACAAGCGTCTTGACTTTGGCATCTTTTCCGATCTTGTCACGGAGATAATAAAGTTTGGCGCGGCGGACTTTTCCGGGACGTACAATGTCAACCTTCACGATTCTCGGTGAATTGAACGGGAATACACGCTCGACTCCGATTCCGTATGAAATCTTGCGAACGGTGAAAGTCTGGCGGGCGCCTGCATTCTTCTTGCAGATTACGATTCCCTCATAGACCTGAATACGCTCCGTCTTTCCTTCAATAATCTTGAAGTATACCTTGACAGTGTCGCCGACATTGAAGCCCTGCGCACCCGGGCGTTTCTGTGTTTCCTCAATAGTTTTAATAAGATCCATTCTAATCTCCAGCGGATCTGTGTCCGCGCCTCTTCTTACGGCGCTTCATGCAGACCTGTTCTGTTATTTCCTCAATCATTTTTTCAGCCTCGCAAGAAAGCAGTCCTGACATTCTGGCCGCACAGATCATATCCGGTCTGTTCGCCATGGTTTTCATTATGCTCTTCCTCAGCCGCCACTTCCTGATTTCCTCGTGGTTTCCGGACATAAGCACATCCGGAACCTCAAGACCTTTGTACACAGGAGGTCTTGTATACTGCGGATACTCAAGAAGTCCGCCGCAATAGCTCTCCTCTTCAAGTGACTCCCCGGATATGACTCCGTCAACAAGGCGATAGACAGTATCTATCACGACCGTCGCCGCAATCTCACCGCTGGACATGACATAATCCCCGATGGAAATCTCCATGTCCACATAAGAATCAATTATCCGCTGGTCGATACCTTCGTATCTTCCGCAGATGAAGACAAGCTCATCCATACGGCTAAGCTCAAGAGCCTTTTTTTGTGTGAAGGGTTTCCCGCTCGGTGTCATATAAACGACACATTTCCGCATGGCCCCCACGCTGTCCAAAGCTCCTCCCAGCGGTCCGGGCATCATAAGCTGTCCGGCTCCGCCGCCATACGTACCGTCATCACAGGTATGGTGCTTATCAGGAGCAAAATCTCTGATGTTCACCAGATCGTAGGCAATAATTCCCTTTTCAACCGCCTTGGCCATGATTGAGTTTTCAAAATAAGCCCTGACGATTTCAGGAAATAAGGTCAGCACAGTAAATTTCATGGACTTACTCCAGAATCCAGAGGTGCATCAATTGGACGGTACCGTTTCTTACATCAACTTTTCCGATATGCTGTCCGGAAAAAGGGACAAGAACCGTACGGAGCTTTCCGCCGGAGGAATATTTGATGTCGTCACCGATACAGCCGCAACTCTCGGAGAGAGAAACTTCAAGCAAGTAACCTGCTCCGCCTTCCAATACGTCTGTGATTGTCCCCACTTTTTCAGCAGGTGCGGCTGACGCCGCCGGTCCGCCGTTCCAGACAAGGGAACAACGTTTCAAATCTTCGATGTACCATTCATCCTTTTTGAGGGGATGGGCATATCTGCGCGGAACCGAAATCTCCCATCTGTTATACTTCCGTATCTCCTCGGGGGAATCTATATCCGCAAATTTCATGTACACGGTGTTTGTACCGGGACGGACGGATTCAACTTTTAAAACCCGCTTCTCCTCACCATGCATCAAAGTCACTTCCTTCAGCCTGAGAATATGATCATAGTCACCGGAAGCACTCTCTACCTTACATTCACCCGAACATCCATGCGGACCGCGGATGAACCCGACTGTCAGTTGTGCCTTCTCCATCAGCTGTCAGTCCAGTATATCAAGGCTGTAATGCTTACCGTCCTTTACAGCAGACGCGCTCAATACAGTACGCATTGCCTTTGCTATACGGCCGTATTTGCCGATAACTTTTCCTATATCGTTATCCGCAACTTTCAGCTGCAGCACCATTCCCTTTTCGCCTTCAGTTTCATTTACAGAGACGGCTGACGGATCATCGACCAATGATTTTGCGATGTATTCAATCAGGTCTTTTTCCATTACCAGTTCCTTTGTAAACTACTTTGCCTGTTTTGCAGACTGTCTGTTCATCAGTTTTGAGACGATTTCAGTAGGCTGGGCACCGACACTGATCCAGTACTTGGCACGCTCCATATCGATGGAAACCTGATTCTCCTCAGCGGCTATCGGCTGAAAAATTCCGAGCTCCTCGATACATCTTCCGTCACGCGGTTTGTGTGAGTCCTGGACGACCACACGGTAACACGGACGCTTCTGTGTACCAAATCTTTTTAGTCTGATCTTGACCATTTTTACCTCCACGGAACCATGCAGGTTCCGAATTATCAAACACAGCGGAATGCTCCGCATATATTTTGAATGGCAATGATAACAGATAGGACTGCTTTAGTCAACGACAGTCACTGCTTGTTGAATCTGGACAGAAAGAGCTTTGTCCTTCCCTGTGACGGCCTGTCTATGACATCATGCGGCTCACCCTGCTCGACTATGACTCCGCCGTCCATAAAAATTATCTTGCTTGAGATGTCCCTTGCGAATGCCATCTCGTGGGTTACGACTATCATCGTCATCCGGTCCGAAGCCAGCTCCTTTATTACGGCAAGAATCTCACCGGTAAGTTCCGGATCGAGCGCTGATGTCGGCTCATCGAAAAGGAGGACCGACGGCCTGAGCGCAAGCGCCCTTGCGATCGACACGCGCTGCTGCTGACCGCCGGAAAGCTCGCACGGATAGCTGCGCGCCTTGGTCACAAGCCCCATCTTGTTCAGCAGCTCCATCGCCACCGCCTCGGCCTCATCCCTCGAGCGTCCCAGCACCCTGACCTGAGGATCCGTTATGTTCCGCAGCACGGAGAAATGCGGGAACAGGTTGAAATTCTGGAAAACCAGTCCGCTTCTCAGGATTATCTCATGGCGCTTCTGCTTTTCGGCATAAGCGCCGTTCCTCACAAGATATTCTCCGCAGACGGAGATGCTTCCACCGTCCACACTCTCAAGCTGGGATATGCAGCGGAGAATCGTTGATTTTCCCGAACCGCTGGGGCCGATTATTCCCAGAACCTCACCTTTTCTGACCGAAAACGAGATTCCCTTCAGGATCTCATTTCCGCCGAACGATTTTTTAATGCCAGAGACACAGACAATCTCTTCGCCTGCGGCTGTTTTTTCCATAAGACACTCCGGAGTCTTTCTGACGGACATTCCTGTCCAAACGCACGGACAAAACCCTCTCCATAATATCAGAGGCGGGATTCATACCACCTTCCGGCGCAAGCGCCGAGATACGTCTCCAACGGCTCAACTGTAATATGAAAGCTTTTTCTCTATCCGTGAGAACACAAATGAAACTCCCCAGTTCATGACAAAATAAAACACTCCGGCTATGAACAGGGGGAAAAAGGAGAACATCGCGCTCTGCCGTTCCTTCGCGACCATAAGCAGCTCCGAGACTCCGATAACGGACACCAGAGCCGTATCCTTCACAAGAGTTATGACCTCATTTCCCATCGCGGGGACAATCCTCTTCACGACCTGGGGAAGGATTACCGTAAAGAATGTCTGGCATGGAGTATACCCCAGAACCTTGGCCGCCTCATGCTGCCCCACAGGAACAGATTCTATTCCTCCGCGGTAAATCTCCGCGAAATAGGCGGCATAGTTGACCGAAAGGGCAATTATGGCTGCGGCGAAACGGTTCCACCTGAACGACACGTCGTACCCCAGCGACATCAGCCAGCGGATAAATATTCCCGGCCCGAAATAGACGACAAGGAGCTGGAGCATCAGAGGAGTTCCGCGTATCACAAGGAGAAAAACATTCACCGCACCTGAAAGAATTCTGTTGCGGGACATACGCCCAACCGCCACCGGAAGAGCCAGAGGAACTGAAAAAAGCAGGGTAAGAAAAAACACCTGCAGCGACGTGAGCGAACCGTTCAGCATCGCCGCAAGCATCTTGACATATCTGTCTGAAATCATCGCGCTTATGTTATTTGCCGATCACGGAAATATCACGTCCGAACCATTTCTGAGAAATGGCTGTGACAGTTCCGTCATTCTGCATCGCGACAAGAATCCGCTGGACCTCATCACGAAGCTTGACGTCATTTTTCCGGAACGCTATTCCGTAGGCTTCCCTTGAAAGAGCTTCGTCAACAACCACGAAAGGCTTCCCGGACTGCGCTATGGAATAATTGGCGACAACGCTGTCCATGACAATTCCGTCCACGCCGCCGATATCAAGATCGTTCATCGCGGTAAGATTATCCTTGAACATGACCATATTTCCGATTGAGGAGCTGAATTCAGCGTTGCCCTCGACCGCATCCTGTGCGCTTGAGCCGCTCTGCAGACCGACAGTCTTTCCCTTCATTCCGGAAAGCTCTTTGATTCCGCTGTCCTTGCGGACGACAAGAGCCTGCTCATTGTTCAGATAAGGCTCCGTGAATGCCAGAACCTGCTTCCTCTCGTCCGTGATTGAGAAGCCGTTCCAGATACAGTCGATTTTTCCGGTGTTGAGCTCCATCTCCTTTGCGCCCCAATCAATCGGCTGGGCGACGAATTCAACACCGAGCCTTGCGGCCACCTCTTTCGCAAGATCGATGTCATAGCCCACGATATTGTTGTTGTCGTCGCGGAATCCGAGCGGCGGAAAGGAATCGTCAAGGCCGAGCACGAATTTCCCGCGCGACCTGAGTTCCGCAAGGGAATTATCCTTAGTCCTGTCCGCCTTTTTACAGCCGGCAACGGACACAACAAAAGCCGCGGCGAGAATTCCCGCCGCCACAAACATCTTCTTCATTTTCCACCTCTATAAGAATCCGCATAAAACGGAAAAATTAACATTCTGACTCCGAGACGAATTTCCTGAGCGCGGAAATCTGCTCCGCGACCTTCTCAGATGCCGGACCGCCATCGGTTTTTCTTGCCTCCACACAGAATTCGGGCTTTATCCTTGCGAAAACGTCATCGTCAAAGAGCGGCGAGCACCGCCTGAAATCATCAAGAGAAAGTTCCTCCAGCGCGCACCCACGCTCAATCGCCATTCTCACGGTCTTCGCCGCAACCCCATGCGCGGTTCTGAACGGCATTCCGCGGCACACAAGGTAATCAGCGACGTCAGTGGCATTGAGATAACCGCCGCGGCAGGCATCAGCCATACGGCCGGTATTCCAAACTGCCGATGAGACCATCATGGTAAAGACCTTCACGCATGAAAGGACGGTGTCGCATGCGTCAAAAAGGCTCTCCTTGTCCTCCTGCATATCGCGGTTGTAGGCCAGGGGCAGCGCCTTCATCATTGTCAGCAGGGCGAAAAGATCACCGTACACTTTTCCCGTGCGGCCGCGGATAAGCTCCGCGAAATCGGGATTCTTCTTCTGCGGCATGATTGAGCTTCCGGTGGACCAGCGCTCGCTGAGCTCCACGAATGAGAATTCTGTCGTGGACCACAGGACTATCTCCTCGCAGCAGCGGGAAAGATGCATCTGAATCAGGGCAAGGGCAGAGACAATCTCGATGCAGTAGTCCCTGTCGGACACGCTGTCAAGGGAATTCATGGTAACACCGGAGAATCCCAGTTCCCCGGCCTCAAATTTCCGGTCAAGGGGAAGTCCGCTTCCGGCCAACGCGCAGGCTCCTATCGGAGAAAGCGAAATTCTTTCCAGCGCATCACCGAGCCGTCCGAAATCACGGACAAAGGGCCACGCCCAGGCGCAGAGATGATGGGCAAGCGTCACCGGTTGGGCATGCTGCGTATGCGTGAATCCCGGAATCAGATCCGACGTATGTCTCTCGGCGACGGACGCAAGCATATCCACCATGGTGAGAAGCGAATTCCGGAGCTCCGGCACGAAACGCCGGAGATAAAGCCTCTCATCAAGCGCAATCTGATCGTTGCGGCTCCGTCCGGTATGAACCTTCTTTCCGGCCTCACCGATTCTGTCGGTGAGCTCGGCCTCTATAAATGAATGTATATCCTCAGCCGAATAGTCTATTTTTAGGGATCCGTCCTCAAGATCTTTCCGGATGGATACAAGTCCTTCCGAAATCTGCGCCGCCTCGTCCGCAGTTATTATTCCCGAACGTGCGAGCATATTCACATGAGCCATGCTTCCTTTTATATCATCAAAGGCCATCCGCTCGTCAACATGAATCGAAGTCTCGAAGGCCACAGCCTGGGCATCCGGCCCCTCCTCAAAACGGCCGTGCCAGAGCGCGGCATGATTGTCAGCAGTTATTGTTCCGTGTTCCGCCATGATGTTCCAATTATATAGAAAACAGACATACGTTGCAACTTTGGACATAAAAAAACGGGCGGCACCAGCTGAGGCGCCGCCCGTCAAGCATACGGCGGAAATGAACGATACCCCGGCTCAAGCGTCCGGGGATGCGCATCCGCGCGAATCAGAACCGCCGCATAACAGAATTATCTGTTGGCATCATCTATGAGAGCCTGCCAGGCGTTCTTTGTAGTCTCATACTGCTCCTGGGCAGTGGCCGCACCGGCCCAGAAATTCCAGACAAATGAACCGACATTGAATCCTGCGACAAGCGTATCGAAGCGCGGATTCGGGTTGTCGTGCATCAGGGTCAGGGTCTCATCGACAGCGCGTGTGTCGCGGAAACATGCATAATAGCTCTCTTTCCATGTCTCCTGTCCCTCATATCCCGGAACTGTATCTGACCACAGGTCATAGGCCTTGGCAAGCGACTCGGCACGATCCTTGTCGTAGCAGGCCGGAATCACATACATATTGTCATCATGCAGCGTCTTGTACTTTCCGTCACCTTTAGGTCCGAGCGGGAAGCAGACAAAACCGAAGTCATCCTTCATTTCGGAGAAGCGTCCGCCAGGCTGAGCGTTGTACTCCTGATCAACAAGGAAAGCTACGTTTCCGTTGGCGAATTCAGTATACATATAGTCCCAGCTGGCTCCCTCCGGAGACGGAAGCTCATAGTTCTGGACCATGTGGCGGATCCAGTTCAGGGCCTCCATTGAATTCTCTGAATTCGTGTCATTATAGAGCTTGCCGTTTTTGTCACGCGCAATCCAGGCGCCGCCGTTCGACATAAGCGCAAGATGCGAGAACTCAGTGGAAAGGCTTGACATCGCATAAATATCCGGCACACCGTCATTGTCCGTATCACGGGTAATCTTCCGGCAGATATCCTCAAACGTCTCCCATGTCCATTTTCCCTCTTTCTGAAGATCATAAATATAATCAGGATCTATGTTCGCCTCCTGAAGAAGCCTCTTGTTGAAGAAGACTCCTCCTCTCGGCTCCGGAGCCTCAGCCCTCATTCCGTAGAAATGAAGCCCCTTTGAGCTCTTCACCTTTGTGGCCTGATCCCATTTCTTGTCCGACCAGTTCACAGCCTTTATTGAGGAAAGGTCATAGAACAGGTTCGCCTTCAGTCCGGCGCCGATTGAACGGCCGTCCACGATGAAAATGTAGTTCTCATCGCCGCCGGTAGTACAGAAGTTCGCCACGGTTGTAGGATGTGTACCCCAGCCGCCGATTGATTTCTGGACCATCGTAAAGTTATATGTTTTCTGAAGCCAGTTTCTGAACGCGCGCTGATCCTCTTCCGCGGACGAGGACGGCTCCCTGTCCGGATTTGACCACCAGTCGGCGATTACGATATCGATTCCCTTGAGATTGTAGACTTTCTTTGTGTCAGGATCTTTTCTCTTCTCCAGTTTCTTATATGGATCATCTTTTTTGGCCTTCTTTTTCGGCGCCGCATAAGCCTGCCCCGCAACCATGAGCATGGCGAGCCCAGCCCAGACGGCCTTTGTCCATCTTCCCTTAATCATTTTTGCCTCCTATAACATAAAAATGATATAACAATTGTCAATGATTATAGCACGAATTCATCTGCATGGAATTTTTTTTTGCGATTTTTTAACAATATAGTGATTTTCCCCTATACCGGGCTGAGACATGGCACTGCAAAGGATTTGAAACCGATTTAAAACAAAAAACTTGCCGGAAAAGGCAAGCTTTTTATTTCGGGATGACAGGATTTGAACCTGCGACATCCTGGTCCCAAACCAGACGCGCTACCAGCTGCGCTACATCCCGAAAGGTTGTGACAGGATACCGTATCTGTGATTTTAAATCAATACCCTTTCTATGGCCGCAAACGCTCCCGGTCCAAGCGCGGCGCCCGGAGCTCATGTCATTTTCCGGCGCGGCGCAGGAACACGCACCGTCCCGGTCAGGGGCAGAATTCGGCGACGGCCTCTATTTCTCCGCCTTTCGCGATGCGGTCCTCGAGCACCCGCCTTATGACGACACGGACCGCCACGCCATGTCCCGAAGAAAAAGCTGCGGGGGCGGATGCGGTTATCTCGCAGTGAATGAAGTTTTCAGTGACCGCATGACACACAAACTTATCTCCT
>ERZ808286.379-NODE-379-length-30742-cov-5.115228_pt1 | contig 30742 bp, 33 predicted proteins | sample MGYA00521276_ERZ808286 | MGnify/ENA primary metagenome ERZ808286 (study PRJEB31516, sample SAMN03275607) | gut metagenome | biome: mammalia-associated habitat; material: feces | host: Papio cynocephalus | place: Kenya | collected 2012-08-01 ... | reverse complement strand
TAACACATATTTAACACTCTCGTTAATGAATTTCAACGATTTTGCGAAAGATCTTTGACTTTTCCTAAGGCAGCAACCTCATCTACAGTACGACCAGTCTGCTGGCTCTTATTTCCACATACCAAATCAAGCATCTTCATCGAATAATCTAGCCACGTCCTGAACATCGACTCGTTCTGATACTGATTCTCCATAAGAGACGTGCCTTCTTTGATAACCTAACGATAGCGCTGTATCGGTACCATGCGTAGCGGTGTAATCGGTACAGTCAAATGAGATAACGGATATAACCGACTGCAAAAAACTTATCAAAAAGCTTGATGTTCATTACAGTAAACTTCCTAAGTAGCTTTTGAAGTAATATTTATCAGGATAATCCGTAGTCATTTGCTTTATACCCTCTTTGATAGTCTTGTCAACCACAGCCGACAATCCCATATAGTCTTGCACATGAGCCACCAGCCAAGCAAACTCTTTTGGTTTTTCTTTCAGCAGAGTCATACGCTTGATGTCATTAAACAAGGTTTCTCCAACAAACGGCAAGTCTTTCTTCGGTACATATTTTACGAACTTCCTATATACCTCCCACAGATTCCAATGCTTATGTACGAACATATCTTTCATATTCTCGAACATCTTTTCAGCAATGATAATATTGCCTTCGGCATCTTGATAGTCATTCGTACTCCAATCCGTGGCGTTCCAAAGTTTATCCAAGAACGAAGACCATTCATCTTTGCTTACCACTTCTTTTAGAGCCTCGTAATATTTCAACTTATATCCACTTGTGATAAACCTATTTCTACATTCCTCTATCAGCCAATCCTTATCGCCTGACATTTTCAATGCCTTTACCACCTTATCCTCCCATTTCTTGGAGTAAGAGCGGAAATCGTCCTTGTTGTCATCTATCACCTCCACGGCTTTTCTGTACTCGCCCCATCCGATGAGACAGTCGATGTAATGGTCACGCACTTCCTCCTCGTCACGCTTATCCCACATCAGCTTCTCTGCCTTTTCACGCTTGCCATGTGCAATCCAATAGAATCCTCCTCAATCTCATCACTGTTGATAAGCAACTCCCTCACCATGTCAGCTGCCTTGGTGACAATATCCTACAGCACCTTGTTCTCCTCTGCCCACACATCATAACGCAAAGGCTTGAAACCTTGATGGTCGTGCTCAAATTCCCTGCAAGTAATGAGGCTGTCCGAATCGCTTGCCCGACTCACCTGCATGGGCAAAGCAAGCCTCCACCTGTTCCTTATAGTTGCCACGCTCTGGCTTCCAATACTTTTCCACCAAAGCGGTAGCGAAGTCCTCATGCACGGCAGCATACAGTCGCACAAAGGCTTTCATCTCCTTGCCCGATATCTTCGAGAGTACTTTATCTATCTTGTCTATTTGGGTGTTTGTGTTCATACCATATGTTTCTTTACTATTTCAAATATTCTACAAATATCTTTTTAACATAAACCAAGTTCATCTTCCACCATTGCCAACAAAGTAACGCTGCAATGATGAGTATTGAAAGAAACAAAATCCAAGACCAACCTATAACAATAGTCAAGAGAACAGAAGAAAATATATGTCCAAAGAATAAGTTCCTTGCCAAAACTGATTGATAGTAGAACTCTTGATACTTGTCTATTTCAGTTGCTTGCTTAGCTTGAGCCAATCCTTTTGCAGCCTTGATATTGTCAATGGTCTCCAACTCTGGAAGTTGGAGTTTTTGGCGCAAGTCAAGATTTTCCACTATGGAAAACCTTTTGAACGAATTGTTCAATACTAACCGTGAAGGACGTGGCAGACCGAAACAATAAAGTATATATTCTATTCCTCCACAGATTATCTCATTTATATAGCCAACTATAAACGCTCCAAAGATTATGAGGACTATCAGTATGGCAGAGATTTTACTTATAATCTCATACATATTTTTATCTATTTGATAATGTGTACAAAAATATCCCATTCCGACACTACAAAGAATATAAAATCCAGGTATCAGGATTTTCATCGTTTCTTGCCACCTATAGCTCATTTCTTTTCGCCTTTAGCTTGTTCAACATATTTTTCATAATGATATTCATATCCTGGAGGTGGATTCTTGAATCCATTCAAGGCTTCCATATTTTCCGATTGTGCCTTCCACAAGGCATCAACTGGCAAAGAGACTATTTGTGTTGTAAATAAATCATGTCCCTCATGCTTATAGCTATATCGTTGATATTCATATTTGGACGGAGTAAAGCAAACGGAACCTCCGTAATGCCCCGAATTGCATATCACAACATTGCAATATACCAGTCGGGATATTGCTTCTGCCAAGAAGTAAAATGATTTGATGTCTTTATTGTTGGCTATAATCAGAAGGTGTTGAATACGACCTTTATAAATGGTATAGCGCTCAATGTCATAAAAGTCCGCACAGATAGAGACTCCAAGTTTCCCGTATTTACCCAAATCAACTATATAGAATTCGTTACATGGCATAAAAGTCTTGTTCCAATCATGATTGATGGTTTTCATTTCCTCTCGTGACGCAAAATGCTTCCCGAAATAGAAGGATGTAGCTTTGACATTCCCAACATTCTTCTCATGTGGCCAATCTCGTGGCACATAGAACATGGCTTTATTGGAAATCTTATCCTTATCATATTGTTTGAAATCCAATCCTGCAATGACAATTGCTCCTATCTTTTGAGCATAACTTTTTATTCGAGACTCAAAATAAGTTGCCACAGCCAACTCTGGAATAATAACAATATCAGGTTTCTTTGTGTCAGACATTTCTTGGAATGACGCAAAGGCTGCCTGTATTTGCCTCCAAATAACATTTGCCTCATAAACATCCATTTGTGGAGTATCAGACCATGCTAAATCAGAATCCACGATTGCCTGTATAATACCTATGTTCAATAATTTTTCCATTAGATTTTTATCATTACAAGTTGACGAGTTTCATGATGCGCCACAGATATTTAATTTTCTTTCAGTTCGTTAAGCGAGGCTTTTATTTCTCTATAAAGTTCTTCAAGCGTTTCTATCTTTGCATCATTGACTTGTTGATCGCAAACAACGGCATTCAGGATTCCCTTCAGCTTGATTGTTTCTCTGTCCTCCAAAGATAAGCAAGCTGATATAATGTCATAATTGTGAGAAGAAACCTTTCCTTTTTCTAACAAACGGTAAAGTACCGATTGCCATTCATAACCGTATTCAGGTCTATTGAACACCCAAGGTAGAGAGTATTCTTTAGTCAATAATTGAAGGAAAATGATTCCTAACCCATATATTGCTCCTATCATTGGAGAATAATCTTCAGAAGATAAAGACGGATACCTATACATAGTATCCATGAATGAATCTTTTGTTGTTATTTCAATATTTTTTTGTGGGGAAAGCCAACTATCCCAATCTTTTTGTTTCAAACATTCCTCTCTTCTTATCAAAATTGAAGCTGGATGGAGGTGAAGAGTCTCTATATTCTCGATATTATCGCAAAAATACTTCACGACTGACTTCATAATAAGAGTGGCACTATATTCTGAACACAAGGCATTTCCCAACACATTATCCTCTTTTTCCTCCATCTCTTTCACCTCTCTAATCCATTGCAGCAAGGATATTCTGTTATTAGGACTAAACATCTTCTTTTCGGAAAGTTCAAAACCTTTGACAACCTTATTTTCTTCTTCCTGTCCCCAAACACTTAGAAGTAAGTTTTCTTTTTGCAGTTTATCGAGTTTCAACTTTGAGAAATCTTGTTTGCCAAAGTTTGATAGAGGAACGTATGGAATGCAATTAAAAAGGAGTTGAGTAAAATATGGAGAAACAATATTTGCCTTATCCAAATCTTTCATCAAGAAGTTGGGCATAATCAAGTTTGGTGTTGGCTTACTTCTATTGAAACGTTCAATATGCCACAGTAACCAAAATGAAGAATCCAATTCTATTCCATGGTAATTGCAACCTGCCAAGTAATCATATCCCTCTTCTTTCCCAATATATTTCTTCAATGTCCTTCTGACTCTTTCTTCCAAAAACTTAGCATCTTCATATAGGTAATGGTGTGTACCATTGTAGCAGTCCTTAACTTCCACAAAATGTTCCAGAAACTTTTCATCTGTGATTTTCTTCCATGGATCTTTGTACTTATTGACTGAAAGACGAGAGATTGCCTTTAATACTTGCAAAGCCAAATGAATGTCCATTACCGAGACAATATATTCATATCCCAAAGAATGTATATCACCATCCTTGTTTATTCTTGCCAATATCAAATATAATTGCTGCATCTTATCTGGTAAATGATAGATACAGAAGTCCAAGATTCTAAGCCACATCTTTGGCTTATCAGGGATTTCCTTGACAGAATATACCAACAATTGGAATATCCTTTCTTCTATTTTCAGAATTTCCTTTCTTGAATCCCCTATTGCATCTCTTATAGAAACATAGATCTTTTTCCCCTTTTCATCTACCTGCTTTTGAACAGACTCATCCAGATTTTCAGGATAGTCATCCCCTTTTGTAAAAATCACAGAGCGCAACATTATTTCTTTTGCTGGGTCGTTCAATTTTAATTCAGAAATATACTCCAACCACTTTTTACGCAATTGATGTATCTTATCGTAATCTACGTTGATGTCAGATGTTAAGCGTGACAACATTGTGCAAGCAAACGATGTCCTTGTTCCCTTTTTGATTTCTTGCTCGGGAAAATCTGTAACAAGTAACATTTGTAAGTCTCTAAATACCATACTAAATTCATTGGAACTCAACAAGTCCAATGGCATCTTAGCAATTTCCGAGATTTTGTGTAGTGTTTGCGTCAGAAGAGGTGTTGGATAATGTGAATCGAGTTCGATTGGTTCCTTGTCGGTCTTCGAGTCATTTACTTTAAGCCCAATAGATTCAAGTTCTTGAATATACCATTTCTCCCATTCTTGTAATTTGTCTTTACGCTCTGATAAAAACAAATGGTCATCTACATATCGGAAGTGTAATATATGATGTTTCGTATCACTTTTAAGTTTCTCTTGAACGTTCAAATCTATGTCTAAGAGATATAAATTGGCCAAAGCGCCAGCAACAATCAATCCAGTTGGCAAACCATCAAAAACAACATCTCTACTTAAATCCATTTGAGCCAATTCTTCATCTGTGAACGGCTGACCTTCATATCCATCATAAGATACATCAAACTTTGTTATGCAATCAATCAATGTGATAAAGTTAGAGTTGGCAATAGGAAACGAAGCTAACAGTTTCGCCCTAATTCTATCCATCTTCACCGATGGGTAGAACTTTTCCAAATCGATTGACATGTAATATAGCTTATTGTAATTACAGGTTTTTGGAAAATAATCCTTTTCCAAATAAGGCAGTCTAAAAGCCTTATTCACCTGCGCCTCGTTTTCTGCAATCGCTTCCAATTCAGAATCATCACAATTCTCCTCATCTTTCTTTCCTGGAAAAGCCTTTCTTTTGATACAAGCAGCCAACATATGCCTGTATAAAGGCCATCCCTGTTGCCACTTACGATAAAACAACTTGGACGTTGTTCTATAAACGCCATTAATCCAATGACCATTTTCATCTTTCCATGTATTCAAGAACAAACGGTTTCCATAGCTCCAAGCGGGCATATTTTCCTCAAAGTAAGGTCCCAAGACACCATATACAGCCATCCAAACAATCTGGTCTTCTACATGAATGCAAAAGGATTGTCTGACACGAAGCTCTTCATGTTTATTCTCTCCATCATCCTTGACTATTTTATTACCTTTGGGATAAGGGGCTGGCTTTATAGGTCGCATCTTATACGTACCAGTTTTCATTTTCTCAGACAGTCTGTCAATATTATCCAAAAGATTGAACTTATAAGCAGACAGTTCCAATTCATCAAACCAAACATTACCATGATGATAAGAGTTTTCCACTCTTCGCCATGCCAATATCAAGTTTTCCTTGCTACAGATTGTCTCAAATATGTTTTTTTGAATCTTTCTCATGACGTTTACCCAAATAGTAATCCGAATAATCCTTGTATTTCGTGTCTTTCCTGATATTATGAATGCAATTGCCTATTTTCTTTAATGTTTTGTTCATTTTCTCAAACAAAGAATTTCCAGCTTCATCATTGTCAACATACATGAACAGTGTCTTATCCCTCAGAAATTCTGCATACTCTGGACGGAATGAACCAGCGCCAGGCAGTGCAATAGCTTTCTTTCCTTCTGAAAGTAAGGCAATGCAATCTGTAACACCTTCTGCAACATATATCTTATCATATCTTTCCGACGATTTCAATATAGGCAAATTGAACATTATAGGAGCAATACCCTTACAGTTGTTAAATCGTCTTTTGTCACCATTCTCCAACATTCCGAGATAACGGCTTTGTATGTTGCGGATATGTCCTTCCATATCATAATATGGAAACAAAAGGCATGGTACCCGAAACACTGGATACAAACTATTTCGGTATTCCATCAAAACACCTGCTTTCAAACACCTCTCTTTTGGATATGTTGCAGTTATCGCTGCTACGAATTTCTCCGAATCAGATATACTTCCTATCTTTAAAACAGCAACAATTTCTTTAGAATATTCCCTTTCCACAAAAAGAAAATGCTTGGCTTGCTCGGACAACTGAGCCTTGCTTATAATCCAATTCAACACTTCTTCATCTACTTGTTGATTGGATGACTCTTTAGAGGAAGATGCAACATATTTTACAGGAGTCTTTTTTAATTTTATCCCTTTGCTTTCTGGTATAGGTATGTTGAATTTCCGAGACAACCAAACACACGCCTCTTGAAAAGAATAATTGTTATATCTCTTGACAAGTTCGATGCTATGTCCACCTACACCACAAACATAGCATTTCCAAGAATTGTTGCTCTTCTTGAAGTGAAGACTTGGATGATGATCTTGGTGCATAAAACACAATGCCATGTTTCGAGAAACAGTTAAGCCTAATTTTTCTGCAACATCATAGACACTCAAAGCATCTAACTTTTCAACGATATATGAAGGTATATAAACCATTACACTTAATTTATAATATATGCACGTAAAGCAAACATACATAAAAAACTAGTATTTACATAATTGTTTACTTTTATGTTGTGTGAAATTTCGGGCTACTAAGCTCCATCCCCCTAAAAAGAATAAAGTGGTTGCCACAAGTAAACATCCACATTTAGAATGTAAATTTCATACCCAATCCGTAAGCCAATCAACTTACGGATTGGGTATGAAATTTATCTTTTGTTGAAAATAAAATTCAAGCCATATTTTACATACCGCTCAAATTTATGGTCAGAGCTAACCAATAAAACCTTGTCAGATATTGCTTGCCCTATAATTAATCGGTCATTAGGATCTTTGTGGTCATCGTAGAAAGGCAAATCTGCATATTCCAGTAAATGCTTCTCGGTAACAGTAACAATTCCTATGTTCATATCATTAAGCCATGTCAGAACATCATGAGTGTTTTTCAATGATGACTTTTTCTTTCCAACAGGAACTTTACCTATATGACACAAATGAATAAGTTCATGCACACAGACTGTACTTGTATACAACACCGTTTGATAATCGCTCAATATTGAGTTTACCGCAGGTGAGATGTCCTCGTTGTTTTTCAACAACAAGAAATATAGCATGTTGGTGTCAAGATAAACTTTCATCTCATAACCATTTTAAGCAAAGAAGCCTTGTCTGTATCAGACATACCAGACAAATCTATCATCGGCTCGGCATCAGAATGAAGCCACTCGCCAACCTTGTTGTATTTTTTTTCATTTTCCATAATTTTCTCCTTTTAAACGTTTAAAAATGTATTTCGAATATGCAAAAATACATTTTTCCCCTCACACCACCAAACTTATTGCATTATTTTAACGTTGGGAATCTTCAAGCCACCCCATAGCTCTCTCCACGATAGGTGGCATGTCGTAGTATTTGTCGTCGAAATGGTTGTTGTCGAAGATAAGGCGCAAAGGCAGACGCTTGATGATGGAAGAGGCTTTATTTCAGCCCCTTTCTGTCATTACCCTCAAACCAGTCCTCCAGCGCTTCCTCGAAGCTCCACTTAAACTTGTATCCACTGTTCTTCAACTTCTCACCACAGATATTCGTAGAAATCTGGAGCTTCTTCACTCTCGCAGGACAGATGCCCATAGGCGAACCAAGGAGCATCGCCATCCTAGCCATTGACAGGATAACCCAGTTAGGAATATCAAGTACAAACTGAGTCAAGCTAGTTACCTTCATCATTGCCTCCACGATATGCCTTTGGTATAGCACCAGTTATAAATCTCATCACCCTTATCAACCAATCCAGCGGACTTCATGCCCGCCATATCAGTGTCAATCTGTGAAATCTGTTGGACCCCATCCTAATACTCAAAACGGACTCTCGAAGTCCTTCAGCAGCTGATGCTTCGTATCTTTCTCCGAGATATTGGCGTGTTCGGTTGGTATTCTCCAATCAATGCCAAGCGATTCATCCAATATCGAGATGCCACCATCTGCCTCTGGGTGATAGAACTCATCACACTTATATTGGAATACTGCGGTCTCTGAGAGGACAGCGAAACCATGGGCAAAACCCTTCGGGATGAAGAACTGGCGATGATTATCCTCCGTCAGTTCCACAGCCACATGCTTACCATACGTAGGCGAACCCTTGCGAATATCCACAGCTACATCCAGTACCCTACCCTTCACACATCTCACCAGCTTGCTCTGGGTAAATGGCGGACGCTGGAAGTGCAAGCCCCTCATCACACCATAGCTGCTCATGCTCTCGTTGTCCTGGCAGAAGTTCACCTCATAGCCCACCAATGGCTCTACCTTCTCTTTAAACTCTCGCTCGCTGTAGCTCTCGAAGAAGTAGCCACGAGCATCTCTGAAAAGGCGTGGCTCAATAATGAGCACGCCCTCTATATCTGTCTTTTTTACGTTCATTTCCTTGTCGCCAAATTAACATTTAACATTCAACACTTAACATTTAGAAAAGCTATACATCTTCTCATAATACTTCTGATAGTCACCGCTCGTCACGTTGTCCATCCATTTCTGATTATCAAGATACCACTTTACGGTTTTCTCTATACCTTCCTCAAATTGCAAACTTGGCTCCCAGCCAAGTTCTCTCTGAAGCTTTCTAGAGTCGATGGCATAGCGCATATCGTGCCCCTTTCTATCGGTAACGTAAGTTATCAAATCCATGTCCGCACCCTCAGGACGACCGAGCAATCTATCCACCGTCTTGATGACCACCTTGATGATGTCGATGTTCTTCCACTCGTTGAAACCACCGATGTTGTAAGTCTCGGCTACCTTTCCCTTGTGGAAAATCAAGTCGATGGCTCTTGCATGGTCTTCCACATACAGCCAGTCTCTCACGTTCTCACCCTTGCCATATACAGGCAATGGCTTGCGATGGCGGATATTATTGATGAAGAGCGGAATCAATTTCTCAGGGAACTGGTAAGGGCCATAGTTATTGGAGCAGTTGGTCACGATGGTAGGCATACCGTAAGTATCGTGGAAAGCACAGACGAAGTGGTCGCTGCTTGCCTTCGATGCAGAGTATGGAGAATGAGGATTATACTTGGTAGTCTCAGTGAAGAATTCCTCGCCATACGCCTCATGGTTCTTGCCGCTCGAAGCCTTGGTACTGAAAGGTGCAGGGATACCCTCTGGATGCGTCATCTTCAAGGCACCATACACCTCATCTGTAGAGATATGGTAGAAACGCTTACCCTCATATCCCTCAGGCAGACTTTCCCAATATGTCTTGGCAGCCTGAAGCAAGGACAAGGTACCCATCACGTTGGTATGGGCGAAAGTGAATGGATCCTTGATACTTCTATCCACGTGACTCTCGGCTGCCAAATGGATGATGCCATCCACGTGCTCCTCCTGCATCAACTTCAAGAAAGCATCGAAGTCGCAGATGTCCATCTTCATAAACTTATAGTTTCACACAGGTTTCAAGAATCTCACGGATTTGTATCCTCCTTACCTTATTTTTCATGAGACGTAATGAAAGTGATCGTTGCTTGAAACGAAGAAAATCTGTGTCAATCTGTGAGATCCGTGTGCCACCTTCCATTCCGCCAAGCCACATGAATCTTCTCCGCCAACAATTTCGAGGTACCGTATGCCACGTTAGGCGTCACTAAGACAATTATCATTTCCTGACGAGACTACTTGTGAAAAAACTCATATTCATAACCCATTTATTGAGCTATGCAGACGAGTTGGTTACATCTGCATCCAATATCTCTTTATCTGCTCAGAATAACCATTTAAAATATTCTGATATAATTTATTTGAATTTTTATTATCCAATTCGATGCTTTCCAAAGAATTACGTTTTATTATTTGCATAAAGTATTCTCTTTGATTTCCCCAGGAGCACAAAGCTCCAATAATTTGTTCGTCAAACGGTAATACATTCTCTAAAAAATCAACCCAATCATCATTTGAAACTTGGTTTAATTGCTCTTCTGCAATTGGAACTGCGGCAACAGACCTACCATATCCATTTCCCATATATACCAACAACAGAGCCTTTATACATCGTGCCATAGCTGGCTTAGGGAAAATTGTACCCAATGACGCAAGCTCCTTTATCACCCTTGGCTCTTTATAGTAATTATCATATTCATAATGAACATCTATAAGTTTCTGAGCAATCTCAATAAAGGTATTTGATCTAATATTTTCTGGTACAAAATCAAATCCACCAACTAAAGATAGGGCAGATTTTACAATAACAGCAGACTTCATATCTCCATCAGAAACCACATCCTTATATAAAGCTCCTATTCTCCATTTGTCATCACTAGAAATTTTATTCCATATCAGAGGAAGTATAACTTTAAAATTATTCAAGGAATGCTCTTGTACAGCTCCATCTTTTGTTTTAATTGAAGAAGCGAGTATCGTGGTTACAGTTCTAACAATAAAGAGAGAGGAATTAACCAATTGGATCAGCTGTGGATCTTTAGCTGGTATATTTTCATCAAATAGTCGATTTCTAAAGTTAGAAAAGTCAACAGCAATTTCCATGTTAGGTTGGCTAAGAATATTCGCAACACAACTTTTTATGATCGATGCAACTTTCAAAGCATCGAGTGTTGCTTCCTCTTTAGCAGCCTGTGACGAGAAATAGAACTGTATGGTTTCAAATGCTTGGCGTAAATCCAAAGCACCAGCATGACTAATCATACCTAATTGCTCAGCTATTAAGATAACATTGTAATCCGTCAATACAGATTCCATACTTACCTTTATTCCAACTTCTGGTCGCTGAATGAGTTCTCCAACAAACTCTTCCCCTAATTCCAAGATATGTTCCCTAAGGTTTGTTATCGCTTTTTTCCAAACATACTCTGCCGCCATATCATAGGCATGACTATTAAATGCTGCTATAATATTATTCTGTTGCTGCTCTGTTAAATTGGTAGGATTCGAATATGGAACAATTTGCTTAACATCCATAATGTTAGATGGAATAACATCTTTGTTATCCATCTTCCACAATAATTTATCTTGTTTCATTTTTTTGCTTATTAAATTGAATTAAACCTTCTTGCGTTTTCATTAAGACTGCAAAAATTGTATCTTCTGAAACCAACTTTTTAAATGCTTTTGTTCTTGCGCCACCAACGATTTGATAGTCTTCTATTGTTTTGTTGTCAACTATCAAGTGATAACCTATCAGTTTACCATCATTAGTAAATAAACAGATGCCATCATGATTAAGCATTGCCTCCACCAAATGAGACACTTTCTTCAATAATTCATGAGCAACTATATCATTATCAGAATTTCTAAAATGGACATAATACTCATAAAGGTCTATGGGTGCATTTGGAAGAAATACCCCATCCGAGAATATCTCAGGAATGATAAATTTCCCATCGTTTTCTTTCAAGACGGCAACTAAATTACCATGTCCAACCTGCAAAGCATAACTAATTATTTTCTCAAGAAAACCACAAAAAAGAGAATCTTGACAATTCTCGCTAATAGTTTCACATAAATCTTGTATATAACGACCTTGAACATCTTCAACCCCATTAAGGGATAAAGAAACAGCATATGTCGGCTTATCACTTGCTGGTAGGAATTCTACCGTTTTTGCCCCTATGTTATGAAGTAAAATAAAACGATGGTCATCATCAGCATTTAACCTTAATTGTTCCAATAAAGACAGGCTCGTTATCTTTTGTTCGCCATTAACGACACCCCACCTTATACCTTTATCATTGACTTCCAAAAATATACACCACCCTTCATCACAAAGAGGTGCGCACATTTTTATTGCTTTAGACATAGATTTTGGCAATAATTTCCCAGTATAAAAATCATATCTTATGAAGAAAGGAATATCTGAAATATTATTAGTTAAAAGTACTTCAGGATAAAGATGTTCCCCTTCTTCATAATAATCAGACAAGGAATTGACAATAGATACTAGTTCATCTACAAGGATAGGATTTTTGTCCGGATTTCTTAACGAAAAGCCATTATTAAGTAGGAAAGTACCAATTTCTGAAGATACTGTATTTCTCAATGATGTAGCCATATTACTTAAATTTTGGTAATTCTTGAATTATTTTTCCTTCTAACAGTTTACCATTAACATGCTTATTCCTTTTTATTCCATCTGCCCCCCAGGTACCCCATTGCTTAAAGAAAAAGGGTATGTTCATGTTCTCGGCTTGTTGTTTTACATTTAATGCCCATTTTTCCTTCATAGGTCTAGCTTGCATACCGCTTTCTCCACCAACTATAATCCAGTTGATTCCTGTCAAGTCAATACACCCCAAGTCTTCCACCAAAGGTTCACAAGACAAAAACTTAACAGAAGCATCAAGATTTCGAATAAAATCTATTCTTTTTATTGAAGATTTGCATTCCACAGTAACACCAAGCCAAGCGTTATGGGGAATAGGATGATTAGAGAAATACTTTGTCATTCGCTCTGCCCTCTTTGTTAAGAGTTGATAGCGATGTTGAGGAGTTTTCTCTATTGTGTCCATCACCTTATCAATAAAGACATCAGGAACTTTCTCATGGAACAAATCACCCATAGAACAAACGAAAATCATTTGTGGTTTATGCCATTTAAAAGGTTCCATCAAACTTTCTTCATGTGTTGTAACTTGGAAACCATTTTCATATTTTATTTGTCCCATTGCTTTCAATCGTCTTGCCATAACTTCTGCGTAACAATGTCGGCATCCTTCAGACACCTTACTGCATCCTGTTACAGGATTCCAACTTTTATTAGTCCATTCTATCTTTGAATTTGCCATCACTAAAAATCTAGTATACAGTCTTTAGAGATAAGAACTGTTACTCCATGCTTCTTATTGTCTGTAAAAACTGCATGTAATTTACCATCTAAAACTAATTTTCTTAGAGCTTTCGTATAATGACTTAAGCAATATTTAGTATTCACTTGATCCCTTTTAAATAATGACAAGGCATCTATATGTTTTCCCTTATATTTATTATATAATTCTTCAGAAAGTCTATCTATATTTGCAGCACTATCATCAAACAAGGTTGCATTTGTAACCTTCAATGCTTTTGGGTCAAAAGTATAAGTATGCATGCCATCGAATATGGTTCCGACATTAGCAAAGTCATTATAGATAGTCTTAACCAGTTCATATCCTTTTGCTCCCTTGGTCAGATGCAAAATAAAATGACTTGTCGTTTGAATATCCTCTTCTTGAAATTGGAATGCAGTATAATACACCTTTTTATTTAATATTAGGCTAAATTCACGACCTAACATATCTACAATGTATGCCAATCGACTTATAACATTTTGCTGCCCTTCTTTACCAATTTTTACTTCATTGTATGAAATTGGGAACATATCCTTAATATATTGAAGAAAAAGTTGATTATTAAATGCTGCATTAATCCTTTTTGTATTAAGAAATAAAAAAATTTCATTTCCCCAATTATTTAAAAATTTTGCCAATACAGTAGTTTTTATTCCCTTATATCCAAATGGATCAAAAAACAACAAAGCTGGACTCGTATTTTTACCACCCTCCATAGTATCTCTTTGTAAATATGACTCTACCGTATCACATTCCCCTATAATTCTGTCTGCAAAAAATGGCTCATGCCCAAAAGTTCCTTTTGGAAACTTTGCCAAAAAATTTCTTTCCAGAACATCTTTATATTTTTTGTCATTAAACTGCATTTTCACTAGAGATCTTAACATATGGTCACTATAGCATTCGTTTGCTATCATTATCGGTGTAGATATACTGCCATCCTCATACATACCTGGTCCAGAAAAGAGGTCTATGTATCTCAATTCTTTTTGAGGATTCTTTAATAGAATCTTACAATACTGTGGGAAATAAGAGGAGACAATTTTTGCTTTAACATAAGAAGACGCACTTTGATGCACAAAAAAGTTTTCATTTTTTTCCATATCCTTACTTATTTACTAATTTACAGAATACATAAAATCTTGGCTCCATTGATAATCAAAGCCATTCACACGATTGCCATTGACATACAAGTTTATGGGTGATGCCGTAGAATAATCAAACAAACTTGCGAGATACCAAACAAATAGTTATTTTGTCCATAATCAAAAATGGTTATAAAATTACCTCTAAAGGTAACATTCATCTGATGAAACCCACCAAGTCTAAAACCAAACACACTCATGGGAATGCGACGATTTACCATAGCATCGGCAGCAACTGCTACACATATTCTAGCTTCATCTATCATCCCCCCTTGTCCTCCCTGTTGTTTTGTTACATTTTCCGAAGTTTTACTCCAGTATCGAGACAATCATCTGCCTCAGGGTGATAAAGGGCACCAAACAGCTACATCCAGCACTCTGACCTTCACACATCTCACCAACTTGCTCTAGGTAAATGGCTGATGTAGGAAGTGCAAGCTAAAAAGTAAAGTTCATTTTACAATTTCCAGCATAATCTGGAATATGGTATCCATGTTTCTTAAAGAATGTCCTCAAACTCTTAAAGTGCATGAAAGCCTTCTTTCCTATCTTCGCACTAGCACGTAGATGATTATGTATCATTTGAGCTTGAGGAACATAGACTACAGGGCGATTCATCTGCCAAGAACGAAGACAAATATCCTCATCCTCCATATACAAAAAATAGTCCTTGTCAAAGCCTGCAAGTTTGCTATACATTTCTCTCGGGATGAAAAGCGCTGCACCTACTGCCCAATTCACTGGTTGAACCTTATCAAGCTCAATATCCTTACATAAGTATTTTGCAACCTCTTTGTTCAAGGCATCATCCTTCCCATGCGACAACACACGATTTACAAATATCTTCGGTGTTATAAACCCTCGGATAGAGAATTGATGAGACAAATCTTTATTGAACAAGTGGGGCACAGCGATGCCCACCTTTTGGTTCTTTTCCATAAAATCACAAAGAACATCCAAACTTCCTTTCCTCAAAGAAACATCAGGATTGATAATGGCAAGATACTTTCCTGTAGAAGCAAAAGCACCAATATTATTATTCTCTCCAAATCCCTTTGGGATAGTATTCCGAATAATTTTAACTTGTGGATATTCTTTTTGCAGAAACTCCACGCTGTCATCATGGGAACAATTATCAACATAGATGGCTTCAAAAGAAATATTAGGTTGTGTATCATCAGAATAAAGAGATTTATATAATTCTTTTATATAAATAAGATGATTCATACCTACTGTAATGATAGAGATTTTTGGATTTTCCATATTATGTAGTATTTAAAGATTATTCTTCAACTATATCAATATCTTTAAGCAATAATGGAGATACTTGTATATCGTCCATAAGTGTATCAAAATGACTCAAAAGTGTAGCAACAAAACGTCCATGATAGATACCATAAAGCTCTTTTGTCATATTATACCTACGAGATTGCACAATTCCAAAAAAGAGAATACCTTCTTCATGATGAGGATAAGGTTTCATCCAGGCATGATATTGCCATTGGTCACGAGTAATCGTATAATCTCCATCATCATCAACCATCCAAGTTAATATCTCACGATTTTCTATTGCGTCATTTAAAGATTGCAATAGCTGATCAGGATTCTTAGTTTTGATTATTATCGCCATAGCTTTTGCCTCCTTCCTTCTTTTGCTTATTATTTGAATCTAAGTTTTTCACGTTTATTCCTGTTATTGCCTCAATCTCATCTTTCAGAGGAACAAAAGGATTATATAAATTAATATAAGCACGTCCAACAGCACCTGTAAATAATATCATCTGCGGTTGGTTGTCACCACATTCAAGGATATGCGCTTTAGAAATACCAGGATAAGCATCAATATAATATATTTCCTTGATACCCAATTGATAAGCCTTCTTTGCACATAGTTCACAACAACTTGCTGTAGTAAACAATTTGCCACCCTTTATGCCAACATTACCATATTTTGCCAATTGCAAAAAAGCATTTTCCTCTGCATGTAAACTTCGAGTATGAACTTGGTTTCCTTTTTGCTTAGGGATTATAGTGGTATGAATATCTTTGAAGCAGTAAGAAATAGTTAGCCCATTTAATTTATCTATAGAATTTACTTCGTTATATTTTCCTACGAGTTTATCTACATAGCTTGTAAACTTATCATTGCTTTTCTCGTAATTACTAAAGGCGTTTCCATCTTCTTTTCTTATCAAATCATATATATTTCTCAAAGAACAAGGAGTCTGACCTTCTGCAACGGTATTCCAGCCAATAGACTTCACCGAGTAATATTCATTAGTTACGGCAGCTCCTACTTGTCGAGAAAGGCAACCAGAATTCAATTTAGCCGTGTAAGCTATTTGCATACACCTTTCTAATGATGATGGCGGAACTAATCCTGGATGAAGTATCAAAGATACATAAGTAAACAATTGATTTACTAAAGGACGATTTCCGTCACGTTTTTTATCACCATTAGTTATATGAATGTCAGATAATTCTATACATTTGTCAATGTCTATCTTTTCAAATGAAAGGTCCAAATCTTTCTTACCTTTTTCCTCATCATCAATATCTTGTATTTCATTTATGCGAAACCCTTTTTGAGCTAAATGTTCCATTCGTATTCTTTCTTCTGTGTTGACAGAAACAGAATAAAACGCAGAATATCTCTCACGGAAATATAAGATTTCATACGGATTACGCAAGGCGTCAATTGTGATAAGTGTAGGACGATTTTTAAATTTATCTTGTGCCCTAAACATTTTAATGAACTGATTTATCTTATGTGCCAAACAAGAAGGAGACTTCACACTTAAATTTGGTAAAGCAACAATAGAGTTATACTTTCGAATATTATTCCCCCAATTTTGCAATTCCTTTCCAAGTACCTTTTTGGTAGTGTATAACAAAACATCAGACAAGGAAGTTCGAAATGACGGAATATCGACTAAAATCAAATTCTTATACTCTCCTATCTGATTATCATCTCCTTTATATTGCTTCTTTTCAAGATATTCATTACATTGCTTTACTTTCTCACTTAATAACTCAAACTTATCTTTTAGTTTTTGCAAAGCCTCTCTTATCGCAGTGTCTATGGCAACCTTTTCTAATTTCCCTTTTTCATTTTCTAAAGTACCAGCATCTATCAATGCTTCGACAAACTTTTCAAAACTTAACATCAATGCGTAATAAAAAATCACATCACTAGCTTTGATGACAGTAAAAGGTTTCCAATTTTTGCTAATGAAATAATAGACGATTCTATTTTTTCTAACGTTATTATCAATATTTCCAGAATTAAAATCTTGGTAACATGATTTCAACTTTAAAATATCTTTTTCAGCCAAAATCTTTGCCACGGTACTACACCCAGAACCAGTTCGTCCAGTTAAGCCAATAACTATAAAATTACGGCGTAAATTATAGATTTGATTGATTATGTCCATATGAATTTAAAATTTGATAGAGATATTTACATTTTCAGACATTTTCTAAATCCCCACATAAATACTAGTGGGAATCCTATACCAAACATGGCATAGAGCAAAAGCAAGAAAACATTACTTCCAATACTTGGAGTCAAATCGCTTAGATTTACCCCCCCCGTATCCGACAGCTTGCAATGCAAGAGTACAGAGTTTGAAGCCTACAAAATGCAAAGCCATCACATAGAAAGATTCCTTACCTACGTTTGCAATAGCCTTGCCTATAGCATTTGTCTCGATACGCTTGCCTATATACATTATTATATATAGCACAGCTGGGGCTGCCACCAATAATTGTAGTATGTCCCTATATACGTTTCCATTTAGAGAAACGCCTCCAAGCATGCAAGCTGCCTCAAAAGCAATTAATGCGCACACTATCGCCATATACCCATTATTGAAAGACAGTTTCAATCTTTGATACATCAGTTTTCCTACATTTATCAAAAGCATAGCAGTAAAGGTATTACTGAAACGGCGAATAGTCAAGCCATACTTGTTGCTCAGAATTCCTGCAATAATGCACATAGTCAACAATACAATGCCTCTCGTCCATTCATATTGTCTCTCGTTCTTTGCAATCTTCTTGATTATCCACGATAGGATGGACAAGCCAATCAATGCCATAAAAAGCACATAGACAAACCACATTGCTCCTACTATCGGCTCACGACCACCAAGGCAAACTGCCAATATCGTCTGCTTAATGAAATCCACCCAAGTATAGGCATGTATTACAGGTCCTATAGAACCCAAGGAATACCAACCAATACGAATGAAAACATTATGCAGCAATACAGCAGGCACATAGAAATAGAGAATTTTCAAATACAAAGAGGAGAATTTCTTCTTGAACCACAGCTTTGGTTGAATCAATTGTTCTTCCTTGATGAAGAAACCTGCCACTATGAAGAATACAGGAACATGCCAAAGATAGATAAATAAATCTTTCGTGTTCACAAGTTGAATTGCTGGATATAGGAAGTCAATATGACCAAGAACAATAGCTATAATTGATATGCCTTTTGCTATATCTACAGATAAAGAGCGTTTTGAAGTCATTTCTTCATAATTTTAACATATTCCTCTTGATATTGTTCCGACATATGTTTGGCAGTATAATGCTTTTCAAAAACATCTCGGATTGATCGTGCAGTGGACTCAACATCAAGTTTCAGTACGTTTTGGATAGCATTTAACAAAGAATTCATTTTTCTATTGTCAAAAGTAAACCCCATAGGTCTAACCGTTTTAGTTATCACTTCTCTATGAGAAGGTATATCAGACAAAACACAAGGTAAACCTACAGTCATGCTTTCTAGGAGTGTATTGGCAAGTCCTTCTACATCTGATGCTGAAATATAATAATCGCATGCCACCAAATAATCATAAACGTTACTTTTGAAACCAGGAAGCTGAATGTTATCAGACTCATGTTTTTTTAATTCATCATACAAATCACCATTACCAAGTAAAACTAGACCTAGTTTAGGATTATTCAACTTCTCAAAAGCCTTGATGATCATCTCAGGATGCTTCTCATTTGAAAAACGACCGATAAATATGAAATACTTGACATTATCCTTAAGACCAAACTGTTTTCTCAATGCTGCTTTCTGGGTCATATCTTCCTTCCAAAGAGGTAAAGAACAACCATTAGGGATTGCTTTCATTTTGAAATGCTGCTCATCCCAATAACTTTGAGCAACACTTTCAGAGCAAGCAATCGGTTCATCCATCATCTTTGTAAAAAAGTTACTCAACCAAATTACAATCTGCCCTTTCAACTTGCCATACATTACTTTTTGCTGAATGCCAGGGTAGATATGAACAGTTTCCATTTTTTTGTACTTTTTTGACAAAAAAGGAACCAAGAACATAGAACGAGGACAATGCGTATGAAGAATATCTGGATTAATTAACTCAACAGTTCTTTTAAGAGTCTTGAACATGGCAATAGGATTCAATGTCTTATCAGGAGACATTTGCACCACATTAATAGGCAACATCTTAAATTCTTCAATTCGTGAAATTTTCTGCTCTTCTACCATTGTAATTATGGAAACCTCGAATTTTGAGAAATCCATATACTTGATTATATTGTATAATACATTTGGAGGACCTTGATTGCTCAAGGAAGATATTACATAACAAACTTTAATCTTTCGCATAAATTAATTTCTTCTTAAATTTATTATAAGCTAAAAACAACCCTTCTGGGAGAATCTTACGTAAGAATGACCTGATACTTCTCCACTGTCGATGTTCTACCCACGAACCCATATACCAATGAATAGATACCGTACGATTAGTCATTTTAAGCTTCTCAGTAATCATGTCAATAGGACAAAAATAATCTTTTGGGTATATATTGACCTCTCGAACATGTTGTATTTCATTAACATTTTTCAAACCATATTTACACAACAAATTAGTTGTTATTTCAACTATTGTTTCAAGATTAGGTTTACCATTTTTATCTAAAAATGATAACGTTTTATAATGATCAAGGATTTCCCCTATTAGCCCTAGGCCTGGGTTTACCCCTAGCCCTAGGCCTGGTGCAACGCCAAGCTGCGCTGGCGTTGCACCAGGTTTCGCCCAATTTTCGCAGCCCATAAAAGCTCCTTTAGATATAATTTCATCCATATTCTTAACAATTTCTACATCAGTATCGAAATATAATCCTCCATATTTAAACAATATCCAAAATCTAGCATAGTCACTTACAAAAGCATATTTTTGAGCTTTATAAGCTTGCGCAGTATAAGGGATAATGTTAACATCAAAATTAGTCTCGTTCCATTCTTTTATTTCATAATCTGGAAAATATTTTTTCCAAGATTCAATGCAACGAATTGCTAACTCTGGCAAAGGATTACCTCCAAACCAACAATAATGGATAATTTTTGGAATAGAACACATATGTCTTATAAATATTAAAATAAATCAAACGTTTACAAAATATTGAATATAGTGAAATATCTTTGGTTAATTCACTTAAAATCAATACACCGCTTATTCAATAAATACGGCATCATACATAAAACAGGCATAAAAATGCTTGCTTGATAAAAAACATCACCACATATTGCCCATCCGAAGTAGCATATCATCATTAACATGTATACTTGCGATTCTAGCAAATCATTATTATTACAAATCTTCAAAGACTTGATAATAAACACAAGATATAAAAATACAAACAGCAGTCCATATCTAAAGAATCTTGATAATAAAGCAACATCTGTTGTATCAACTTTTTGAACTGCATCGCCATCAAGACTGCCAAATACAAATGGCAACTTTTTTGTTGACGTAGATTTTTCATGATACCCCCCGGCACCAAAGATTAAGGATATAGGCCGCTTAGATAAATAATCAACTCTTTCAAGGATTAATGCAAAACGAAAAGCTAAAGTCCCTTCCGTATCAATCATGTGATTATCATATAATCGATAGCTTCCCGTAGAATACATTGCATACCCCATTTCTATTTCAGAAGCTAAGCCCCCACCTGCACTTCCTTTTTGAGAAAAACGATATGCAACAAAGCTAGAAGCCATACAACAAAGAGCAAGTACAATAATTATAGTTTTTTTCTCAATTAACCCTTTTCTATAATTTAAAATCAAGTAAATGATAATTGCTAAAACTACTCCGAAAATCATAGTTCTATTTTGACTTCCAACAATCATGCCTCCAAAAAATATTAATGAAAACATTTTCTTCCAAGTTTTTCCTTTAACAAGAAAAAACAAAAAGAATATCTCCAAAGTAAATATTGGTATGTTATTAAAACGACTATCGCCAAGACTAGAAGCAGTATCAGATTGGGCCAATACAAAAATACCACAATATTGTAAGTAATATATTACTCCATTTATAATGGATAAAAATATAATTGGCCTAACGGATTCTTCAAATCTTTTAATCGGAATTTGTCTAAATACGAAATAAAGCAGATAAAAGAAGTCGAAACGAGCTACCATTAAAGCATAAGGTAATGATTCTACGCCTCTTAGCGGTGATAATATTGCAGCTATAATAACATAACTCAATAAAATAATAATCATTTTACCTAAAGGATCATTCTTTACAGAGAAAAACTGTCTGTTTCTCAAATATCCTATCAAGGATGTTAAGATTGTTATAACAAGTATCAAATCATATGATTTTATATTTCCTGATGGACATATTCCCCATACTTTTGATAAAACAGAAAACAAAAAAACAAGAAAATACTTGTATCTTTTTTTAGAATAAGCTATGACAGACAATAATGCCAACATCAAAAACAAAATATCGTAAATCATGATATCTTTTCAATTATTTTTAACTCAAAAATTAATTTAAAGAGGCTTTGTTGCAATTGAACAATTTATTATATATTGTGCCACCTTATCTGGAGCCCAATATTTTTCATATTGCTCGATAACATACTCCTTGTTGACAGGTTTCAACTTCTTCAGCTTTTCTTTCACCTCAGAATAATCCACCTCTGAATCGGGCAAATACCCCATTTCTCCGATTTCTGTCACTTCATCTCCAAACGGATGATACCATCTGACATGAAGATTATCTGTAGCAATAGCTGTTCCACAAACAAAGCTGTCGATGAAGCGTGCAGGTATTGACATGCGATAACCCGAAATATTAACATTGTATTGGAACTTGGCAACATGCTTGGAAAAATCCTTCAATGGTATAATCAGTTCTTGATTACTCACTGCTCCTGTATCCGAACAGCCTCGATTGATAACTCTCGCATCATACCCATCTCCCAAGGATTGCATAATATCCGCAACCTTGGCTCTCTTCTCATTAGGATGATTCATCTTGTCACCATAGTATCCCAGGATGTCAGACTCCCAATCCCAGTCTGGTTCTGTAACATGTTCCGTTGGTACGGGCCCTGCCGCATTGCCAAAATAGCACATCGCCTTGCCCGTCTGCTTTACTGAACGAGCAGACAATAAGTTTTTGTAAGCAGCATCAAGTTCATAGAAAGACCAAGTTTGACCCATCGAACGAGGTCCTACCATCACAGGCTTTATCTTATACTGATATTCATAAACTTCCGGACATAGCTTACGTTTTGCCTTTTGCTTACCTTCATCGGCAGGATTTTCAAACTCAGAATCAAAGAATGGAATATATTGATTGCCCATCAGGAATCCTTTGTCAGAAAAAATCTTAGGACATTGCAATTTGAAATATACATCACATTCCTTCAGGAGTTTGCCACTAAACATATTAGGGCTATCAGCAGAATCTATACAGAAAGAATGTTTTAAATCACCATTTATGACTTCTCCCCTAAAATAGGCTTTCGTTTTATGCTCAACTTGCCTCCCTACAATTCGCTTTATCTTGTTTTGACATCGTACGAAAAATGCAGCATATTTATTCAATAACAGACGCTGAGAAAAGGGAACTTGAAACTTCAAACGGATTTTACCTTCTTTCGCCAACAACTGCAATCCATATACAAACCACTGATAATACTGGATTCTATTGGACAAATCTGTCACTACAACCAAAGGACAATTAACATTCTGACTCATAAGCATTTCTTAATGAATAGTAATACATCTTCTTATTTCCCCAATCCTGGTATTTTTCCACATCAAATGGACGGAAAGATATTTTGTCTAGCAACATGGCAAAGACGATATGAGACATATAGAGCTTATCATAATGTTTCAATCGCTCGTAATACGCACAGAACTGATTTGCATCCTCAAAGAGATAACCACCAGCATTGAAATATCTACTGATGATTTTCTTCTCTATGATATTTGTGATATAGAACTGGTCATCCAAATCCACATAACTTTTGTTGTGCGGATTCACCATTTCCAACTTGTCCAATGGGTAAATGGCAATGCCATTATTCTCGGTGAAATCACATGAGAAATAGCCATCGGCATCCTTAACGAAAATTCTTCCTTCTATCTGTTCATGCTTGATGCACTCATATATTGTCTCTGCCTGACTATTGGTAGGAGTCTTCAATGACAACACTTTTGCCTTGTCCATCAATCCCAAGTTACGCAATTGCATATTGAGCAATTCCGAGAGATTATACTTTTTGTCAAGCTTCTCCAATATCACAAAGTAGATTTTCTGAAACTTAGACAAATTCAATCCTTGAACGGACTTGATGCAAAGCAACACTCCGTCTTCCGCAAAATTGAACACATAGGGTAATGTATGCTCATATTCTGGCTTATCTGCCGCTATCGGCACTATCAAACTCAAACTCATAGCATTGACTTGATTACGTTCTTCAAATATTTGATTACTTTCTCCTCCTTGGCATACTGCAAGATTCGGAGGAAATTGATGAGTTGGAACACATGGTAATATTTGCGATACCACCCATATTGAGAATAGTAAGAATCAATTTCATGGTCTATCTTCTGAGATATGATGCTCAATCTTACTAAGTCAACCTCTCCTTCATACATCAATCGAGACCATTCATATTGAGAATCCTGACGGATCTTTACAAGGTCGAGCAAAGGAGATTCAATGAAAGAATCCAAGAAATCGATGAGATAATAGTTGTTGCCATTGAAGAGGATATTGGAGAAAGTCAAGTCACCATGACACTTGCCCATCGGGATTTCTATCTCGGATGGAAGAGCAGCGAAGACATCCTTACAAGAATTCAAAAGCTCCTGGATTTCTGTATCTTGATTGATATGTTCGTTTGCATCACATTTCTTACAAACATCCTCAAACTTATCTTTCACCACCTTCGTATCAACTTTCTGCAATGGAGAATCCTCTATCTCTGCGTTCACAAAGATTTTCAATGCCTTCACAAAATAGCAGATGTTATCGAAACCTGCATCCTCGAAGTAATCGATATAGTTTTTGCTATAAACATACTCCATCTTGATAATGAGATGGTCGTCTGTCTTGTCTATATCAAAAATCTCAGGAATACGTATATGCTGATATTCTCTCTTACAAGCCTCCTGCTGTTTTAAAGCTTGGAGATAGAGACGCTTGATATATTTTGGGTCGTGGGTACTTTTATAGATAAACAGATTGCTGCCATCGTTAACGATATCAATCTGGCATCCACTATGCCCCTTTACTTGTATTTCCATAAAAATAATCTTTTGTTACCTGGATATATTTTACATGAGCTGCTTCGGCTGCACCTATCCCTACGGGGGAATCCTCGAAAATCAAAGCCTCACCTGGTGAAACACCTAGCCTATCCAATACTGTATCGTAAATTTCAGGATTAGGCTTACCATGTTTTACATCCTCTCCTGCCAGTATCAAAGAGAAAGCATCCGATGCCCCAATATGATTGAGTGCATTCATCAAGTTCTTCTTTCTAGCAGTAGAGGCTACAGCTGTCAGTCCACCAGAATGCTTGAATCTCTTCAATAAATTCAATAGAGAATGGTTTACAACCAGCTTATCGAAGAACAAAGGATAATATTCTCCTTTCGCCTGCCGAATGCGAAGCTTTGTCTCACCGTCTACAATTCCCATGTGCGTCATGAAATCATCAAATCGGAAGCCAAAACAATCACAGTATTGTTGCTCGGTCAACTCTAAGTCATACTTTTCGAAAGCTTTCTGATAAGCCAAGAAATTAGCCTTAAAAGTATCCACAAGGGTACCGTCAAAGTCTGTTATCAATAACTTAATCTGCAACATATTACATATATCGTTTTAGTTCTTCTGGTGTACCGTATGAATAATACTCCTCCATCTTCGCTAGTTTTACATGCTCCCCATTTTGCAAAAGCGTATTGAAAAGCAAGGATACGTAAAACTCTGGTTTAGAAAAATGCGTATCTGCCAACATAGCATCTGCTGCATCCAAGAAGCTCTGGGCCTTAGAGAAGAAATAAGCTCCGCAAAGCGCATGATGAGAAATAACTTCCTTCTCTGCAGTACAAATCACATTCATCTCATCATCTACCTCTGCATAGCTATACTTAGGGAGGTCGGAATCAAAGGAAACCAGCATGCCTCCATCTACCTCGTCTATAGGTTTAGAAAGGATAGCCTCTATGTTTGCAATATAATCCTTACTCTTGAACTCCAAGTCACAATCCATCACAACGATGGAATCTTCTGGAGCAATCGCCGAGCGAGCCATCAAGCAAGTCTCCACCGCTCCCCTTGTTGTTTTTTGAACAGAGAAGATATTGGCATCTGGCAAGATAGCCTTAATCTTCTCATCAATGTGATACTTGTCTATGTGTTCTTGTCGAACAATAAACGAATACTTCATCGGAGCATCCTCAACTTTGACACTCCCGATAGCACGAAGGAACAATTCCTTGTCGTGCAATTTGATCAATGGCTTCGGGGTAGTCCACCCTTCCTTCAAAAAGCGACTTCCCTCTCCTGCCATCGGCATAATAATATGTAATGGTCTCATTTAAAATATTATTTCTTTATACCAAGTCTTCTAAGAACAGCATTCTTTTTGCTAACAATTTTAAATAATAGCTTGGAAATTACATAAGGATAATTCTCATAAATCAAGCAATATGGTATATCTTTCTTACTAGCAATGGTCAACGAATTAATATAAGAATCCCAATTACTCAAATTCTTCCGTGCCAATTTTGCTGGAAGTAAATAAGCTAGGCTATAAACTTCTGAAAATGTTACACGATTAAGAAAGCTATCGAAGAAAACTATTTGATTTTCTGTCAAACAAGTATTACGTATGCTCATATAATCAGAAACGAGTTTCTTAAATTCATGGATACGCATAGTAACTTTTTTTTCATCTAAGCCATTAATACTCTGCCCTGCTCTACCTATGAAATAATGATATATATGAAAATCAGTACAATAGATAGTTCTTATTGTTTTGAAAGGCAAAATGTAAAGTACCGTATCATCAAACGAAGCCCTCTCTGTAAAAACAACACCAGACTGACGGAGTGTATCCGTTTTAAATGTTGATCTATGAAGAGTAGAAAAACTATCAAACAAATTAAAAGGAAAGTTGTTTACTAAATATTTCTTATTATTGCATTTGGCACAATAATCAATTGTTTTAGAATAATTTTTGTATAAATAATCTTCCACATAATTAGCTAAAACCAAATCGCAATCAAGTTTGTTCAACAGGTCAATAAATTTGGGAAAATCTTTTTCATCAAACCAATCATCAGAATCCAAAAATCTCACGTACATTCCTATTGCATTGTGTAATCCAACATTGCAACATGAACCATGCCCACCGTTCTCCTTATCTATCACTCTAAATGTATCAGGATACTTATTTTGATACTCATGGGCAATGGCAGAGGAATTGTCCTTGCTACCATCATTGATGACGAGCACTTCTAGTTGCTTCATCTGGTCTTCTGGTACAATCAGGCTGTCAAGACAACGGCGAAGGTAGTCTTGCATATTATACGTAGGAATCACTATTGTTAAAATCTTTTCCATATCGGTTATTATTTATCTATTTATAAAAATCAGCAGGCATCATGCCGACAGCCGAAAAGTAGCTCATAAAAATAAGCTGAGGGCAATCAGCCTGCTGGAAGTCATATCATAATACTAGGTGCCCGAGTTATTTTTCAATAAATCAACACCTAACATTTCTGAATTATAATCCTCATCAAACATTTTTGCTAGCCCAAAAACAAACTTATGTTGTTGCGAAATAATATCTTCTAGCTCTTCTTGGCAAAACGCTGCAAACAAATCCAATTCATCACTAAACATAACATCCGCATCTGCCACTTTCTCTCTCAAATCCAAATAATCTGTAAAATCTTTACTATTCTGGCAATATTCAGCAACGACCATTAGATCAAAAATTGAGACGATCCAAGTATCTTTATAATCATCTTGCATAACTCCTTCTTTTATCAAGTTGTTCATGTCACATATCATTGCTGAGAAATGCTCGAAAGTAGTGACAATTTTATAGATCTGTTTTATCTTAGACTTGTCAATTGAAACAATCTGTCCACTGCTATGAAATGTTGGATTTACAGTATCTTCTATATATTTTTTTGCTCGATGACACTGATAAGATGCATAGCCTATACTATCTTTAAGTTTATCCATCAAACCTTTACCTCCAGCCCTTTTATCTCCATCGCTAAGTTTGTGAGCTTTTGCTTCTATCACAAAAATAGAATCAGGTGCTATTCCTAACACATCTAGTTCTGTCTCTTTCTGCTTTCCATCTTCATCAACTACATGATATTTGGCAGAAGAAAAGAATTTTGCTTCTGGCAATATAAATTCTAACAGTTCTTTTACCTTTCTCTCCATATAATTATCTCTGCACTCAGGATAATTATTTCTTAAAAAATGATTTTGATAATATTTATCATCCACCTTTATTAGGTTTTCGGCAATCTTAAACAAATTGCGATAAGGAAATAAAGTTGAGAAACAAAAATATCGTCCCTCATACTTAACAAACGGTTTATCGCTTACTTTAGTTACATTGGCTATATGGCCTTTGAATTCATTGTCTGCAAGAAAGCTGTTGTTATCACCAAACTCTAAGGATAAAGAATCAAGTAGTTTTTCTTCTATCTCACTTTTAGGAACAACCCAAAAGATATTATAAGAAGATAAATAATCGTCAACCTGATAGGTGGTCAAATGATTCAAGTCTGTACCATCCCCTGCTAAATCTGGATTTTCTTTCAAGAAACCAGAGATAAAAGGAACATTCTCATTACCATCCATATCGTTTATAACATCAGTTAAGTCAGGATGCTTTTTACCCCATTCACACCAACGCTCATGAGCTAAAAAAGCACCTAATGCCGTTCCAAACTTAGAAAAAACTCTTATATCTAGATTTTTTAGAAAATCTAATATACTTTTCGAATCACATCGATAGTTCTCCAAGAAGAAAGCATCATGCAAAGAGAATAGTTCCCCATAAACCTCCTCTATATGCTGCATATATCCCTCACCTCTTACATCCATATAGTTAATACGATCCAGCATCCTTATAAGTGAATCATTTTCTAAATCTGGATTATTGTCACAAACTTCAATAAATGCATAAGCATGCTTTAAATCCATTAATAAAGAATACAGTTTGTCAATGTCCTTTTGTTCTGGGATTGCCTTTGTATTTACTTTTATAGCTGTAGCAAAACTCAATGCATATTCCATGATTACCTCTGCATCATCGTCGTATTGTCTTGATGTATTTTGCAATACATCATAAAAAACACTCTCCATATTAGGTGTGTTATTTATGAGTCTTAGCCCAAGTCCACCTAGCAAAAGAATCTTATCGAAAGTTTCAAAATATTTGGTAGCTATAGATATTTTTTCATTTATACGAGCATTAACTTCATTACGATGCTCTTGCACATACTTAACTTTTTCATACAACTCTTTCTTTACCAAATCAAGTTTGTCTTGCTTGGACACATAAGCTACCTTTTTCGTTTTGGGTCTTGGCTGAAGTCTCTTTTTCTTTCCCATAATATTATCCTCCATTTTTTAAAACGTTCTTACCCTATTTCTTCTCCTCCTTTATCACCTTCCCCACTTTCCTCGCAATATCAAAGAACAGCATCGGGGAGTTATAGTCTATCTCGGAGATGGCATTGTCGAGGTCATTGACCGTATAGCCTATCCACTCGATGCTATCCTCCAAATTCCGCATTCTAATATACGAATAGGTTTCCTCGAAACGGTGAGTGAAGAAAGAAACTGTATTAGAACCTCTCCATCACCTTCTCGATAATCGGCGCCATATCGTAGTACTTGTATTCCGCCAATCTGCCACCGAAGATTATCTTCTCCTCCTTATCAGCCAAAGCCTTATACTGGGCATACAGCTGGGAGTTGGCATCATCGTTCACAGGATAATATGGTTCCATACCGTCCTTCCACTCCGTGGAGTATTCCTTCGAGATAACAGTCTTCGGATTGTCATATACCTCCTGCCCGAACATCTCGAAATGCTTGTGCTCGATGACTCTGGTATATGGCACTTCACGCTCGGTATAGTTCACCACCGCATTGCCCTGATAGTTCGGTTTGTCGATGATTTCCTGCTCGAATCGAACGGTGCGGTAGTTGAGCTTGCCAAACTGATAATCGTAGAACTCATCTATCTTGCCAGTAAAGACGAGTTTGTCGGCGAGTTTCTGCCAATCGTCCTTCAATCGGATGGTATCGTCCAATGCCGTCTCGATGCAATCGGTGAAGAAATCGACATCAGTCTTGGTATCGCTACCTTCGAGCAAACCATCTATCAACTTGTTGTATCCTCCCACAGGGATGCCCTGGTACTTATCGTTGAAATAGTTGTTGTCGAAGATGAGACGCACTGGCAGACGCTTGATGATGAAAGCTGGAAGCTCGGTACACTTTCTACCCCACTGCTTCTCGGTATAACCCTTGATGAGTCGCTCGTAGATATCCTTGCCCACCAGCAGCATCGCCTGCTCCTCCAGGTTATGAGGTTCATTCGTCAGCCCTAATTCTTCATTCTTAATTTTTAATTCTTCATTATAAGCACGTTTCTGCTCATCAATCTTCGCCTGCGCATCCTCAGGAGTGGTAACGCCCCACATCTGGTAGAAGGTGTTCATATTGAAAGGCAGGTTGTAGAGCTTGCCCTTGTAGTTAGCCACTGGCGAATTGGTATAGCGGTTGAACTCCACGATGGAGTTGACGAACTCCCACACCTTCTTGTTGGAGGTATGGAAGATATGTGCGCCATACTTAT
>ERZ808286.378-NODE-378-length-30810-cov-5.064542_pt1 | contig 30810 bp, 23 predicted proteins | sample MGYA00521276_ERZ808286 | MGnify/ENA primary metagenome ERZ808286 (study PRJEB31516, sample SAMN03275607) | gut metagenome | biome: mammalia-associated habitat; material: feces | host: Papio cynocephalus | place: Kenya | collected 2012-08-01 ... | reverse complement strand
TCCTAGAATATAAACTATGTGTGTATTCGTCGTCGTCTCGGTCATATCAATGCAAACATTGTATGACTCTCAACTTCCTAGAATATAAATAATAGGGAGTAAATTTTGAAACGAGTTCAAAATTTGTGCTAACGCACTTGCAAAGCGCTCACTTTGCACTTCCAATTTGAATAACCATCAGTCTCGCTGGTGTGCAAGCACCCCGACTCAACTTCCGATAATATAGCATATAGGAGCTTTTAAAGGTGAAAAAACGCTTTTATAGGTTAAAACGCTTTTTAAGTAAAATTTAGAACGATTTTAAACTAATTTTACAAATTTATACACAAAACACATCTTTTTTGTGGATAAATTAGTTTGATAAACAACATTTAATCAAAATTCATTAAAGATTTTAAAAAAATTTTAAAACTTAATGTAGTTGAACTTGTTTATGATAAAGACAAAAAAATAAAAATTCAATTATTTAACTCTTAGATAAAATGGCTTAAAGGTTTTAGACAAAATGAAAATATATTTGTGCATAATTTTTTGTAAGAAAATTTGTTCTTCTCAAAAACAATATTTTGCTTAAAATCATATAAAAATATTATGAGATATAAAAAAGTGTTTTTTGTGGGCATAAACGGCGTAAGTATGAGTGCGCTTGCACTTCTCACCTTAAAAATGGGCGTTCAAGTTGCGGGGAGTGATAAAAATTACGGGGAACTTGCACGAAAACTAAAAAAGAAAGGCGTCAAAATTTTTAAGGCTCACAAGGCAAGCAACATAAAAGGGTGCGACTTGGTTGTTTTTTCGGGGGCGGTCGCGAGTGACAATAAAGAACTCGTGCAAGCAAAAAAAGTTGGCATAAAAACAATGGAGCGGTCAAAATATTTGGGGCTAATTTCTAAAGCCTACAAAAATGTCATTGCGATTTCGGGGACGCACGGAAAAACGACGACGAGTGCGATGATAGGCTACATATTTTTACTTGCGGGCAAAAATCCAACGGTACACATTGGCGGGGAGTTTAAGTATTTTAATGGCAACCTTTTTGTGGGCGGGAAAGACTTTTTTATAACGGAAGCGTGCGAGTTTAGGGATAGTTTTTTAGAGTTAAAGCCTGATGTTTCGGTCATAACAAATATTGAGAAAGAGCACCTTGACTACTTTAAAAATTTTGAAAGAGAAACGATGTCGTTTAATAAATTTGCTGGCAAAACAAAAGAAGTGTGTTTTGCGGGAAAGGAAACAAAAAATCTTTTGCGTGACGACCTAAATGTAACATTTTGTGGAGTGGATGAAAAGGTCGGGAAAGGCTTTTTTGCAAAAAATGTAAAACTAAATGCGGGTGGAAAATATAGTTTTGATGTCTTTTGTGACGGGGAAAATTTAGGCGAAATTTGCCTAAATGTGCCAGGAAGATTTAATGTCAAAAATGCAATCCTAGCGGTCGCGGTCGCAAGACATTTTGGGGTCGAAATGGATGTGATTAAAGTGGCGCTAGAAAGTTTTTGTAATGTCGACAGGCGTTTTGAATTACTTGGCGAAAGGGACGGGAACATCGTTTTGCAAGACTACGCGCACCACCCGACGGAAATTTCTTCAACAATAAAAATGTGCCATGAAGTGTACGACAAAAAACTTGTTTGTATTTTTCAACCGCACACATTTTCAAGGACGCGCACGCTAATTAACGAATTTTTATATTGTTTTGACGGCGTGAGTGAACTGTTCTTATTATCGACATATTCGGCACGCGAAAAATATGTTTATCTAGGTAGCGTCGACTATTTAAAAGATAAATTGGTCGCAACAAAACCAAAATACAAAATTGAGGGTGTTTTCGACAAAAAGGGGCTAGAAACACAACTTAAAGAATACAAAAATTGTGTTTTACTGTTTTTAGGGGCGGGGGATATAAATATTTGTGCAAAAGAATACATAAGTGAAAAATAGGGGCTGACAACTTTTAAAAAGCACCAGTCCCCAACCTATATCAAAAATAAATTGGAAAAATTAGTTTAATCATTTTACTTCGTAATCGTCTTTTTTGTTTTTTTATCACGCGTTTTTACAACGATTTGTTCTAAATTTTAAAAATTATCACGCAATTTTAATCTACTTATTTAATTAGTAAGTCTTTTTGTTGTCATAATTATATGGTCTAACCTATTTTTGAATGTAATGTGTATGAAGAAGAAGTTTTGCTTTCTCGCCACCGATTTCGCCTAAAAAATCTTTGTATAAACTTTTTATCGCTGGGTTTTCGTGTGCTTTTCTATCTCTTTTTAGAGCGTCACTTTTATACAAACCCTTTGCGCGCTTCATTGCAACTTTTTCGTTTTCGAGTGGTGTTTTAAAGTGCATTGGCATTCCCGTTCCATTTGAACACCCGCCACTGCACGCCATAACTTCGACAAAATCATAATATCTTTTGCCCGATTTTATGTCGTCCATAAGTACTTTTGCGTTTTGTAAACCGCTTGCGACTGCGACTCGCACGTTTTTATTTCCGACCTTGATTGTCGCTTCTTTTATTCCGCCTAGTCCGCGAACAAGAAGGTACTCGACTTTCTTTATTTTTTTTCCGCCAAGTTTGTCGGACAATGTTCTTAGACTTGCTTCCATAACTCCGCCCGTCGTGCCAAAAATAACGCCCGACCCTGACGAAACGCCAAAAAGAGAGTCAAACTTGCCGTTTGGAAGGGAGTTAAAATCAATATTTTTTTCTTTTATCATTTCAATCATTTCACTTGCAGTGATGACTGCATCCGTGTCAAGTCCAAAAGGCGTCGACGACATAAAAGGTCTTTGACGCTCCATTTTTTTTGCGATACAAGGCATAACGGAAACGAAGTATAATTTATCCGCACTGACACCTAATTTTTCTGCATAATAGGTCTTTATGACGGCACCTAACATTTGTTGTGGAGACTTGCAAGTTGACAAATTGCCTATATACTCAGGGTAATTTTGTTCGACAAATTTGACCCAAGCTGGGCAACAAGATGTAAACATTGGTAGGTGCTCCCCCGACAGAAACCTTTCGACGAATTCGTTTGATTCTTCAACAACGGTCATATCAGCACCAAAATCAACATCAAAAACATCGTCAAAACCTAAACGCCTAAAAGCCGTAATAATTTTGCCTTCATTGTTTTCGCCGATTTTGTCACTAAAACCTTCGCCAAGCGCAACACGAACGGACGGCGCCATAGCGACAATCATTCTTTTGTCTTTTTTTTCTAAATGTTCAAAAACTTCATCTCGTTTATCAAGTGGGTTTTTTACGATTTTATTTACTTCAACTTCGCTCATTTTTTCTTTCCTTCAAGTAAAATTATACACTACGAGTGAAAATATCAAAAACGAATTAAGATTTTTTTTTAAAAAAACTATCCCATAAAATAAAAATGTGGTAAAATGTATAAAAATAAATAGTTGAGTGCTAGAATTTATTTAGTTGGCGTCTTAGTTTATAAAACTTTCAGTTTTAAGTTAGGGCTTAACCAAAAAGGACAAGAAAATTTAGGATTTTGTTATAAAAAAGGAATAAAAAATGGAAGTAAAAAGCGAAGGAATTGTAAATGGAGTTATTTTAGACAAGTATGGGAAAAGGGGCAAAAAACAAAGGTTTGGAATGCCAACCTTGTCTTTGCCTTTTGAAATTGTGGGCGCGCCAAAGGAGACCAAAGGTTTTGCTGTCATTTTTGATGACCCAGATTCTGTTAAGGTGTGCGGGAAAGTTTGGATTCATTGGCTTATTGCGAATTTACATAAAACAAAAGTCGAAGATGACGATAGTGAAAACTCTTTCGACTTTTTGCAAGGAAGAAATAGCTGGAATGACAATAGTTACGGCGGACCTTGTCCACCTGACGCGCCACATAATTATAGATTGACGGTTTATGCGTTAAACCAAGATTTGGATTTGACGGGGAACTTTTCTTTGGAACATTTAAAGGAAGAAATGGAAGGGAAAGTTATATGTAGTGCGACCATTTTTGGAAAATACTCTAATTAAATAGGACGCGCGCAAAAGGCATTTAAAAATTTTAACCGCGGTTAAAATTTTTGCGCCCCTTGACCTTTTAAAGGTCAAAGGCGCTGTTCGCTTTATGCAAACAAATGCCTTTTGCGCGCCCCTATTTTTTTTATTTTTTTGACGGAATCATATCAAGTTCAATGTTGTCTTGGCTAAGTGCGCAAAGTGGACAAATTTTAAACGCGTCTTTTGCAATGTGGACGTGACCGCAGTGAGAGCATTTCCATTCATAGTCTTTTTGCATAGTGTAAAGTTGTTTTGATTTTATGCGATTGTATAACTCGTCAAGAAGCATAAAGTGGTCGTTTTCGACGAGTGCAACAAGTTTAAATTTTTGTGCAATGTCCTTAAATCCTTCATCTTCCGCGATTTTCGAAAAACTAGGATAAATAGTTGTGCTTTCGCTCTTTTCGTTGCTTGATGCGTACTTAATCATATCGACAAGTTCACCATTTTCAAAAGGATAGCCCGCCTTAATTTCTATATTTTTGTTTAAATTACCTGAGTGGCTTGCCAGTTCGTCCCAAAAAATTCGTGCGTGCGCCATTTCATTTTTTGCAAGCGTCCTAAAAATTGTTTGAATATTGATTTTGCCTTCTTGCATAGCTTTTTGCGCAATAAATTGATATCTTGCGCCCCCTTGACATTCGCCAGCAAACGCGCGAGCCAAGTTTATTTTTGTTTGTGATGTGTTAAAATCCATAATTATCTCCTTTTTTATCACAAATAATTTTTAGCAAGTTGTGTAAAAATATACATATTTTTGTTTTTTTGTTGCAAGAATAAAACTTAGCACACTAAAAATTGACGAAGTAGGCTAAAATGTTTGCGGTTTTTTAAAAAAATTATTAAAATGTAATATATACTTGCGTGAATTAGGTTTACTAACAATTTTTAAAAAAATGTGGAAAACTTTATTTAACATTTAGGCTAAAAGAGCCTAGTATTACAAAAGATTTTTAAGACTTTATTTTTTAAAAGCCCAAAAATAAAAAGGAGCAAAAATGCTTAATATTTTTAAACTTGACAGGCGTTACGCCGTTTTTGATGAAAAGACATATTCTAGACTTATCAAACTTCTTCAAACTATGACGACCTACACTATGGACGCACCTGAAAAGTCGAAAATTGTTGATTATTATTATGACACATCTTCTGGGATTTTAGAGCAAAACGAGTTGCTTCTTAGAAAACGCGTGACTGGGCGAAGTGCCGAACTTAAAATCAAAAGGCGCTATTTCAGTGAAGAGCATATGTATAGTGATAGTTTGCGCGAACACGAAAGGGAAAAAGAAATTTCGCCACGCGATTCACTCTCTAAGCACTATTTTTTCTTAAACAACGCGCTTAACTCGATGTTTTCAAACAATCTTCAATTTGACCCAGACAAACTTTTTGAACAAATGCGCGTTATTATGGTTCTAGACATAAAGCAAGAATCGCGAAAACTCTACGGCTATGGCGGACTAAAAGTTGAAGTTAGACACGAAGCGATTAAGATTGAGAATAGGAAAACGGGCAGAAAGAACAAGACCGAACTTATCCAATTTAGGTTGCTTTCAAATGAAGAAACTTTGCCTATTTTTGACGACTTTATTTCGAGAGTTGAAAAGCACTGCAAGGAAATTTTCTATACGAAAGACTCTAAATTTGAAATTGCTTACCGTATGACCAAACCTCTTCCAAGCAAGGAAGAACAAAAAAAGCGTAATGAGGAGCTTTTAAAACTAAAACGCCAACAAGAAGCAAATGAAAATGTTAAAACTAAGTAAGGAGCACTAATGAAAGACTATTATGTTATTATAGACTGCGACCCAGGAATTGATGACGCGATGGCGATTATGAACGCGGTTAATAGCGGAAATATCGAAGTTAAACTCATTTCCACTGTGTCGGGCAACTTGACTATTGAAGAAACAGTGAAAAACGCGCTTAAACTCACGGAGCTATTTAAAGTTGACATTCCAGTAGCAGAAGGAGCAAAAGAACCTGTTAAAAGACAAGCGATTTATGCGTCGCAAGCGCAAGGCACAAAGGGACTTGGGGGGTATCAATTTAGGACGCCTAAAACAAAACCTTTTGTTTTGAAAAGCCCTGACGCCATTCACTACTTTTTGTGCGACAATATGGCGAAAAATACGACCCTTCTTTGTATGGGACCTATGACAAATGTCGCAAATCTTTTGAAGAAATACCCTGAAGCAAAGGAAATGATTTCGCGAATTGTTTTTATGGGCGGGAGCAAAGACGAAAACGGCTCGACTGAACCTTATAGGGAATTTAATGTCGCCTATGACCCTGAAGCGGTGGATATTGTATTAAAATCAAACATTCCTTTTGTGCTTGTTCCAATGGAACTTGGCCACATTGCGTATTTTACGCCAGAAGAACAACTCAAAATCAAACGCGCAAATAAAGTGGGAAAAGCATTTTATAAGATGTTTAAAAAATATAATGACTTTCATGTGGGAAAACTTGGCGCAGCAGTGCACGATAGTTGTTCAGCGCTTTACCTATCAAACCCTGAAATTTTTACAACTGAGCCCGCAAAACTTAGCGTAAAATATCATAAGAAGAATAACCAAGAATATGGATATATCAAGTGTGATTTTGACGCAAAAGACCCTAACGCACTTGTTTGTGTTGATGTTGATGTGGAAAAATTTAAAAAGATAATTTATGGAAATTTGTTTAATTATAACTAAAATTTAATATAAGCGCTTTAAGTGACTAAGAAAAATTAAAAAAAGTTGCATTTTTATAAGATTAGTTAAAAAAATTAGATTACTAAAATTTAAAACATTTAACAAAATTTTAAGATTATTAAAATCGTGGTTTGGCTTACCACCTAATAACAAACAAATTTATTTGACTTTAAAAGGAAAGAAAAGTGGAGAAAAAGAAAAGAAAAAACATTTTTAAAAAGACCTTTCTTTGCATAATGTGTTTTGCATTTTGCCTATTTTTCTTTGCGTGTTCGCCAGTTAAAATGTCGACCACTCAATACGCAAGTGGGGAGATTTTGACTGAAATTGAATTTGATGTTTCGACCCTTTCTGGGACGGGAATAAATAGCCAAAAACAAAAGGCGTACGAACTTGTCTCAGCCTATCACAACCAAATTGTGAGTGCATATAAAACTAAACTTGTCGACCTTTTTGATAATATATATAAAGATAACGCAAGTTGGCAAACGATGGGGCAAGACTCAAAATTTGCTTTTATCATTAGTGCATATCCACGCTTTTATGCGTGTGACAAGGACACAAACAAACTTGTCGGAGGCGCGGTGACGCCAAACGCGACGCAATCTGTCGCGGAAGCGACGACAATCAAGATTGATGTTGCCTTTAAATCAATTTATGCCTATCTTGCTTTTTATTGCCCAAGTGCCTACAAATATGACGCGGAAACTAAAAACATTGTCGTCGATAAAGACTTTTATTCGACCTTAATTGACACACCAATTATGGTGCTTGATGACACGACCGAAACAACCTTTTTTGCGACAAAAATGGTGGAGACTTGTTCGCCATTTTTCTACAACAAGGAAGAACCAAAATTGCTCTCTCAATACAAATCCTATTCTGCTGGAACAAGCGTTGTCGATGTTGCAAAAACCGAACTCGGACTAAGTGACGAAGTGGCAAAATATGCTTTTTCATTTACAACGCCTTATTCTAGGCTTCATTCGGACGGCGAGATAACAAGGACTGCTGACGGCTACACGCACACTTGGGCGTGGGAAAATGACATTGGCGGGCAAATAAAAGTATTTAGAAATTACGCAAATCAAGTCGTTTATTATGGAATTGCGCTTATTGTTGGTGGAATTTTAATGGCGGTTGCGATTGTTTTGTCTATTGTGAAAAATAGAAAAAGTAAAAAACCTATTGAAGAAAAAGCGGAAAATGTTAAAGCGGAAAATGTTGTGATAGAAATTTCAAGCGCAAAAGAAGATTCTTTACAAGAAAAACCTAAAAAGAAAAGGATAAGAAAACTTAAAAAGGACGACGAGAAAGAGAACTCAGAAAGCAAAAAAACAATAAAGAAAAGCGCTAAAAAAGAAAAATCAAAAAGTAAGACAAGTAGAAAACCACAAAAACAAGAAGATTTGACGGGAATTGAACTTTTACAAGCAATTGACGACTTAGTTAACGGAAAGGAAAATGACAATGAAGAAAGATGACGAAATTAGTAAAAGAAAAAGAAAGATAAACGACACAAAAGGACTTCTTGCAAAATATTGCAAGAGATATGGCATAATTTTGCTTATTATGTTGCCTATAATTTTAGTATTTAACTTTATTATGTCTCGCGAAGTGCCAGGATACACTAATGTTGTTAGTCTTTTCGTAACTCTTGCAATGCTTCTTTTGGGGTGCTTTATTGGGCTCGTCATTTTCTCTAAAATGGACGACAAAAAAGAACAAAATTCGACAAAAGAAAGCGAACGCGACCCATTTGCCGATTAGTGAAATTTTTGCGTTTTTTTTGGTCTTAAACTTTAAAAGCAAATTTAATTACGGACGGGTTTAGTTAAAATAAATTATTTAAAGCCTTTTTAGACTCGTTTAGAAAATGGATTTAAATAAAAGAGTTTGTCACCTTAAATGTGGTGGCGGAAAAGCCAATAACTTTAAAAATAGTTTGCACAATAAAAGTCGTGAAAATTACTTAAAACATCTATCTTGACTTGAAAGGTCTTTTGGTGGTAAAATTCTTACAAATAGAAAAAGGAAATAATAAATGGAAAACAAACCTAACAAAGTTACCGCAAGGATAACTCCACATAGCATCGAAGCCGAGCAAAGTTGTCTTGGGTGTTTACTTCTTGATGACAGCGCCGTTCTTGGGATTATGGCGGTTTTAAGGGAAGCGGACTTTTATGTTAAGGCGCACAAGACGATTTTTGAGAGTATGCGCGAAATTTACACGGCAAATAGACCTATCGACTATGTTACTTTGACTGACGACCTTGAAAGAAAAGGTGTTCTTGAAGCGGTCGGCGGGATTGACTACATTACGACTCTCACAAACATTGTTCCAAGTGCGGCAAACTACAAGCATTATGTCGACATTGTTAAGCGTGACTCAATGTTAAGGAAACTTATTTCAAGTAGCCAAGACATTATTGACAAAGCCTATGACGGGACGGAAGAAAATGTGCTTGCTTTTGCGGAAAAATCAATTTTTGATATTGCGGAAAAGGAGGACACTTCAAGCTTAGAGCAAATTAACGAGTCACTTGGCTCTGTTCTTAAAAAGTTTGAAGAAATTGATAAAAATGCAGGCGCAATTCGTGGCGTTGCAACGGGCATACAAGGGCTTGATAAAGTTACAAACGGGCTTCAAAAGAGCGACCTTATTTTGATTGCTGCGCGTCCAGGTGTCGGGAAAACAAGTCTTGCGATGAACATCGTCAACCACGCAGCGCTAAATGGAAAGTGCAGTTGCGCGGTGTTTTCACTTGAAATGCCAAAAGAGCAAATCGCACAAAGAACGCTTTGCTCAGTAAGTGGAGTCAGTATGGAAAAGGCGCTTATGGGCAAACTTTCGCCAAGCGACTGGAAAGCGCTTTGGGAAGGGAACAAAAAACTTGCAAGTGCAAAAATCTATATCGACGACTCGTCTCTTAATACGCCAACCGAAATTTTAAGCAAGTGCAGGAGACTTAAACGCGAACACGGTCTTGACCTTATTATGATTGACTACCTTCAACTTATGTCGAGCAAGTCAGTCAGCAAGGAAACAAGTAGACAACAAGAAATCGCGAATTTCACAAAAGCGCTAAAATCAGCAGCAAAGGAACTTCAAGTGCCAATTCTTCTTTTGTCGCAGTTGTCCCGTGATGTTGAAAAAAGACAAGGCGACCATAGACCACAACTTAGTGACCTTAGGGAATCGGGCGCAATTGAGCAAGACGCGGATATTGTTATGTTTATTTACGACGCTTCAAAATACAGCGACACGGAAAACGAAGACGGACCAAATATTCGTGAACTTATTGTTGCAAAACACCGTAACGGCGCACTTGCAAACATAAAGGTTAAATGGATTCCAGAAATCACAACCTATGTTGACGCGAATAGGTCAAACGATGTTGCGAGCCTAGAAGAAACCGCTCCACCCCCTGACGATGACGACATCCCATACTAAAAATAAAACTTTTGTTAGAAAAAGGTTTTTAGTAGAAAAATTTACATAAAAAAAATAAAATTAAAAAAACAAGTAATATTTATTTTAAAGGCTAAGAGCGTTTTTTTAATGATAAACTATGTGATGTTGCTTTGTATTCACAAATCAATTTGCTAACGCAAATCCACAACAAGTTGTGGCATCACTAGTTTGAATAAACATCAGTTTTGCTGGTGAGCAAGCTCCCAGACAAAACTTCCAATAAATAAAAACGCCCCAAAAAGTCAAAATAATAAAAAAAAGAAGGTTAAAATGAAAAAACTTACAGCAAAAGAACTACGAAATATGTGGTTGAATTTTTATAAAGAACGCGGACACGTTGCTATTCCGAGCGCTTCACTTGTGCCAGAAAACGACCCAAGTGTCCTTTTTACGACCGCTGGAATGCACCCACTTGTTCCATATTTATTAGGTGAAAAGCACCCTTGTGGGAAAAGGCTTGTTGACATTCAAAAGTGTATAAGAACGGGAGATATTGAAGAGGTCGGCGACGATTATCACTGCACATTTTTTGAAATGCTAGGAAATTGGAGCCTTGGCGACTATTTTAAAAAGGAAAAAATTGCGTGGAGTTTTGACTTTTTGACCAACCCAAATTATTTGGGAATTAAAAAAGAAGATTTGGCTGTCACTGTTTTTGCGGGAGACGAAACGGCGCCTAGGGACAATGAGTCTTATGAATGTTGGAAGAAGTGTGGACTTACTGACGCGCAAATTTTCTTTTTACCAAAAGAGCACAACTGGTGGATTTTGGCAAGTGGCGTCGGACCTTGCGGGCCTGATAGCGAAATGTTTATAGACACGGGTAAGAAGAAATGCTCGAAAGATTGTAACCCATCGTGCAATTGCGGGAAATATGTCGAAATCGGCAACGATGTATATATGGAATATGTCATAAAAAATAAGGGCGGAAAGGCAGAGCCAAACAAGCAACGCAATGTTGACACGGGATTTGGTTTTGATAGACTTTTGTATATTTCAAATGGATATGAAAGCGTTTATGATAGCGAACTTTTTATGCCAATTATCAAAAAAATCGAAGAAATTAGCAACCTTTTCTACCTTTTAAATAACGAAACAAAAAGAAATATGCGTATAATTGCTGACCACATCAAAGCGTCCGTCTTTATGATTTGTGACGGAGTCGTGCCACTAAATGTTGAACAAGGGTATGTCCTAAGGCGACTTATTAGGCGTGCAATAAACTGTGCTAGAAAACTCAATTTTGACGGCAGTAGACTCGCTGAACTTGTGGGCGTCGTCGTTGATATTTATAAAGAATTTTATCCAGAACTTGTTGAAAAACAATCGGAAATTGAAAAACAAATTTTACTTGAAAACGAAAAATTTTCTAAAACCCTTTCTCAAGGAATTAAGGAATTTGAAAAAGTTTGCAAATACACGACAAATGGCGTTTTAAATGGCAAAACTGCGTTTAGATTGTACGATACTTTTGGCTTTCCTTTGGAACTTACAAAGGAACTCGCGAAAGAAAAAGGACTCGGCGTTGACGAAGAAGGATACAAAGAAGCCTTTAAGATTCACCAAGAAAAAAGCAAAATGGCGGGTGACAAAGTGTTTAAAGGCGGGCTTGCCGACACTGGCGAAAATACAGTCAAACTTCATACCGCAGTACACCTTTTAAATTCCGCTCTAAAACATATAGTTAGTCCAGACATCAATCAAAAGGGAAGCAATATTACAAGCGAGCGTCTCCGTTTTGACTTTAACTGCGACCACAAGTTGACCGACGAAGAAAAGAAAGCCCTTGAAGATTATGTAAACGAGTGTATAAAAGAAGATATCCCTGTTGTTTGCAAAGAAATGAGCCTCGATGAAGCAAAAAGTCTCGGGGCGGTCGGTGTTTTTGAAAACAAATACGGCGACAAAGTTAAGGTTTACATTATTGGCGACAAATCGACCGAAATTTGTGGTGGACCACATGTCAAACATACGGGCGAATTGCACCACTTCAAGATTGTAAAAGAAGAATCAAGTAGTGCGGGCGTTAGAAGGATTAAAGCAATTTTAGATTAGGGATTTATCTTTACTGATTTGTTTTTGATTACATTTACGAAATCTTTTACTCTAATTTTGATAGGCATATGTTATGACTTTTAAAATAGTAAATGTTAAAACGTCATATTGATTATCCTAAAAAACAAGTCTTATTGATTTTCCTGAGACTTAAAAGGGGAGAAAATGAAGAAAAAGGTAAAAAAGTTTTTTGTATATTTTATGTTTTTACTTCTTGTGCCGATTGTGCTTGCAGGTGCTTTTTTTGCCGTTCTTTATTTCTTTCAAGGGACAAGTATTTTAGGGTATGAATATGTAAATTATGAAGAAACAATTATAAAAGAATTTAGTCCGTCCGACCTTTCGGTCGCACTTGTAAATAGTATTAAAATAGCGGGAAGTAGCACAAAGATTGTAATTGAACCGAACGAGCAGTCGAGTGTGATTGAACTTGTTTACAATCAGCAAGTGCGTGGGTTCACAAAAAGTAATTTCGCGAATGCTTACATTACTAGCGAATACTCGGTCGATGAGTTTGAGGATGTGTCAGCAACATATAAGAGTTTAGCGATAAATATCATCGAACCATCAGGACTTCTTGTTTCGTCGGGGTCTATTGTTAGACTAAAAATGCCAGAAGAATACTATGTTTCAATGATTTATTGTAAAAACGCAAAGGATATTGAGTTTTATTCTTCAAAAAATGTTGAAACCGAAGAAGTCTCTAAAACATATAAAATTAACACAAACAATGTCTATCTTTCAACCAGCGGGTCAAGTAAAGTTACTCTTTTTGGAAACGGAGCAAAAGTATATAATGTCAAGACTGAAAAGGGAAATGTATTTTTGTCAAATGGTGAAACTTTTTCAGCGGAAAAGTTAAAATTTGAAACAAAAACTGGAGAACTTAATTTTTCGTCAAACGGCAACGCTTTACTCGAACTTACAAATGGTCTCGAAGTTGTGTCTTTTGATAAAAAGGGCGCAAAAGTTAATATTGATACCTTGCTCGGCAACTTGACAGTCAATTCAACTGGCGGGAATTTCACTTTTGGCTCAATTGGCGAATATGGCTCGCAAAAAGGTGTTACTTTAAATTCGACCAATTCTACTTATAATTTTGGGCAAGTTTATGGCTTTGTTTCATTGCAAAATGGCGGTGGAAAGAGTGAAAACAAAATCGTTGCGGATACAATTCTTAACGCAACAACAACGGGGAACAATTTTGAAGTAGGTTCTGGAAGCGTAAATATTTCAAACTTAACTGGAAATAGCACTTTTTCTTCATCGTCGGGCAGGATTTATGTGAGTAAAATTGATAAAAATAGTAGCGTTTACGCGCTTAGCGAGTCGGGCGAAATCAATTTGACTTATCAAGAGAATAAATCATCAATCAAATCGACAACCATAGATATTTTTACAAATACAGGCAATGTATTTCTTAAAAATATCAGCGGACTTTTAAAAGTTAATATTTTGTCTGATAGCCAAAATGCGAAGTTGGATATAGTTTTTACAGCCGTTTGTAATGATGAGTCAAATATTGAAGAAAATGTGATTAAAGCAAAAAACAGAGATGTTACAATGACTTTAAAAGGTTTTACGGACGATTTCAAGTTTAGATATTTGACTACGACTAAACCTTTCTTCGATACAAAAATTTTGCAATCACAAGTTAGCGGAGGACAAGAATATTTGCTAAATAAAGCACCCTATAAGGATAACTATTCTTATCAATATCGTTGCGGTTATGAGGACGGAATTGCAACCGCAATTATCAATGCAAATTATGGCAAACTTCTTGTTTCGACTTCTGGCACTGCCCGTATGTTTGTAAGTTTTACCTAAAAATAACACCAAATTAAGGAACTTTGTACTAAAAAGCAATGTTCCTTTTTTATTGATTTAAAAGGGCTTTTATAAATTCTTAAATCTTTTGATACATATTACTTTAATATATGTTTTATAATAAATATATATTTACATATATATTCGTGCTTTCAACCCATTTTAAATTACAACTTTAAATGAATGTTGTGGGTTTCTTACTTTTTTCAAATTTTTTGTTTGGAATTTTTTGAAAAAACGTATGAAATTATTATTAAAAATTTTAAATTAACGGGCTACAAGCGCGATAAATAGCCACTATTACAAGAATAATTTTGTGTAAAGTGACTAAAAAATTAAACCGATATTGACATTCATAAAATTGTGGGTTATAATATGTCCAGAAAAAATAGGGGGTCTAATAAATGAAAAAATTTTTATTGTTTTTAGTCATTGCTATCGCTTCAATTAGCATTGGGCTTACAATTTATTATTTTTCAACAGACAACGAAGTTATTTTAATTAGGAGTTCGTATCTTGTCATTGAAGACGGGGATACAATCTCGACTGATGGCTTAGTCGACTTTAAATACAAGGACGAGCACACGCAACTTACATTTAGTGCGGGCGATGTCGACGGCAAAACCATTCTTACTTATCACGACGGCGAAGGCTTTTTCACAACAGAAAGCGGAAAGGGCGGAGAAGGCAAAATTATCATCACGACGACAAACAGAAATTATCCAGAACTTGTCGTCAATGTTCTTGTTTGCGACGGAAGTGAAGAATATCCTTACATAATTTCGAGCGCGGACGCGTTGTCACAAATTGGGAAAGAAGATAGCAAGTACACGACATCAAAGAGTTACAAACTAGGTGCAGACATTATATTCCCAATCGCGGACGATGTTTCGTGGACACCAATTTCATCTTTTAGTGGTGTGTTTGATGGTAACTTCTACACAATTTCAAACATCACAATAACAAATGAATCCGCTCCTACTGGAATGGAATCGGTTGGTTTTATTTCTACGCTTGAAAAAGACGCGGTTATCAAAAATCTTTACATTAAAGGCCTTTCAATCAATGTTGCGGATAGAGCAAATGTTGGTTCAGTCGTAGGATATAACAAAGCGGGGACAATTCAAACGACGGAAGTCACGGGCGTTATTTCTTCAACTAAAACAAATCTTTGCTATGTTGGCGGAATTGTTGGAAGAAACGAAGCGGATACAACAAAAGCACACATCGATAGATGCGGTTTTGAAGGAAAAGTTGTTGTCAAAGGTTTTGATGACGACGAAGAACCATTAAATCACAACCAAGTTTTTGGCGGGGTTGCTGGTTACAACTACGGTGGCGTGGTCAGCGAAAGTTATTTTAGATGTGTCGGTGAAGGCCAAATTTCAATCGGCACAGGTTTGTTTGGCGGAATCGTTGGAATGAACGAAGAAAAAGACACATTAACAGCAAACATTTATGACTGCTACTGTTTCCTTGCAAACGGCGTCGATGATATGTCTTATTCAAAAATGGGCGGAATTGTTTATGACAACTCTTGCACAAACGGCACAAATTCAGTTATGGGCAATTACTATTATTGTGGTGAAAATGAGGACGGCTTGTCAAAATTGACAAACGGCAACATCGGCTCAACTAGAACAAGACAAGACAAAGAAAAAATTAGCGAAAACAACAATAAATTCTTTACAAAAGAAATTTTTGGCAACTTGGCAAAAGAAAATTTCGTAACATACTCAAAAATGTCAACAAATGAAAAGAGATTTTGGGCATTTGACTCGGTTTGGGAAGTAAGTTCTTCTTATCCACTTCTCAACATCCGTTCGGCAGTTGGCTCGACATATCTTGACGGAATTGACGACATTAAGGGCGACGAAGTCATAGATACTGCTGAAGAACTTTACAACAAACTTAAAGCGAATCCAACAGGCGCATATGTTCTTCGTGGGCAAAAAGAAGGCGACAATTGGGTTATAGATTTCGGCGGACTTGATTGGGTTTGGGGCGACGAAAATCATCCATTGTTTGCGTTTAGTGGTATTTTGGCTGGTCTAGAAGAAAGAGTTATTATTAAAAACCTTAAAATAGTAAACATCATTTCACAAGAAGAACAAGAAACAATAAATGTTGGATTGTTTACAACAACTCAAAATGCTAAATTCTCTAGGCTTGACTTTGTAAATGCAACAATCACATATGACCACGAATATGTAGATACAAGGAATGTTTCAAATGTTGGACTTCTTGCAGGAACTGCAAATGACAATGTGGTTTACGATGTAACAATTGACGGACTTAATGTTGATTTGGCGGGCAAAAACTTTGGCGGATTTTTTGGCGTTTCTACATCAATTCCATCATCTGCTTGTATTTCGAATGTCACAGTTAAAAACGTTGACGCAAGAAATGGTTACTTTGTTATCGCTGGTGGATTTGTTGGCGAAAACAGAACTGTCATTATCGTTGACAAAATAGGCGAAGAATTTTCTTACAACACACTTGAAAACATCCAATTGTACGGAAATTGTGTCGGTGGCGTCGCTGGAAGAAATTACAGCACAATCAGCTACATTGACGCTAGCGGAATTAAATTCGTCGCAAATGAAAATACTGATCAAAAAGTTTTTGTTGGACAAAAGAGCATTGCGGTTGGCGGAATTGCTGGCATAAATGAAGGACATATTTCAAGGGTTTACAGCAATTTGAGTGCTGAAATCGCGTCAGGTAGAAATTACATAATTTCAGTCGGCGGTCTTATCGGATACAATTTTGGTCTTTTAAATCTTGGCTATGCAAGTGGACCTCAAATTAAGGTTACAGGTGATTATGGCGTTTACGCAGGCGGACTTGCGGGGGCAAATAACGGCGGAACAATTTTAAGTAGTGTCGTTGAAAAGGGTTACATTGATTGCTCAGTCGAAAATCACAACACAAAAATCACAAATCTTAGCAACGTTTCAATCGTTGGCGGACTTGTCGGATTTGACGGAAAGACAACAAATAATTTCTCAATTACGGGATGTGTTTCATACATTACATCTTTGAAGGGCGCTTTCGTTGGTGGACTTGTTGGTGATGCAAATGGTATCATTGAAAAAAGCCACAGCGGTAGCCAAAGTAGGTCAGTTTCAATTACTGGTTTCGTCGCTGGCGGACTTGCAGGCATTGTTCCAGGCAAAATCAGAGATTGCTACACGGTTTGCACTTTGAGTGGTGTGTACACTGACAGTTCTTATGACGGTATTTCTTCCATCGTTGACTTGAAAGCTAGCACAATTGGCGGGTTTACTGCAGTTCTTATGAATTCAGACAGCGAAATCAAAGGTTGCTATGCAGTCGTTAATTTCAAAGACGGCGGAGTTAGATTTAGTACTTGTGCAGATTTGAGTTCAAAATATACACAAGGAAAAGTCGTCGGCGGAATTTATACAACCGAAGGTACAGTTGGTCTTAATAACTTCGGAAAAATCATTTCAACAAGTGATTTGAATGGAACAGGTGATACAAGTTATCAACTTTTCTACAAAAACATTGGTTCAGACGACCCAAGCGTTTGGGATGTCTCAAAAGGTGGCTTCCCACAACTTGATAAGGTCGACGATTATCTTCCTACTTCAAGAGTAACAGAACCAGTTGAAGGCGAATAATTATATAAAACAAAAATATCCACATTTTAAGTCAAAATGTGGATATTTTTTCACTTAGTTTTCCCCTTATTTTTAACATTTTTTATCCCAATTTATACTTCTAAAAATACAAATATTTTTTTCAAAAAAAAGGCGCTACACTACTTTAAAACAGCATTAAAAAGGTGAAAAAATAGGCAAAAAATATAGAAAAAAAATATATTAAAAATTTTTATATAAAAAGATGATAAATAATTGAAATATAATTGAAGAAAAAAATAAAAATTTTTTCAAAAAAAAGTGATTTTTTTGTTGACATAGATTAAAAGATATTGTATATTTGTGTTATCCATAAAGAGTGTGTGAGGGACAGCCCCTATGACCACACAGCAACCTGCTTTTGTAGCAAGGTGCTAAAGGCTGACCGATGGGATCTCTCTTTTTTGTTTTTGGGTAATCCCGTCGGTAACGATGGGATTTTTCTTTTGCACAAAATTCCACCGTTTTGGTGGAATTTTTAATTTCATTATAATTTTTAAAAAGATAATCACGCTAAAAACATCTTTTAAAAATATAAAATATTTTGAAAAGCATCTTTTTAAAATTTTAGTGCAATTTTAATCTAAGCAAAATGCTCTTATGGAAAAAAGGAGAGATATGGAAAATTTAGAAAAGCTACTAAAAGAAAACGAGCAAATTTGGTTTAAAGTCGATGACGACCAAAAGAAAGATTTTTTAAGGTGGGCAAAACTTAATAATTGTTCATGGGGAGATAGAGAAATTGTCCCCGAAAAGGATTGTTGCGGAAATCTTATGGGAATTGGCAAGAACTTAGTTATAGGTTATGTTGGAGGCCTCTGTTTTTTTGGCGCGACAAATGCACCACTCAAAATAAATTTTAAAGATTTTATAAAAGAAGAAAGGTAAAAGGAACGAAAAAATGATGAAAAACGACATGAAAAGAGAAATAATTTTAAAAAGGGGACATTCAATTATAACAAGTGAAAGCGTTAATATCGGGCACCCAGATAAGACTTGCGATACAATCGCGGACGCCTTTTTGGATGAAGCACTAAGGCAAGATAAAAACGCACAAATGGCGGTTGAATGCGCTATAAAAGACGATAAATTGTTTATTTACGGTGAAGCAACAACTTCGGCAAAGATTGATTATGAAGAAGTCGCTAGAAAAATTCTAAAAGAAATTGGATATAAAAATGATTTTACTATAATAAAGGAAATTAGCGAGCAAAGTCCCGATATCAATCAAGCGGTTGTAAAAAGCGTTCTTTGTGCGAACGACCAAGGAATGGTTTATGGCTACGCAACCGATGAAACGGATGAATATATGCCACTTCCAATTGTCATTGCGCACGCACTTATGAGAGTTTATGAAGATTTTAGGAGAAAAAACACAGATTATTTTGCTGACGCAAAAGCGCAAGTTAGCGTTGAGTATATTGGGGACAAGCCTTATAAGATTAGGACGATTTTGATTTCCGTTTCGCACGCAAAAAGTTTGAGCTTGCAAAAAATAAAGGAAGATATTAAGCGCGATGTTATAGATATTGTTCTTCAAAAATATTCGAAGTTTTTAGACGACACTGATTATATCATTAACCCAAGCGGGAAATTTACAATTTGGGGGTCGTTTGGCGATTCGGGGTGCGTTGGGCGTAAAATTGTTGTTGATACATATGGCGGAGTTGGGCGTGTCGGCGGTGGATGTTTTAGTAGCAAAAACGCAACAAAGGTTGATAGGTCGGGCGCCTATTATGCTCGTTTTGTGGCAAAAAATATTGTTGCGCACCACCTTGCGCGTAAATGTGAAGTGCAAGTTGCGTACGGGATTGGACTTTCACGTCCACTATCTATAAATATCGACACTTTTGGGACTGAAATGGTCGATTGTAATAAAATTTATGATTTTGTAATAGAGAATTTTGATTTTAGCCCCGAAAATATAATAAAAGAACTTGATTTGTTGCGTCCAATATACAAAAATACGGCTTGTTACGGACATTTTGGACGAAACGAATTTAGTTGGGAAAAAATAAAGAACGTTTAATTTTTCAAAATCACTTGCACAAAATTTATCAGGATTATACAATAAAAATGTAGGGTCTTTTAGCCTAAATTTTTTTTAGGGAAATAAATATCAGATTTTTTTAAAAGACTGATTGTATATTGATAGACTTTTTAAGGTGAAATAATGGAATATATTTGTTCATATTTATCACCACTTGGTGAAATTATTTTGAGGTCAGACGGCGAAGTTTTGACGGGATTGTGGTTTAGGAATTCTCATGACGACATAAAAAATGTCGGGGAATACGTTAAAGGTGACTTGAAAATCTTTGACGATACAAAAAGGTGGCTTGATATATATTTTTCGGGGAAAAATCCTGATTTTACACCTAAATATTGCGTTCAAAATTTAAACAATTTTAAGAAAAAAGTTTACAAAATTATGGAGAGAATTCCTTACGGAGAAACTCTTACTTATGGAGACATTGCGCGGGAGATTGAAAAAATTGACAACAAAAAGATGTCTGCACAAGCTGTAGGCGGAGCGGTGGGCTGGAATCCGATTTGCATAATAATTCCTTGCCATAGGGTGCTAGGAAAAGACGGAAAACTTACGGGCTATGGTGGCGGAATTGAGAAAAAAATAGCACTACTTGACCTTGAAAAAATACCTTATAAAAGTTAAAACTCTTAGAATTTGTCTAGGAGTTTTTTTGTTTTAAAAATTTAGAAAGGCTCAAAGTGACAACTTTAAAGAAATGAAAATATTATGTAAGTAGGAGATTTTTTATGATTTGCAAGAATGTGGGAAATTTAAATGGCGGGATGCCTTGTTTTGAAAATAAAAATAGCAACAATTTTGAAAAAATAAATGGCAATGCGGGGCTTATGGGACCCACTGGTCCGCAAGGTGAACGCGGGGAAAGGGGCGAGAAAGGCGAGAAGGGTGATACGGGACTTCAAGGATTGCAAGGCCCTACTGGCCCACAAGGCGAACGCGGATTACAAGGTGAGCGCGGATTGCAAGGAGAACGCGGGGAGCAAGGTGAAATAGGTCCGCAAGGAATTCAAGGTGAAAGGGGGCCCACTGGACCGCAAGGAGAAAAGGGGGCGCATGGCGAACGTGGAGAACAAGGGGAACGTGGAGAACAGGGCGAGCCTGGGCTAGTTGGACTTACGGGACCTATGGGGCCAACTGGACCTATGGGCGCAACTGGACCTACTGGACCTGCGGGGCAAGGTCCGACATTTACGGGACAAAACGCAACTATTTATCATATGGCGGGGCAAGATATAACGACTGGAACTCCACTTATGATGTCGGGGGGTATGTCTAAAAATTGGCTTGTTTTGTCGACTAATGGAGTAACAATTCCAGCGACGGGCACATATCTTGTGACCTTTTATGTTAACAGAGCGTCGTCAGCGGACGGAACAGACGGAATTTCGCTTGCTATTGACGGCAAATTGGTCCAGCAAACATCGCGTCCGCTTAGCGAATCGTCAACATCAAGCGGACAGTACGTTATGAATCTCGCGGAAGGGAATGTTTTAACCCTTGTTCCTGTCGTCCTAAACGCAAAACGACTACTTGCTAACGGTGGACCAGGCGCAACACTCACGGTGATTAGATTATCCTAATTAAACGCTGGGTTGGTTAAAAATATGTATTTTTGATGACTTTTTGAAAAGTAAAATCACAATTTAAGGAATAAAACGGTCATAAAAAGGCTTTTTGTTAGATAAAATTTAACAACACATTGGGGCTTATTTATTATAGAATTGACTTTTTAGAAAACTATCAAAAAGTTTAGTTGTTAAAATAAAAAAACAAGGTAAAGCGAACTTACCTTGTTTTGTAATTAAATTTTTATTATTTTGAATGGATTTTACTATTTTTTAAGTTCATTCATAATAAGATTTTTCATTTCTTCGTCAGAAAGAATACCTTGTTTGTTTAGTTCTTTAATCTTTTCGATTTTTGCATCAACGTCGACTTTTGGTGTTTCTGCTTGTGGGGTGCTATTTTCAGTGTTCTCTGCAACTGCTGGAGTTTCGACTGTATTTTTAATGCAAAGTTCTGCAATAAAGAAGCCAACACAAACGCCAGGTGCAATCGCGAAAAGGCTTTCAGATGAAGCAAACATCAAGAATAAAATTGCGTTTAAAACGAGTGCAGTTATGCAAAGTCCGCGGTGGGTGCTACCATTTTTTGGCTTCGTGCAAATAAGGGAAGAAATAATTATTATCGCAATGCAAAAGACAATTCCCATAATAAGTGTTGACCTAAAAAAATACACATCATTAAGCCCAGAGTTCGTGATAACAAGAAGATTGAAAATGCTTATCATATAAATTAACGCAACAATAAGAATGGCGGAAACTACAATGCTAATAATGGAAGCGGTGAGTTGGAATGCTCTTTTTGTTTTATTCATAAAGGTTCTCCTTAGTTATTTTTATTCATGATAACAAAATAAATTACCACTGTCAAATGTTTTTTATTTTGTCTTTTGTTTGTTCGCGGGAATAAACCAAAAAGACACAACGCGTTTTTTAACCAAAATTAACAAAATTTCATAATTATGAATAAAGGATTAAGGTGGCAAATGGCGACATCGGTGGCAACTTTTGCGGAACTTAAAACGGCAATTGAGGATGCTTCGGTGTCCGAAATTTTAGTTACTGCGGACATTGAGTTTTTGTCGGGCGGTCTTAAAATAGACCCAACAAAAAGTTTTTTAATAATTGATTTTGGCGGACACAAAGTGACAGATTACAACTCACTTTCGTTTACAGACGGGCTTTACATCCCAAGCACAAAAAACTCCATTTCGGTCACGGTCAAAAATGCCGTATGGAGCGGTCGGAACTATTACGGTGTCGTTGGCGTTTATGACGGAAACTCAAACACCGCCATACATATTGAAAATATAACTTATACGGGCCCGCAATTTATTTACAATAAAAGCGGAATGTCTTATGTTTATAATTGCGATGTAACCATTTCAAAGAACGGCTCATCCACCAACGCGCAAGAATTTTGCGAAGGTAACCGTCTAACATTTTCGGGCAATGTTAAAATTGAGTCCTACGCGCAAAGTGACGCGGTTATTTGGTTTACGAACACGGGCGCGTCTTTTACAGTTGAAGAAAATGCGACCTTGTCTATAAGGGCGGAACTGACATATTTACTTTATACTGATGTATCGCCAGTGATGAAGTTTATGAAAAATTCTTCGACCACAATTGTGACAAAAAATGGACTTTTTTACGCGTCGGGGAGTTCGACACATATTGCGTCGTCGTTTTTGGTGGAAGAAAGCGCGAGTTTTGTTGCAACTCAAATCGATAGTAATTCCGTTCCTATGTTTAAGTGCTCGTCAGTTTTGATTTTGAGTAAAAATTCCACCTTTCACCTTTATTCAGAAACAATAAGTAGCACTCCACTTTTGTATTTCGGGCAAACTGCAGATATTAGGATAAATTCGCCTAAAAGTGTCATTTTGTATAACCGTGGTGGCGACATTTTTAAATTTCAAACGGGGAGCGAATCTTCGCCCAACGCCCTTAGAATTGTGACAACAATGCTTCGACTATGGAATGTCGCAAAAAGTCCGCTTTCAAGTGCGGGGACTTTTGATAATCCGCCAACGAGTGAAATTTATAAAGCGGATTATGCAGAAGAAATCGCGCTTGATATTTTTATGACGACTTCAAAAATAACAAGCATAAGTAACAACCTTGTTTTGGGCGACAAAGGTTATCCGCTTTTGGCGACATCAATAAATTTAATAACTTCAAAAGTATTAAGTATGGGCGATTTGGCGCTTGACGTAAACGCAATAAATGACGTTACAACGGCTATAATGGGCAATGCGGAAAGCGAAGCAAATATGAAAATTAGTTACGGCGACGAAAATTTGACCGCGGTGGCGGATGAAAACGGAGCATTTGATGTGCCACTTGAAAGTGCGTTGGATGTTGGAACGACAGTCACGGTATCAACAAATAAAAATTTTTTAACAAAAACACTAAATTTTGCCGTCGACGGCTCGGTCACAATAACAAAAATTGATGACCTAAATTTTTATGCTTTTACATCTCCGTCAAGCACAAGTATTATCTATCGTCAAAGCGATTTTGGGCTTGAAATAACGGATTCCCGCGCAACAAAAGGTGAATGGTATTTGTATGCTTACATTTTATCTCCTTTAAAAAATGGCGACGAAATGCTTGAAGATTCGCTAATTTTTAAGGATGGCGAGGATAGTAAAATTTTAACTGACACGCCACTTTTAGTCTACACTGGGAATGGTGATGAGATTGTTTCTTGGCAAGCGCTCGAAGGCTTTTTACTCTCCTTAGAGCCCCAAAAGGAATATGTTGCTGGAAATTATACAACGAGTTTGTTGTGGCAAGTTTCGCCTGCGAAATTGTAAAAGACACATTTAAAATAGAAGCCTTTTTAAATAGTAAAATGAGTTTTAAGGCTATCTAAAAATGAATTTTTAAAATGTGGATAAAAATAAATATATTTTACTTTTTTAAAAATTTATCCACTTTTTAAATAAAAATGTGAGTAAATATTGAGTGCAATTAGTTCCAAATAAAAAAAGGAGATTTGTAGTCTCCATTTTGAGTTTAAACATTTTAAAAATGTTTAATAAAAATTTTTATCAACTGACTTTTAAATTTACAAATTTTAAATTAAAACTTTAGTTTAGAATATTGTGTAAAACTATAATTTTAACTTTTTCTAGTTACTTGGAATGTGATGGTTGTTGTTTTGCCGTCGTCAAGGTCTGGCAATGTAATTTGAAGGTTGCCTGACGAATATGTGTAGGTTTCATAGGTTGAGCCGTCAAGTTGTACTCCGTAGGTTTCGTTAAAGTCGACAAGCGTTGTGTCAATCTTGTCTGTTAATGTTCCATTTGAAGGCGCGCTACCTGAGTTGTTTGTGACAATGACTGTATATGTTAGTGGTCCGTCAACCCAATTTGTTTTGTCTGCCGATTTTGTTACGGTCAAATTCGACACTATTGTTGTTGAGACGGGTGTGCTAGAAAAATTTATTGCAGACGCTGGATTGCCGTATTGTCCCGCGATGTCTACTTGATTTGTTAAAGTTTGTGCCATATTTTCTCCTATTATTGTTTTAAAACAAGGCTTTTTGTAGAGTAAATCTACTGTATAGTATGAAAAATAGTTTTTAATTGTGATTAGAAATATTATAAAATTAGAGTTATCACATTTTGTCGCACAAAAAATACAATGATAATGTACAAAGGAGTAAATTATGGAGTTGCATAATGAAGCATCAATAAGATATTATCAATTTTTGCCCGACGGAACAACAAATATTTTGAATAAGGATAGCAATGTTGTGTCCACAATCCTTAAACCATTTTATCCAAATAAACCCATTATTGTCGATTACATAAGAAGAGAAAATTTGCCCACGCGAGTCCCAGAGTCGCGACTCCCATTTTGGTGGATTTTTCCTTTTGTCATTTTATATCTAAATAGATGATTTTTCTATATTTTAAAAGCAAATTGATTTAGTTTAAACACATTTTGTGGTTATGAAACAAAAAGGTTAAAAGAGGACTGTTTTTTTTGTGATTAAACTTGTTTCGTCTTTTGGTCGCATAGATTTACAGTTAATGGTAAAACTTTTTATTATGCGTTAAAAAGGGTCTTGTAAAAATTGCGAAAAAACATATGATTATTTTATTAAAAAAAATACTTCAAAAATTACTTGCAATTTTAAATCAAATCAGTATAATAATTATCGTACGGAGAATTGGCTGAGCGGTTTAAAGCGGCGGTCTTGAAAACCGTTGAGGTGAAAGCCTCCGCAGGTTCGAATCCTGTGTTCTCCGCCATTTTTTTTAAAAAGTCCCTTAATGGGGCTTTTTTATTTGGAAAAATGAAGAAAAATAGGTATATTAAATTATATATTTTAACTTTTGTAGAAAGGCGAGTATCACAAAAATGGGTGGTTATTCATATAGGAAAAAGGAGAAATATATGAAAATTAAGAAAAATAAACCTAAAATTTTTGGGCGCGGGTCAGTTTTTATAGATGATAGCGTCGAATTTGGCGAAAATGTTGTTATTTATCAAAACAACATTATAAAAGGCGACACAAAAATTGGTGACAATGTTGTAATTAAGCCTAACAACTACATAGAAAATTGTACAATTGGCGCGGGGAGTGTTGTTGATTATAGTTATATGCAAGATAGCGTCATAGGCGAAAATGTGTCGGTTGGACCTTTTTCAAGGCTGAGACCTAATTCGCGCGTCGGGGACAATTGCAAAGTGGGGAATTTTGTTGAAATTAAAAATTCTACGCTTGGGAAAGGAAGCAAGGCTAGCCACCTAGCCTACATCGGCGACACTGATTTGGGTGACAACTGTAATGTCGGATGCGGGGCAATTTTTGTAAACTATAACGGCAAAACAAAGTCGCGTTCGCATATCGGGAACAACTGCTTTATTGGTAGCAATGTCAACGTAATAGCACCAGTAAACATTGCAAGCGAGACATACATTTGTGCGGGAACAACGGTTACAACAGACACCTTGCCATACGATTTTGTTATTGGAAGGTCGCGCGAAACGGTCAAACACGACTACGCAAAAAAATATAAAAAGGAGTCAAAATAATGGGGATATTTTTTGGAACAGACGGCATAAGGGGTGTTGTAAATGAATTTTTGACGGCGGACTTGGCATTTAAGTGCGGTAACGCGTTGGCGGAAAAAGGTCAAAAGTTAATTATTGGCGGGGATACAAGGACAACAAGAGAATTTTTGACATCGTCATTTTCTTCGGGAGTTATGAGCGCGGGAGCGGACATTTTGGACATTGGCGTATGCACGACACCTGGGATTTCGTACATAACAAAAGCTCTTCATAAAGATTACGGCGTGGTCGTCAGTGCGTCGCACAACCCACCACAATATAACGGAATTAAAATTTTTGATAGCACTGGTGTCAAACTTGGCGACGATAGAGAGGACGCGCTTGAAAGGAAATTTGTAAGACAAAAACATAACGAGTTTCCGCTAATTGGAAAGTACGAACAAAAATTTTCGCTTGTTAGACTTTATGAAAAATATTTGGTAGAGCTTGCGGATTGTGATTTGAAAGGACTAAAAATTTTGCTTGATTGCGCAAACGGCGCGTCATATAAAATCGCACCAAAGGTTTTTCGCGAACTTGGGGCGGAAGTAATAGCCGTTCATAATAGGAACGACGGCGAAAAAATCAATCAAAAATGCGGGTCGACTTGCCCAGAAGAAATGGCGCGTCTTGTAAAAAAATACGGCGTCGATGTGGGATTTTCATTTGATGGCGACGCGGACAGAATTATTGCGTGCGACGAAAAGGGCGAAATTATTGACGGTGATGTAATCATTTTTATGCTCGCAAAATATTTTAAAAAACAAGGAAAGTTGCGCGACAATAAGGTCGTTGGAACAAGGCACACAAATAAGGGACTTGAAGAAGATTTAAGAAGTGAAGGAATTGAACTTATTAGAACCGACATCGGCGACAAATATGTCATTGCAAAAATGGAAGAAGAAAATTTGTCCCTAGGTGGCGAAAAGTCTGGGCATATCATTTTCCGCGACTACGCGAGCACGGGTGACGGAATTTTAACGGGCATTAAACTTGCCGAAATGATGAAAAAGTCAGGCAAGAAAATAAGCGAACTATCATTTGCTCACCTTTATCCACAAGCGAATATTGATTGTGTCGTGGCAGATAAAATGAAGATTATTAACAATGGACTTTTGACAAATAAAATTGAAGAAGTTGAAAAAGCCCTTGGCGATTCGGCACGCGTTATGGTGAGAGTTTCGGGGACAGAGCCTAAGATTCGAATTATGGTCGAATGCAAAAATGAAGATGTTGCGACAAAATACGCAAAAGAAATTGAAAGTGTTGTCCACAATGTCGATAGGGGGCAAAAATAGGCACTTAATATTAAAACAATTTAAATATTAAAGTTGTTTTGTAAAAACAAAATAAGAAATAAAAACTATTGAGAGAAGAAAACAAGTCGCGTAAGTTTTGCTTCAAAGCCCTTTCAATAGTTTTTTTATGAATAATTTTTTGTGGTTTGTTTTATGTTAAAGGTTAGAGTGCGGGACATTCTCTTTTTGCGCGAAGGCGCAAAAAGGGGCGGAACGCCCAAAATTTAAACAAAGTTTAAATTTTTGAATGCCCCGCCACTTGTTGTATATTAACAAATATATTTGTAAAATGCGTAATAATTTACATAGCAAGGAATGATTATAAAAACAACTGCAATAGTAAGTGCTAAAGAAAATAAAAGAGTGTCAACAACTTTGCTAGATATTTTTAAAACAAAGTGGTTAAATAAAGTCCCGACAATAATGAGTGATACTCCAACAGCAACCCCAATTAGAATATATTTATAAATAGGGTTATTAAAGGTTATTTCGATTAAATTTTCGCCAGATTTTAAATCAAGAGTCATAAAACAAGAAAATTTATTTGAAAAATCGACTTTTTTGCCGTTAACTAAAACAGTATAGCCTTTAATGTTTGTGTAAGGAAGAATAACTGTCTCGTCTTGTTCGAGCCTAATATTTCCCAAAAATTTGTTGTACTCTTGCCTTAGATTTGATGATGTATCAAACAAATTACTAACTTTTTCAATGTCCATTGTATAAAATTCAAAAGAGTCAATCGACGCGGAGTTGTATAAATTGATTAACATATCTTCATTTTTTCTATTTAGTTCGACTATTGTATTTTCTTCAAAGGTGCAGTCATCGATTTTAACGAATGCGCCTTCTTTTATGTCTTTAAGGTAAAAATACAACAATTTTCCTTCTGGGACATCATATTCAACGCGTATTTCGCTTGGAGTGACGCTCCCCTTTGTTTGATAAATTACACCGTCAACGATATTTGCTTTTGTGATATTAAGTGTTGGCGTCACTTTTTCTAAAATGTCGCCCGTCCCGCCGAGTGCTTCAAAAAGAAGTTGTTGATTTTGTAAAATGTCTTGCGTAAAAGAGACTTCTTTTTTCAATATTTTAATTGGGTCAGGACAAATTTTGTTTTTGTAAAGATAGAGCCCGTTTTCACTTGCAACAAACTCTAAGAAACTCTCGTCGCGCTCGTATGGATACACATAAAACTTTGTCCCTATAACAAGGTCGCTTAAAAGAGTTCCTGAAAAAGTTGCGGAGTTGTTTATTCTTGAAATATAGCCAATATCTTTTAACGCGGTTATACTTTCTTTGTCCGCAAGAGAAGAAAATATGCTGGCATTAGAAACACCCGCAAGCCCTGGCGTCATTGACAAATATCCGTAGTCGCGCACTTTTATTCTGTCGTGATTATCAATATATCGTGAAAAACTACTTATAGTGTAAATTTCTTTAGAGTCGACAATTCCGCCTGAAAAATAGTTCATAAAGTTGCCAAAAATCGAAAAAATAAGAAGAATAAGTGTGATTATGAAAAAATGCCCCTTAATTTTTTTCTTATATCCATATGAAATAAAGAAAGGAACGAGCAAAATTGAGTTTTCGAGAATGTAGAAAAGTAGGACAATAAAAATGCAACTTTGAGAAGAAAGTACTGTTGTGAGCGAGCGGAAGAGTCCAAAACAAGATAGAAAATATATTGCTCCAATCAAAATTACGGCGATATAAAGGGATGAAAATTTTGGCGTTTCGCCGTCATAATTAAAGCAAGAGTCAAGTGCTTTGCACGACATGAAAAATGTCAAAAATGCGCTCACAAAGCCAAATCGCGAATAATATCCTAAAATTGACCCCATATTAAACGCTCTAAGCGACAAATCAAAAACAATTAAAAGAAGGGTTAAAATTTCGCACGCGATAAGAAAGTTATTAAACTTGTCTTTTTTATCGCATTTTATTAGGTAAATTATCGAAAAAATAAATGTGAACATTTCTGTTATTTCGACAATAATTTTGCTAGGAAGTGACATTTCGTTAAGGACTGTAAACGTTGAAAGCCCGCTATTTCTGCCCGAGCCTAAGAAAGATACAAAGGAAGGAACAAGAACGGGCGACGCTATTCCAATTGCAATAAGTAGTGCGCACATTGTTTTAACTGTGACGACCTTTCTTTCACCCTTTTCTAAACACAAGAAGGCAAAAAGGGCGAAAATAACAAAAAGGTAAATCATTACAAAGCACCCAACGCCAAAACAGTTTAGCATCATAAGGAATAAAACTAAAGCCATTGGGAGAATCTTACCTGTTTTTCTAAGGTGCAAAAAACTCTCTACAAGAAGTGGCATATAGATAAGGTAGTCTATAAACGAAAAATAGGTAAACATCATAAACATAAAACCGCTGAATCCGTACGACAAGGATACGATAAGTAGTTTTATGGTGGAAAGGCTATCAAAGTGCTTTTTTGCAAACCGCATACTGACGCTTGAAATAAGCATAATTTTTATTACAAAAAGGATGTTAAAAACTTGAAGCATTCCCGACCTTCCGAAGAGAAGAAGTATGAAATTAAAAGGACTCAAAATAAAATAGGAAAGCACACCGAAAGAATTTATTCCAAGACCGTTGACGGTGGTGAAAAAAAGTGGTGATTTACCTTCTAAAAAGTCGTAAATATATGTACTTTGCGGGATAACTTGGCTTAGTTCGTCATAATGCGCAAGCGTGCCGTCTCCAAAAGGAAAGACGCCAAAAATGGCAAAATAAATAAGGAAAAGAGATAAAATTATGCCATTTAGAATAAGATAATGCTTTGCTTTTTGTAGAAAATTCTTCATATGAGTCCTTTTTGAACTTTAATGGTGATTTTGTTTTTTAAAATGCGCTTGTTTTTTTGTAATCTGTAAATTTTTGTTTTTTTTACTTATTTTTTCAAGTTTTTTGTAGTTTTTTTTAAATGTTTTTTTCAAAACTTTTTTATAGATTACTTTTATGGGCTTTTGTAGTTTTTTTTTGATTGTACAAAAAACCTATATTATCGGAAGTTGAGTCGGGGTGCTTGCACACCAGCGAGACTGATGTTTAT
>ERZ808286.377-NODE-377-length-30821-cov-4.439511_pt1 | contig 30821 bp, 28 predicted proteins | sample MGYA00521276_ERZ808286 | MGnify/ENA primary metagenome ERZ808286 (study PRJEB31516, sample SAMN03275607) | gut metagenome | biome: mammalia-associated habitat; material: feces | host: Papio cynocephalus | place: Kenya | collected 2012-08-01 ... | reverse complement strand
CGATTGATGGCATACAACTGGTGCGTTGATCTTGAGAACGGGAAGGATCGTGCGGAGGCTGTATGTCGAGCTTGGATTGAAGGGCGTATCCGCTGTTTTCAAGACCACGAGGCCATCGAAGCATCCGTATGGGAAGTTCCCGTACCTGCTGGAGAACAGGCCTGCAATGTTCGTCAACGAGATATGGGCGACCGATATAACATATATCGCAACCGCCGGTGGGATGCTCTACTATACCGCGGTGATCGATCTCTATAGCCGGAAGATACTGTCCTGGAAGCTTTCCGACAAAATGGACGTGGCTTTCTGTCTGGATGTTCTTTATGAGGCTGTGAGCAAATATGGCATTCCTGCCATTTTTAATCAATGTATCACGGAAAGTATGAGCGCTTTTTCCTTTTGTATCAAAAGATCTCAAACTCAAATGCGTTTTTACAATGGTAAGCTCTCTAGTAGTATTCTTGACAGCCGTCTTCTTGATTACTGGTTGAGTCATCCTTGATTTTCCTGCTAGAGTTACGTGGGATTTTTCATGATATGATAGCACATTTCATGAAATACAACTTTTTAAAAGTCATTTTTCATGAAAATTGATTGATAGTAAAAGGATTTCTGTTTAGACTGTAGGCATGAGATACATAAAGCGTGTATTAGATATCAGTCGCGATCTTGAAAGGAAGTCACAGTTCCTTTTCGGCCCCAGACAGACGGGCAAGACCTCATGGATAAGAGAAGAGCTTAAAGGTGTTTGCTACCGCTTCAATCTTTTGGACAAGAAGTTAGTGAAGACCCTGCAAGATGATCCTGCTCTGTTTGCAGGCATCTTGCGCAGGGAAGGTATCGACAGTGGGCTTGTCGTTGTAGATGAGATACAGAAGCTTCCATTTCTTCTTGATGAGGTGCAAAACCTGATTGAATCCACAAACATCAGGTTCCTTTTGACTGGCTCAAGTGCAAGAAGGCTTAGAGAACAGGGGACGAATCTCCTTGGAGGCAGAGCCGGCTGGAAGGAGATGTTTCCACTTGTCTGGCCTGAAGTCAAAGGAGATACACCTGAGCTTGGTTTGTTTTTCAAGACAGGACTCATCCCTGCCTTCTATCTTTCAGATGATCCTGACTCAGACCTATTCGATTATGTTCAACTCTACCTCAATGAAGAAATACAAGCAGAAGGACTTGTTAGAAATCTGCCATCATTTGAGCGATTTCTTGAAGTTGCAGCATTGAGCAATAGCGAGATGCTTAACTATGAGAACATCTCGAAGGATGTTGGTGTCAGCCGTTCCGCTGTCATCAGCTGGTTCCAGATTCTCTATGACACGCTCATAGCATTTGAGGTTCCCGCATATGTGAAGACAAAGAAGCGCAAGGCCTATGCCTCCTCAAAGTTTTATATGTTCGACCTTGGTGTCATCCGACATCTTCTCGGTTTCGATAAGATAGAGTCTGGAAGCACTGAATATGGGAAGTTCTTCGAGACATATATGGCAATGGAGATGAGGGCGTATATCGGCTACAAATCGAAAGAGAAGCTCAATGTCACATCCCTCAGCTATTGGAGGAGCCTTTCTGGATTCGAGGTCGATTTCATACTTATGGAGAAGGTTGCTATAGAGACAAAAACGACACGTCGCCATACATCTAGGGATTTGAAAGGGTTGAAGGCTTTGAAGGAGGAAGGTCTCTTCTCTCGGTACATTCTTGTATGTAAAGAGGACTATGCCCAGACGACGGAGGAAGGTATTGAGATCGTGCCCTGGAGACGGTTCCTTGATGAACTGTGGGCTGGAAAAATCATATGATTGTGTTAACTCCTTTTCGCCATGCTACAGGGCCTCATGAATCTATCACGGAGAGTTTGGGTGCTTTTTTTCTTTTATATTTTGAATGCCTCAGCCTTATCGACGAGCATGTGCCTGCCCATCTTGATCTTTCAAAGTTCAAGACCAAAGTACTTCATTTATGATGTAGTTCTACTTTTCTGTTTTTCTAAGGATTTATTTTTGAAAGAAGAGTGGTTTTGCTTCGGATAAAGGGGGAATTAAGCTTTTCGCATTGCTTTTCAAATATTGGAAGAAAAGATCATATTCCGAAATCGATAGTTTATCTGGATATGACATGACAACGAGCTCGTGCCCTTTAATGCCATTATGGTAAGGAGGGTGTATGTGATCAAAGCTATTTGGCAAAAAGCCAACTCTCTCGTAGAAACCCATTCTTCTTTTGGACTTTTCATCCACGGGAGGATCTATTTCGAGGATTATTGTTTTTCTCTTCTCTTTGCTCATGAAAAGGAAAAACTTTGCCTTTAGAGATCTGAAGCTTCTTTGAAAAAAGGATGTCTGTTGTCTTTTTTCTATCCAGTCTCATTTTGCTCCTAAGGCCAAAGACCTACCTCTGGTGCGACTTTTGTCATGCCATCTATTGTTGTTTGTATTATTGAAGAAAGGTCCTCTCCTAGCATATCAGCACCTTTGAGGATAATATCTCTATTGACACCGGCGGCAAAGCCTTTTGATGAGAATTTCTTTTTTACAGATTTTACGCTAATTCCTTTCATTTTCTCAGGCCTCATTAATGCTGTTGCATTGACAAGACCGGAAAGCTCATCGATTGTGAAAAGAACCTTCTCCATTTTCTTTTCTGGTTTCACATCAATACATATGCCATATCCATGAGAGCAAACAGCATGGATAAAATCATCATCAGCTCCTATTTCTTTTAAAAGCTCTGGTGCTTTCTTGCAATGCTCTTGTGGAAACATCTCCCAGTCTATATCATGCAAAAGCCCTACAAGTCCCCAATAATCTTGGTCTTCATTTTCTCTCTTAGCGAATTCTCTCATTGTAGCTTCGACTTCTAATGCATGATGCCAAAGAGACTCTGATTTGTTGTATTTATGCCAAAGCGCAACACATTCTTCTCTTGTCATATCAATTCCTCATATTTCTTCTGAGACAAGAGTTTTCTGCTTTTAAGAACCCTCTGTCTTCTTTTAGTATTTGCTCTGCTGCTTGTCTTGCTTCTTGCACTAAGTCCAAATCTGATGTAATAGATGCAAAGTGCATTGTCAAGAATCCTGATTGCTCTTTTCCAATAAAATCACCAGGTCCTCTTATCTCCAAGTCCTTTTCAGCAATCAAGAAGCCATCGTTAGTGTCTCTCATGACTTTGAGCCTTTCAATTCCTTCTTGCGATATTGAGTTTGGGTCGCAAACCAAAAAACAATATGATGGCAATGTAGATCTTCCGACTCTTCCTCTAAGCTGGTGCAATGCTGCAAGACCAAATCTGTCAGCATGTTCGATCACCATGCATGTTGCATCTGGAATATCTATTCCGACTTCAACGACAGAAGTAGAAACAAGATATAATATCTTTTTGTTTCTGAAATCATCTAGAATTTGCATCTTTTCTTCTTCTTCAAGTTTTGAATGAATCAAAGCAGAAGGCACTCCCGGATAGCGATTTTTTAACTCTTGGAACATTGAATTTACATCTTTTAGATTCGATGCGCCTTCATCATCTATTCTAGGGTAGACGAAATATGCTTGATGGTTTCTTTGAAATTCAACTGAAATTGCTTTGAACATATCGTCTCTGTGTCGTTCGTTTACGATATGTGTTTTGATTGGGATTCTTCCGGAAGGAAGAGATCTTATTGTCGAAATATCCAAGTCGGAGAAAATTGTAAGCCCAAGTGTCCTAGGAATAGGAGTAGCTGTCATCGAGAGCAAGTTTGGTCTTTCGCCTTTGTTTTTCAAAGCTTCTCTTTGAACAACGCCAAAGCGATGTTGCTCGTCTATTATCGCATATTCAAGCTTCTTGAATTTTACATCTGAGGAAAAGAGTGCATGCGTTCCAATTGCAAGGTCGATATCGCCATTTGCCAGAGCTCTTAATAAGAGTTGTCTTTCCTTTCCTTTTACGTCTCCTGTAAAGAATGCAATTCTGACGCCAAGTTTTCCGATGAGTTCTGCTGCTTTCTCTGCATGTTGCCTCGCCAGAAGCTCTGTTGGGGCCATGAATGCAACTTGCCCTTTATTGGCAATAACATGAAGAGCTGAAATCCAAGCAACAAGTGTTTTTCCCGCACCAACATCGCCTTGAAGCAACCTGTTCATAGGCTCTGGATCGTCAAGATCAGCTCTTATTTCATCGATTACTTTTATCTGGTCTTCTGTTAGAGGAAATGGCAATGTTTTCAAAAACACCCTCTCAAGTGAAGTTTCTCTCTTTTTCTTGATAATATGCTTCTCAGGTTTTGCTCTAAGCATCTTTATTTCCATCGAGAAAAGTTCTGTAAAGGCAAGAGACTTCCTAGCTTTTGAAAGCATTTCGTTGTCGGTAGGGAAGTGCAATTCATTCAATGCTTCTTTGTAGTGCATGAGGTTATATTTTTCATAGATAGAATATGGCATTGGATCCTCGAGCTCCAGTTTTTGCAATGCATATGAGACAGTTTGCCTTATTGCTTTCTGGCTAAGAGAACCAGCAAGAGGGTAGATTGGCAATATTTTTCCAAGCCCTGCTTCTTCCTTCGTTCTTTTTATCTCAAAAGAAGCTGTTTGATATTGGTAGTGGTTTCTTTGGACAGTAGCTGTTATATACCACTCGGTGCCAAGCTTGAGCATTTTACCCAAATAATCTCTGTTGAAGCAAAGGATATCTAGAGTATCGCCATTGTCGTCCTCTGCTGTAATTTTCACAACTTTTCCTTTCTTCGAAGCAAAAGATGAGTGTGAAAGTACAGTTACTTTGCAAGTTATGGTTGGATCCTCTATTGAAGTATCCTTGAGCTTTCGTTCTTTTCGCCTGTCATCATATGAGCGTGGAGATAAGAGCAAAACATCCTCAAGAGAGAAAACACCAAGCTTTGAGAATTCGTTTGCTAGTGCCTTTCCAATCCCTGGTACATCGGTGATCTTCAAACTCATGCTTACCATCTTTCCTTAGAATGGCAATCTCAATGCATTTGTTGCCAGATATTTGCAAAGATATGAGAGAATAAAGTAAAGGACTACTATAAGTGCCAATGATGCAATATTTACCCAACGCTCGTTTACTATTTTGTATGGCTTGTTTTTTCTTTGTGCAAAGAAAGTGCTCCTTACAAAGTTCGTGATTGGGGCAACAGCATCCGAAAAGCGTTCGGATGTCGTGTAAAACATCGGGTTGTTTGAGAAAGATGCTATCGTTTTGACTGCAAGCATTATTATAGCTAGGATTAGAAACAATGATATGCCATAGCTCCAGAAGGCTTGTATAAAAAGCATAAGTACATAACCTAAAGTCAATGTTCCGTATGTTCCAAAGAAACTCAATATTGCCTTTATAACTTCGATAAGTCCTATCGCGATTATCGGAGAGAAATCCAAGGCTCCGATTCTGGATTTTGAAGATCTGAAAAGCCCTAGATAAGGATCTACTATTCTAGAAAGGTAATATGTGAATGTTCCTTCGCTTGGGTAAGGCATGAACCATGAGAGAAGTATTCTTACCCAAATCAGGATAGAGTAAACAGATAAAGCTCGAGCAACAAGCAATGATAACATCATTAAAATATTCATAAACACCTACCTTATAATTTAGTTAACCCAAGCTTTATCGACTATATCAAGATCATTCAACTCTGCCATAACTCCTCGAGAATAAGATAAGTAGAAAGTGGATCTTGGCGTAAGTTCCTCTCCAGGACAGCTTGAGATAGAGAGCAAGACTTGAGTATCGCCACTGTTATTTGCAAGAAGGCTGAAGAGAGAAGAAAGTCCTTCTCTTGATATTTTTGCACTGTCTTTTAGCCTTATATGTATTTGCTGAACCATCTCTGGCTTAAGCTCTAGAGGAGACACTACTTGATCTATCGAGAATGAAAGTTTTTCGTCTTTTTTCTTGAATGTACCTATAAAGCCATATATTCCATCGTCTTCGATTTTGCCTTGAATAAGCTCGAATACCTTAGGAAAGGCAACTGCATCTACTTCACCTTCTTTTGTTTGCAATGTGTAGATGCCCATCTTTGCCTTTTTTTCCTTCGTTATTACGACTCTCTGGTTTAAAACCATAGCAACAAGCTGTACCTGCTTGTCTGTAGTGATTGTGTCACTTTCGGCAAGGTTGACTCTTACGCATTCTGAAATCTCTTTCTGGTATTGATCCAATGGATGGCCAGATATATAGAACCCAAGCATCTCTTTTTCCATTTTCAAGACTTCTGTCTTTGGAAGTGGATCGGCCTTGCGCATCTTGAAGTCTTCAAGCTTAGTATCATCATCTGATCCAAAAAGGGACATTTGCCCGAAGGCTGATGTTGCTTTGTTTGCTTTATCGAATTTCAATGCGTCATCAAGGTTTGCAAGAAGCGTAGCTCTGTCAGCTTCAAGCTCATCAAAAGCTCCTGCTTTTATCAAAGATTCAACAAGGCGTGAATTGAGAGTGTTCTCTCCTTGTCTGTCCAGGAAGTCCATAAATGATTTGTATGGTCCGTTCTTCTCTCTTTCCTCAACGATTATATCTACAACGCCAGCACCAACATTCTTTATGCCAGCTAGGCCATATATTATGTCTCCTTTGTCGACATTGAAGAATTTATCAGACCTGTTGATATTTGGAGGAACTATCTTCAGATTGTATTTAGGTGCAAGGTTCAGATATTCCTTGAACTTGTCAGGATTGTTCATCTCATTTGTTAGGTTTGCAGCTAGGAACTCTGCTAAGTGGTTTGCTTTTAGATATGCTGTTTGATATGCAACTACAGAATAGGCAACGGCATGTGATTTATTGAATCCATATCCAGCAAATGGCTCAAGTATATGGAATATTTCCTCAGCATGCTCTTCTGTATATCCATTCTTAACAGCTCCCGCTTTGAACTTTACAAGTTCTTTCGCAAGCGCTTCTACCTTTTTCTTTCCCATTATACGTCTTAGGATATCAGCCTCGCCAAGCGTATAACCCGCAATTATCTGGGCAACTTTCATTACTTGTTCCTGGTAGACGATTACTCCATAAGTAGGTTCCAAAAGATCCTTTAAAGATGGATCGGGGTAATGGATAGGTTCTCTTCCCCATTTTGCGTTGATGTATTGAGGAATAAACTTCATAGGACCTGGCCTGTATAGAGCATTCAAAGCAACAAGCTCTTCGATATTCCCAGGCTTTGCTTGCTTTAGGATGTCTTGCATTCCTGCTGACTCGAATTGGAACACAAGTGAAGAGTCTCCCGAGCAAAGCATGTCGAATGTCTTTTTGTCTGTATCAGATATTCTGCTTATGTCGAAATTTGGCTCTTTTTTGTGTATAAGTTCGACTGTGTGCTTGATCAGTGTAAGCGTTTTCAGCCCAAGGAAGTCCATCTTTACAAGGCCGCAATCCTCAATCTGGAGCATCGTATATTGGCTGGCAAGTGCTCCTGTTTTAGGGTCGGCACATAGAGGTACATAATGATCAAGGGGCTCTCTTCCTATCACAACGCCAGCCGCATGCAAGGATGTATGTCTGGAAAGCCCTTCGAGTTTTATTGCTGTATCGAAAAGCTCTTCATAGACGCCACCTCTGTCTCTGATCTCTTTTAGCTTTGGCTCATACTCTAGTGCATCAGTAAGGTGCCATTTCTTCTTGTCTGGAATCTCATCAGGCACAAGAGCACATATTTTGTTGGATTCTTCGAAAGGAATATCAAGCACTCTTGCAACATCTTTAATTACAGCCTTAGGCTTTAATGTTCCAAATGTCGTAATCTGCCCAACAGAGTCATGTCCATAGTGCTCTGTGACATAGTTGATCACTTTGTCTCGCCCCTCGAAGCAAAAGTCTATATCGAAGTCCGGAAGTGAAACTCTTTCTGGATTCAAGAATCTTTCAAACAGAAGATTGTATTTAATTGGATCTACATCTGTGATCGTAGTGGAGTAGGCTACAAGGGATCCTGCGCCAGAACCTCTCCCAGGACCTACTGGGACATCATGGGTCTTTGCCCAGTGGATATAGTCTCTGACAATCAAGAAGTATGCAGGGAAATCCATCTTTATTATGATATCGAGTTCATATTGAAGTCTTTCCTTTAGCTTCAACATCTCTTCTTCTGTCGCATTTGGATAACGTATAGGAAGCCCTTCATAAGCTAGAGCTGTCAAATACTCTGCATCGCTTTTGTATGGCTCTGGGATGGTGCATTTAGGAAGAACTGGACCAGGGAATTTGATCTCGAGCTTGCATCGCTCGGCTATTTTGCCTGTATTCTCTAGTGCTTCTGGACACCAAGAAAAGAGTGCCTCCATCTCTTGCTGTGTTCTGAAGTAGAACTCTCCTTCTTTGTATCTTAGCCTATCTTTGTCATGTTTCTTTTTGCCTGTACCAATGCATAGCAAAGTATCATGTGCGTTCCAGTCATCTTTTTCTATGTAATGGATATCATTCGTGCACACAAGGGGAATATCTAGTTCTTTTGCAATCTTGACAAGTTCTTCATTGGATTTCTTTTCATCAGGAATACCATGGTCTTGAAGCTCTAGATAGTACCTGTCGCCGAAAAGATTCTTATACCATAAAGCTACTTCTTTCGCTTTTTCAACACTTGGAGCTCTTCCCATCCCATCTTGCCTTTTTGAGCCGAGAATCATTCTTGGCACTTCTCCAGCAATGCAAGCTGAAAGACAGATCAAGTCCTCAGAGTGTCTTGAAAGGCATTCTTTGTCGATCCTAGGTTTGTAGTAGTAACCTTCTTTCCATGCAATAGAGTTCAATTCCATCAGATTGTGGTATCCTTTATCGCTCATTGCAAGGAGAATAAGATGGTAGTATGTTTCTTCGTTTGGATGGAAGCTTTTGTCTTTTCTATCGCCAGGTGCAACATAGAATTCACAGCCTATTATAGGGTTTATCCCATTTTGTCTGCATGCATTGTAGAATGTGATTGCTCCAAACATGTTGCCATGATCTGTTATAGCTAGCGATGTCATTCCACAAGATTTTGCTTTTTCGATGTAGCGTGGTATTGATGCTGCTCCATCAAGTAGCGAGAAGTCAGAGTGGTTATGCAAATGTACAAAATTGCTCATATATAAAATAATAGTCCTTATATCAAGAAAGTGTATCAGTATCTCTGGATGCCAAAGAAGCTGTCAACGTTTTGTTGTTCAAATCATTTACAATCTCTTCCAAAATTCCTTTAACTCTTACTCTTTGAAGATCTGAGATGGAAGGGAATGTTGCATTGATGAACGAAAAAATTATAGATTCGAAAGAAGAATACTCTTCTTCATCCAAAGGGAACCTCAAAGAGGATAGGATGTTATCAATGTCTCTCGAGTAGCATATTCCAAAAAGAGGAAATGTTATTGCAAGCCTAGGACTGACCAAAATGTCTTGGTTCCAATTGCTTGAGAATGCAACGCAAACAGCCTGGTCTGGATTTTTTATCATTGAACCAATTGAGAAAAATCGTTGGATATCAGCATTGTTCAAGCCGATCCTTACTCTAGTTACAAGACATTTAGAAGGAAGAGAGATTCTTCCATTCTTATCAAGGCTATGTGCAATTGCAACCCATTTTGAGTGCATCCTTTTTTTCTTGGCATACCTTATTTCCATATTTGCATTCAAAGCAATCAATGTGCCAGTTATGCTTGTAATCAATCCCGATGTACAAATTGCGCCACCTATTGTTGCCCTTGACGTAACTAATGAACTGCCGATTGATAAAATATCTTGCTCCAGCAAAGAAGGAAGTACGCTTCTATTGGAATTGACTATGTAATTCAGGTTGACCATTGCACCATACTCAAGAAGCCTATCGTTTCTCAATGTTCGTTTGAGTTCGCTCATTTCACCAAGATATATGATCTCTTCGTTTGCTTTCCTAGATGGATAAGAGTTTGGCCTTGACATTATAAAAGTGCCTCCGGCCCAGATTGTTGCATCGGGATGCAATTGCAAAACAGATGCATAATCTGCCATTGTCTTTACATTGTATATATTTGGTGAACTAAGACCGTCGTACACGTCTCTTCCTCCTGATTTCAACAGCCTTTATCACTGTTGCAACATTATCTTCTGCATCAACGCATGAACAACTGAGGATCGACATCTCTCTTATTATAACATCTCGCCTCGTCTCGCCTTGAGCTACCAAGGATTCAATCAAGAGAGTATGGGATGCATAGCATTCTTCGCAAGGCATTGTTCCTATTGCTTCGTATGCCTTTTCTATATCTTTTATGTTTCTCGTTTTAGAGTATGCTTCAAATGTTGTCACTTCCTTTCCTTGCAACTCAAAGGCTGGAACCATACAAGAGAGGACAGCTTTTCCATTTAGGAGGACGATACAAAGTCCGCACATATTTCCTCTGCAATGTGCGTTGACGCTATTAGTCCCCAACTCTTCGTTCAAGATCAAAGACAATGGCTTATTCGAATTAAGAGACAAAGAGAGCGTTTTTCCATCGATAAAGCACTCTATCTTCATGGCTTTCCTCCTCCATTTATGATGCTTTCCAGTTTTGATGCATCTGTAGGAAGATAAGAGGCTTCTGGGCCTGCAGCTTGGAAAAGGGCAGAAGAAAAAGCACTCATTGTTATTCCTCTTGCAATCGTATTTATAGGTGTGAAACCTTCCTCGTCTCCATCTGTTTGTGTTATATCAAGGCTTAGCTTGAAATCTTTTGAAATCACAGCACCACACTCTCTGAGAGTATCTAGAATAGTCTCTTTCGCAATATCGTTGGCATTGTCGTCAGCAAAGGACTTTCCAATAACAAAGCTTCCCCAAGCTTCCTTCACCAAAGGAATGAAGTCATACTTTCTTATTTCTATTTCGACGACGAATGCTCCATAGCCAGAGTATTCGAACTCGCAAGGTGAAAAAATATTATCAGTATTGAATTTCAGCGAAAAAGGTGGTTTTGCTTTGTCAAGCAATGTTCCCAAATGTTTAGATGCAATCGCTAACTGAGATGGGAATATTGACTCGAAACGGTTGAGAACAGCCGGGCCGCTGTCTAGTGTCTCAGCATTTTGTTCGAGAAAAAGAACGCTATCGCTGTCTGTATTGTTGTTGAATTTTGAAGAGACAAGTTGCTTGCAATATCTAATCTCAGAAGAGGAAAGAGGTGCAGATGTGTTTATGGTAATATTCTTCTTTGGAGTATAGTTTAGTAAGGCTGAGAAATTTTCTTGCTTTGATAGTGTTGTTGAGAAGCCCGCTATTCCAAGTCCAGTTGCAACACCGATTCCTCTTAGGGCTCCAAGCAACCCAAAATCGCCAGAGAAGAATGAATTTGATGCCCATTTTCTGTTAAAGACTGAAATTTTAGCAAGATGCAAAAGCATCTCTTTTTTATCTTCCAAGTTATAAGCTGGTGCAAAGTCTGTGAATTTTGTTTTCTCTCTTTTGAGTTCATCTCGAATTTGCACAGGAGTATATCCTGTTTTGTTTGCAAGCATAGAAGTATGATATTGCGTCCCAGCAAGGGCCTCTGAATATCCTAGAGAACCACAAAAAGAGGCTGGGTTTTTGCTTGATTTGACAATCTCAACATCTGCTTTGAAGCTCTTTACAGTATACAAAGGCATTAATCCTGCCATTGCTTGTCGTTGGTATTCCTCTGATGCAAAGCAAAAAGCACCTTGGTCAACTGTCATTTTGACATTCTCGACAATTGGATGGTGTTCCTCATTAAGGTATGTTGTTCTTTGTATGGAGATCCCTGGCCTTGCGGTCTCTCCAACCAGCCTTAATTCTACAGGCAGGCCGGTAAGAAGCATCGCTATTGCAGCCAGCGTGGAGTAGATAGCAGGATAGAACAAATACTCGTCGTGTTTATTTTGGTGTTTTTGCGGATGAAGAATTATGTTGCGAGGCTCTTTGCCTAATGCTGTAGCCACAGTTGTTCGAATTAGCTCTTGCCAAAGCATCGGAGATTCTATGTGAATGTTGTTTCCTTCTTGCCAAACGCTTATGTTGTATCTTATCGGAGAAGAGATCGTCGTATGGCTGTACTTGAATACGCTTTCAAACTTCTTCAATTGCTTCAGGCTATTCTCATCTGGAATCTCTTCTTGTCCCCAGGAAAAAGAAAGAGGTGCGATAGTATTCTCTAGCGATATCTCTTCCTCTGTTTTTGTGTATGGTTCTGTGTTGACTTCAATTTTGTCCATTAGGAGTTCGACAGCTTCGTAATCTGGCCCAAAGACAGCCAAAAGAGGTTGTCCAATGTACTCAATTCTGTCTATTGCAAGAAGAGGCATCCTTCCTCCAAGCATAGTAACCAAGTTGTTCCCGATAATCTCTTTTCCAGTCAAAACTAGGAAGCTTTGGTCAATTTGAGGGAGAGTAAAACCTGTGAGCTTCACATCGGCTTCCTTTGCTCTTAGAATTAAGCCACAACGCATGTTATATCTAGAGAATATCTTGCGATCCGCCATAGCTACAAGACTACCATCTACAGCTTCAAAACGCAAGGTAAGTCAAGCTTAATGGCAGAAATCGTGGCTATTGTTCTGACTGTTTGAAAAATTAACGATTGCCTTTTGGCTCTTCTCATAAGATAATTTTTTCAAGGATAGAATGATGAACCATATAGAGAGAAGCCATCTTGAAGAGTATGGGACGGAGCCTTGTGCTATTGCCGAGGTTCCACAAGTAGTCACATTGATAGGAGCTTTTTCTGATTGCATCGATGGATATGCAATAATGGGAACATGCGATAATGGTTTGAAAATTGCTGTTTCAAAAAGAGATGACAATACCGTCAAGATCTTGAATGCTACAAAACAAGACAAGAAGAAATTCCAAATAACAAATATCAAATATCGAAAGGAAGATAGATGGGCAAATTGCATAAAAGCGATTTTGCAAGAAGTAGTCTCATCAGGGTTTGTTCTTCCTGGAATGAATATAACGATTCAAGGAGAGAGCGCAATATGCGACAATCCATCGTTCTCTTCATATGCTTTCATAGGCATGCTTTTTGCGCTAGAAGGACTATTGGGCATTTCATTCACAAAAGAAGAGAAAAAGAAGATGGCTTTCTCTTCAAACCGTTTTTCCCAAGCTTTCCAAGCACGACTTAGGGACTTAATCACGCTCCTTTATTCAAAAGAGGACAATCTTATGTTCTTCGATTTGTCTAACCATAGCTATGAGTTTCTAGAGTATCCTAAGAAAGATAATGTATCGTCTTTGTTGATATCGACAGCAATACCATATACTATTTTGACACCTGAGCTTGAAGAGTTTAGGCAAGAAGCAAATGAGGTTGTTGGTTTGATACGTAAAAAATTGCCAAAGACAATGAGCATAAAGAATCTTAATGAGAAAAATATACGACAGATTCTCAATATAAGTTCTGAACAGAAAAAAGGGCAGCTTAGGTTCCTTGTTGAAGATTCTGAATGTGCTTTGAATGGATGGAAAGCGCTTAAGAATGGCGACATGGAGCTTTTTGGCAAGAATATGAATCTCCAAGAAAAGGGATTAGAGATGAATGCCGAGCTCACATCTCCTGAAATTGATTGGATTGTGAAAAGAGGAAGTGAGATGAAGAAGCTCTATGGCATTTGCCAAATCTACACAGGAGTCGCAGGAACTTTATTTGCTTTGATTGATAGCTCTGTTGACTTTCCTTATACTAGTCAACTAGAGGAATATGAAAGGATATTCGGCTTCCATGCTAATGTCTGTCCATATGTCCCCTACGGCAGTGCAAGGAGCATGAGAAGAGATGAATATTCTACTTGTCAATGACGATGGATACAAAGCGAAAGGCATAAGAGAACTTGAGCGTGTGCTTGTTGAAAAGGGTCATAGGGTCTATGTTTCAGCACCTTCTGATGAGCAAAGTGCGAAATCTCATTCAATGACTATCGATGGTACTCGTTATGCTACAAAGTACAAAGAAGGGCATTTCCATATCGATGGCACTCCAGCAGATTGCATAATCTACGGATTGAAGTCTGGTTTGATAGACATAAAGCCTGATGTTGTTATCTCTGGCATAAACCACGGATACAATCTTTCTACTGACATTATTTACTCTGGAACGTGCGGAGCCGCAAGGCAAGCCTCTCTTTATGGTTACAAGGCTATTGCAATTTCAACATATAGAGATGAAAACAGCAACAAATACAGCTTCTCGGATTGCGCATTGTTTTTAGAGGAGCACTTGGAACAGTTCCTTTCACAAATTCATAGCGATGTATTTCTTAATATCAATATCCCACCTAATTTCAATGGGGAATATGGGTACGCTTCGATTGGTGAGATTCGCTATGATGATAGATTCAGAATCGAGGAAGAAGATAGAGATAGATACAAGATAACCAATATTGGATGCGACATAAGCTATCATAGTTTGGAAAAAAGCAAATTCCCGAATGATTTTGAGCTTTGTAATCGCGGATTTGCATCCGTCTCCTTTGTGAAGCTTTTCCCACAAAGCTCTTGTGACCATATCTAGAAGGTTTAGATGAGACGTTGGGAGGATCTTTGCAATCATTGTGGCCTATGTTGCCATGAGAAAGTCGTATTGGATTATGCTTTGGTCATCGACATGGATCGGCCGTGTGAATTTTTCGATGAGAAAAGCCATCTTTGCTCTGTATATGACAATCGATTCAGAAAATGCAAGCGTTGCAAGAAAGTGAATATCATAATGGCTGTTTTTTCTCCTGCTCTCCCTTCTTGCTGTGCTTATGTAAAAGAGATGGAAAGGCTTCACTTGAGGCTTTCGCGTAAGCGTGAGTTGGTGTTTTCTAACCTTGACTAGAAAATAAGATAATAATAACTTTAAAATGCGAGGAAATAATATGGATAGAAGAGTAGTCTATCTTGATAACAATGCTACAACCAGAATAGCCGATGAAGTTATCGATATCATGCATGATAATGAAAACTTGTATGGCAATGCTTCATCAATGCATACTCTTGGAAGAGACTCTGCAACAGGAATCTCTTGGGCAAGAGGAGAGGTTGCTAAGCTTATAAATGCGGATCCCGGAGATATTTATTTTACTTCCGGTGCATCAGAGTCAAATAATACGGTCTTTAATACATATAGAGATCTAATTGATGAAGGCTCTGCCAAGGATAGGATAGTTTTGAGCAGCGTTGAGCACCCAGCATCCATCGAAACAGCAAAATACTTGAAGAAAAAGGGGTACAAAATAAGCTTTGCACCAGTTGATCACGAAGGTATTTTGAAGCTCGATGAGTACAAAAAGCTTCTAGGACCGGATGTATGCCTTGTGTCGATAATGCTTGGAAACAACGAGTCTGGAGCAATACAACCTGTGAAAGAGGCTGCTTATTTAGCACATGAATGTGGGGCGTATTTTCATACAGATGCAACGCAAGCAATTGGCAAGATCGCTGTCGATGTAAAAGATTTGGATGTTGATTATCTTTCATGCTCGGGACATAAGTTTTATGGACCTAAAGGTATTGGTGTTCTTTATGCTCGCCATGGCGTTCCTCTATCGCCATTTGTCCATGGAGGACATCAAGAGAAGGGTTATAGAGCTGGAACATACAACAACCAAGCAATCATTGGTTTGGGAAAGGCTGCTGAACTTGCAAGACTTAATTTGAAAGATGAGCATGACAGGCTTTGGGCGTTGAGGGAAATGCTCCGAAAAGGAATAGAAGAACGAATCCCAAATGTAGTTATTAACGGCCCAAAAGAAGCCGATAAAGTACTACCGGGGACATTGAATGTATCATTTCCATCTGCAGAGGGAGAGTCAATCCTACTTTATCTTGACTTGGAAGGCATTGAAGTATCGACAGGGTCTGCGTGCGCATCGGGCTCCTTGGAGCCAAGCTATGTTCTGTTAGCAGCAGGCCTTCCTGTGGAGCTTGCACATGGTTCAATCAGGTTCTCATTTGGAAGATACAACACAAAGGAGGATGTGGAATATGTACTTGAAAAACTTCCTCCGATAATCCAGAAAATCAGGGATATGAGTACAAGGAAGGAAGATTATGGCAAATAGTTTCATGGCACAATGGGTTTATACAGATATAGTAAAAGATCATTTCATGAATCCGAGGAATCTATGGAAAGAGGGCGATGATTTCGAGCCTGATGGAGTAGGAGAGGTTGGATCCCTTGCTTGCGGAGATCAGATGAGAGTCGGAATCAAAGTGGAAGATGGCAAGATCAAGGACCTGAAATGGCTTACATATGGATGCGCATCAGCAATTGCATCGACATCAATGATGAGCGAGATGGCAATCGGAATGACGCTCAAAGAGGCATATGAGATTACTCCTGAAGCTATAATGGAAAAGCTTGGGGGTCTTCCTGAGCACAAGTTCCATTGTTCTGTCTTAGGTGATAAGGCTTTGCGTGCTGCTATAGATGATTACTTGGAAAAAAATCATATGCCAAATCCATATAAGCAGAAGATTGCTACTATTGTTTGCGAATGCATGGGAGTTACTGACCAGAAGATAGAGGACCTTGTTAAGAATGGCAAAGTCCATAACTTGAAAGAACTCCAAGAACAAACTGGTGCTGGCACAAAGTGTGGACGATGCGTGAAAAAGCTTGAAGATATGCTAGCAGAGCTTTTGCATATATACGGAAAGTAGTCAGTATTATATTTCAAATAAAGAGATACATCTGCCGACAGCTATTGCTGGCAGATGTTTTTTATCAATATGTCATTTGCTGTAAGGTGTGCCTTGAAGAGGAAGAGATCTTCTTCTGATTCCATCAACCCTTTTATATGCATTGGCAATTGCTGGAGCTGTTGCAATTGTACAAAGCTCCCCGATTCCCTTTGCTCCGTAGCCTGTTGGAAGCTTTCCTTTGGCCTCTACGCAATAGACATCAATCTCAGGCACATCTATTGCTCTTATCAGGCCAAGTGTACCATATTTCGATTTAACGATTCCTTTATCGCTTTGGAATTTCTCTGTCAGAGCAAATCCCATGCCCATTACTACACCGCCCTCAATCTGGCCCTCTATCGCTTTCATATTGATTACAGTGCCAGCATCGCAAGCAGCTGTTATCTTCTTTACTTTTCTATTTTCATCGAGCTCGGCAACCTGGGCAGAGTATGAGTAGGCTAAATGTGATATTGGATTCCCTTTTTGTGATGTAATCGGGTCTGTGTCATAACAGAATTCGGCATAGAATTCAGCACCTTCTAGTTCTTTGAGAGAGAACTCTCCAAGCTCTGTTTTCAGTTTTTGAGCGCAACGTCTTACAGCTTCTCCTGTGAAAGCTGTTTGTCTTGAGGCTGTTGAAGTGCCAGAGTCAGGAGTGCGTGATGTGTCGGGAGACTCTACGTTGAAGCATTCTGGGCTGAGTCCTGTTGTTTCAACAGCTATTTGCAATGCGACAGTTGCGATTCCTTGCCCCATGCAAGCAGCGGATGTTCGTATGTGGACAATGCTGTTTTCGATACTCATCTTGCATCTTCCTGTATCAGGCACGCCTACTCCTATTCCTGAGTTTTTCATTGCAAGCGCGATTCCTGTCCTCTTTGACGAATAATAAGCATCTTTCACAGCTTCCATGCATTCTTTTATTCCAGTGTCACTTGATGCAATCTGTCCGTTAGGAAGCGCTTGGCCAGGCTTCACTATATTCAATAGTCGCATCTGGTATGGATCTATGCCGATTTTTTCAGCAAGTTCATCTATTGCGCTTTCAATAGCAAAACATGATTGTGTTACTCCAAAGCCTCGGAATGCGCCACTTGGGACATTGTTTGTATATAGAGCTTCTCCATACACATCAAGATGCTTGTAATTGTATGGGCCTGACGCATGTGTGCAAGCTCTTTGCAACACAGGCTCTCCAAGAGAGGCATATGCTCCAGTATCGGCAACGATTGTTGCTTTTAGGGCTTTGAGACGACCATTCTTGTCAGCTCCAAGCTTTATATGTATGTCCATTGGGTGCCTTTTTGGATGTACCATGAGTGATTCTTGCCTTGATAGTTTCACCTTTACAGGCCTTTTAAGGATATAAGCACAGAGCGCAGCATGATGTTGCACAGACATATCCTCTTTGCCTCCAAAGCCACCTCCAACTAATGCTGAGCGAACTCTCACTTTGTGCCTTGGTATATGTAGCATCCTGGCAATTTCCCTTTGATCGTCATATATAGATTGGCCTCCAGTTATCGCGAAGATCCCTCCATTTTTGTCTGGCATTGCCAATGCGCATTCAGGCTCCATGAATGCGTGTTCTGTATAAGGTGTGTGATAATCATTCTCAACCACATAATCGCATCTCTCCAGCTCCTTTGAAGCATCTCCGCGCAATATGTGCTGTTTGCTCAGGATATTTGTATTCATCTCTGAGTGTACGATTATCTTATCCTTTAAAGCTTCTTCTATCGAAAAAACACCATCAAGCTCTTCGTATTCTACATGGATTTTGCTTTTTAGATCGTTAAGAGCGCTTTGATCTTCCGAGACTACAAGGCAAATGGCATCTCCAATGTAGTTGGATATCATGCCTTCCCCAATTAGAACATCCCAGTCTTGCTTTAAGTGTCCTATTTTGTTCTCTGGGACTTGTTCTCTTTTTATCACAGAGACGCATCTTGGATCTTTTTCACACTCTGACGTGTCGATTTTGATTATCTTTGCACGAGGCGCTGGCGTACGAAGAGCTGATGCATACACCATACCATCGACTATGTAATCGTCTGTGTATTTTCCATCTCCTAGGGCTTTCTCTGTTGCATCTATTCGCCTGAAAACAGTTGAAATCCTGCCACTTTCTTTCTCTGGTACGGCAGTGATTCCTTTTCTGATGTATTCTGCTGCCATCAAGATAGCATCTTCAATCTTAACATATCCAGTGCATCTGCATATGTTGCCTCTTAGTGCTTTCTTGACATCTTCCCTAGTTGGAGCTTTGTTTTTATCTAGAAGAGCTTTTGCTGACATGATCATTCCTGGTATGCAAAATCCACATTGGACAGCACCAGCTTCAGCAAAACAATATGCATAGATCTCTTTCTCAAGCTCTGACAGCCCTTCAATTGTGATTACTTCAGCGCCATCTAGCTTTGAAAGCATTGGAATACAAGCTTTCGTGGCTTTTCCGTTTATTATCACAGTACACGCTCCACATGCACCTTCAGAACATCCATCCTTTGTTCCTGTGAGTTTCAATGTGTTTCGAAGATAGTCTAGCAGTTTGCAATCATGCTCAGGATATACATCAACATTGTTTACTTTAAGCTTCATAGCTTTTTTCTCCATTTCCGGATGGCCGCTAAAGTCCCAAAGGGGCACCATGTGATACCTATCCTTGAATATGTTAACAGCTGGGAGCGTGAATTCAATTGAATTTTTCTACAGCTTTATTGTAATCTCTTTTCTTTCTGTTTGCAGAGGCATATATTCCACGCCGGCTGCATCAAGCATCCTTTTAGAGGCTTTTGTTGCATCAGTTTCGCTATACTTATCAGATAAATACACTATTTTCCTTATTCCAGCTTGGATTACAGCTTTTGCGCATTCATTGCAAGGAAAGAGCGCCACATAGAGAGTGGATCCTTTCAAGGAGGAAGAGTTGTTAGAGTTCAAGATAGCATTTAGCTCTGCATGGCATACAAATGGGTACTTTGTATCGAGCCAATCGCCCTCTCTCTCCCAAGGCAGATCATCATCCGAACATCCAGAGGGAAATCCATTGTAGCCAACACCAATTATTTTCTTATCTTCAGATACTATGCATGCGCCAACTTGTGTGTTTGGATCTTTGCTTCTTAGCGATGAAAGGACAGCAACTCCCATGAAGTATTCGTCCCAACTTATATGGTCAACTCTCTTTCCGCTCATTTCATTCTCCTACAAGACAATAATATGGCAAAAAAGATAAAATAGCCAATGGAGCAAAAGCGGTAATTGACCAATTTGCTCTTTATGTTAGAATCAATACCTGTTAGGAGATGTAGCGAAATGCAAAGAGCCAAAGTATATTTTACGGATTTTCATACTATTGCGTTTGGGGATAGCCTTCCTGTCAAGCTTAAGAAGCTCATAAAGAAAGCTGGCATATCATCAATCGATATGGATGGAAAGTTTGTTGCAATAAAAATGCACTTTGGAGAACTCGGCAACATAAGCTACTTGAGGCCTAACTATGCAAAAGCAGTAGCCGACGTTGTGAAAGAGCTTGGCGGAAAGCCTTTTTTGACGGATTGCAATACTATGTATCCTGGTTCCAGGAAGAATGCAATCGAGCATTTGTATTGTGCGTGGGAGAATGGTTTTACGCCACTTACTGTAGGATGTCCTGTAATAATAGCAGATGGTTTGAAGGGGACTGATGACATCGAAGTGCCGGTAGAAAATGGCGAGTACGTGAAGAAAGCAAAGATCGGACGTGCGATTATGGATGCCGATGTGTTTATCTCATTGACCCACTTCAAAGGACATGAGATGACAGGCTTTGGTGGAACTATTAAGAATATCGGAATGGGCTCTGGATCAAGAGCTGGAAAATGCGAACAACACTCAGGCGGTAAGCCGACTATAAACGAAAAGTTCTGCCGTGGTTGTAGACGATGCCAGAGAGAGTGTGCCAACTCTGGTCTTGTATTCGACGAAAAGACAAGGAAGATGCATGTCGACAAAGACAAGTGTGTTGGTTGTGGCAGATGCCTTGGTGCTTGCAATTTCGATGCAATTTCATTTACGAGCAACAGTGCGATTGGAGAGCTGAATGCAAAGATGGCAGAGTACTCGAAAGCTGTTGTCGACTCAAGGCCGAATTTCCATATATCGCTTGTAGTGGATGTTTCGCCCAATTGCGATTGCCATGGAGAGAACGATATGCCTATATTGCCCAACATAGGAATGTTCTGCTCTTTCGATCCTGTCGCTCTTGATCAAGCTTGCGCTGATGCTTGCTTGAAAGCAAATCCGATGCCAGGCTCGCAGCTTGCAAGGCATCTAGCTGATCCCAACTTCAAGAAAATGGAGGACAATTTCAGAAATTCAACTCCTGAGTCCGAGTGGAAATCACAACTCGAGCACGCAGAGAAGATAGGTCTCGGCACAAGGGAATATGACTTGATAGTTGTATAGCTTTTATTTGAGCTTTGATTCAGCATCCTTGATGAAGTACATCAGGTTGTTTTCCTCGACTTCCTCAGGATATTTCTTTGCAACTCTATATAATGCATCGATGAATTCTCTGCTTTGGCTTTTTTCTGCAACAAAATCGAAAACGTCAGATATCCATCCGAATTCATCTGCTGTACAAACATTATCAAGGAAATAGATAGTGTCATCCATGTTTTTGGTGAATATCTCTGTCAAATGATCCCAACAAAGCTGAATAGGGTAGGCCCATTCCCCATCGAAAACCTTTGATAATCTGTATCGTTCTGCAATTATGGCATCTATTTGGTCTTTGTCTATCATCATTATCTCCAATCAAAGTAGAATCAAACGTATGAAATGATATCTACTTAGGATGCAAATTTAAAGATAACAGTTGCAAAATATATGGCAAAAATCCTCAAGGCAATAAAAAACCCCATCTGGACAAAAGGAGGTAAACCAGTATGGGGAACAAAAGGAGGTTAGAATGGGGAAGATAATAATCTTCCTGATTCTTGCGATAAATATAGTTATCTTTTTCGAGCATGTAAAGGGTTTTTTAAAAAAATTTATAAAAATTTTCAATTCAAAGCAAAAAATAACAAACAAGCACCTATCTTGTTGCAACAAAACCCATTAACCATAATAAAAAGGCAATCTTTGTATTGTTTTTAAGCACTATGTCAATGGATATTCCATCAAATACACAAAAACTATAATTTAAACAATCAGTGCTCAATGTGAAAACTTTTGATCAGATTATGGTTAGGCCCTCATTGTCTCTCTTGGCTAATATTTTTGGAAGTTGCGTCCACATTACTATGGTCGAAACTATCCCCGATAGTAGATCGCAAAGAGGTTCTGCATAGAATGCAGAATCGGCACTCAGGAATATTGGCAACGTAATTGTTGCAATAAAAAAAGTGCATTTTCTGAATAGCGACAAGGGAAGGGCAAAGCGTATCTTTCCCAGTGCTGTCATTTCATCGACATTCACATATTGGAAGGATAGAGGGATGATAAGAAGAGTAAATATCCTCATGTATCTTGATGCTGTTAGGGCCATAGAAGCGTCCTTTGTAAAAAGGAGTGCAAACTTTGGAGCAAAGAAAGGTGTTGCTATTGTGAGCAACATCGTATAAAGCGTTGCTATAACTTGGATGCATATTATTCCCTTTTTTACTCTTAATGACAATCCAGCTCCATAGTTGTAGCTGATCAAGCCTTGGCACCCGCCGGTGATTCCTGCCAAAGGATTCATCAAGAGTGTGAAGTATGATTGCACTATAGTTGCAGCAGTGATCAATATATCGCCATTAGCATCTCCTCCATAACGTTGAAGTACCGAATTTAGAACTATGAGCAAAGCTGAGTCTGTGCTCATTATCAGGAAAGGAGAGAGACCAAATTTCATTATCGTTTTCGTAAGCTTGTAATCGAAATTCCTCAAGTACAATCTTATGTCGATTTTCTTTGATACAAGAGAAAACAGGACAAAAAAGGCAGAGACTAATTGCGAGATTACTGTCGCAATGGCAGCTCCTTTAACTCCCATATTTAAGATGAAGATGAAGACTGGGTCCAGTATTGTATTCAGGATTGCTCCGCAAAAAACAGCACTCATTGCTCTTGCTGTTTTTCCTTGGTTTATCAAATAGCTGTTCATTCCGGAAGCAAGAAGAGCAAAAGGTGTACCTAGAAGATACCATCCAATATAGCTCGATGCATATGGAAACGTTGCACTGGATGCTCCAAAGAACATAAGCATTGGTTTCCTTAGGAAGAAGAAGATGGGCGCAAGAATCAAAGAAAGTATGACAAGAAGATAAAAAGCCGTTGAGACGATAACTTCAGCTTCTTTCTTTTGGCCATAACCAGCTTTCATTGCCATTATAGGAGCCCCTCCAAGTCCTATAAGGGCGGCAAACGATGTTATAAATGTTGTAATTGGAGCGGCAACGCCAACCCCTGCTAGCGCTAAATCTCCTACCTCGGCAATGTGGCCAATGAACATTCGATCGACAATTGCATATAGAACATTAACAAGTTGTGCAAGTGCTGTTGGTATTGCGAGAGAGAAGGCAAGTTTCCAAAGATTGTCTTTTTTCAAATCAAGATTGCGATGCATAGCAAAATAGAATATAACGTTTTGCAATGCAACACTCAATCTCCAAATGAAAAATAATTCATGTACACCTCGCTTCGTTTATCTTTGATTCAATCATATCGGCAACGCCTTTTGTGTCTTTCTCTATCTCGTGTTCCCATATCCTTATGACTGTGTACCCCAAATGGCCAAGCACATGGTTGACTTCTATATCCTTCTCCATATTTCTTTCAATCTTATCGAACCAATAATTCTTATTGGTTTTCAGGCTGTTTTTCCGATCTTCCCAATTATATCCATGCCAGAAATCTCCATCGCAGAAGATTGCTATCTTATACTTCTTTATCGAAATGTCAGGGTGGCCATATATGGTTTTTGAGTTTTTCCTGTAGCGTATCCCACGTCTATATAGCTCTTTTCTTAATTCGAGTTCGATCTTTGTATCTTTTCCCCGAATTCTTGACATTAACAAACTTCTTTCTTTTCTTGTCATGTATGTTACAATACTCTTCGTCAGTGATTTTCCAAAATTTGGTAGATTGTTATATTTTCTACCACAAAATTTGGTTTTTTACTAAACTGCCTTGACTTTTTATGACATTGTGTGCACTAATTTTATCAAATATTGCTTTTGAATACAAAAGCTTATTAGTGAGGATTCGTGGCTTAGTGTAGTCGATGGTGTCCCCCTTGATTATCCCCAGATGCACTAGGAGTACACGAGTCCTCTCTAATAATGAGAGGATTCTTCTTCTTTTCTGTCTTGCTTGGAAATCGTTGGCCTTTCTAGCTTTGCCAGCTTGATGTCTTTTTTATTCATCAGTTTTATGTGATCCAATGAACGACCGCTCACAAATTGCCATATCGTGCTTTCTGCTTCTCTTCGTCCTGATGCATGTTTGAATGGCATAAAACCATTGAATGCTCCATTGATCATGAAGAGTCTTGCCTTGTTGCCAGCATCATTCAAAGCTTTTTCGTAGAGCATTGCATCATCTTTAAGGGGATCGAATTCAGCGCTAAGGAGCAATGCGTTTGGAAGTCTTGTCAAATCTTGCGACAAAAGTGGAGAGAAAATAGGTGAGAGGATATCTTTTGGTTCTCTGGCATAGCTCATTACATAGTAGGTGAGCATTTTTTCATTTAAAGTCGGGCTGTCTTTGTGTTCCATCATCGAGTTTGTCCTGAGTCGGCAATCAACGATTGGATAAATGAGGATTTGTCCGGCAATTGCAGGAGCATTCCTGTCTCTTGCGAGAATTGATGCAACTGCTGCAAGATTTGCCCCAGCTCCATCTCCTGCCAAGTATATTCTGTCTGGATCAACCTTCCAGTATTTTGCACCACCACATGCCCATATGAAGGCATCATAGCAGTCTTCAATTGCTGTAGGAAACTTGTATTTGGGTGCCAAGTGATAATCCACAAGCAAAATATTGGACTCTGTCTCTTCTGCTAAATGTTTTAAATAGATCGAGTAAAAATCCATGTTGCCATAAACCCAACCGCCTCCATGGAAGTATATAATCAATGAACCGAGTCCTGTAATGTCATTTACCCTTCTATTTGTGAACAAATACCCTGTTACAGCTCCATTTGAAACCGGGATGACAAATGTTTGACTTGATATTGCATCAGAACTCTTCAAAAGGTATTTTTTCGCCAGTTTCTTTTGCACTGGCGTATTGTTTTCTTCATTTATAGTTTCAGGGACTATGCTATCTGGATTCAAACAAAAATATTTGCTTAAACCATAGATGAACTTTTTATCCCTGCGAGTTAGCTTATATTTAAACATATTTAAGAACTATGTTCGCATTAAAAAACGATAGAGTGCAAGGTTTTTGATACTCAATAGTGTACTTTCTTGCGTATAGTGAGCAAATTGGATACATTCAAAACATGGATTTTTTGAAAAGTATTGAGTTCGCGTCAATCTCAGATGCGATTAAGACAGGTGTTATTGACCATCATAAGTTATATGAAAAAGGATTTATTGGCACATCGAAAGAGAAAGAGTGTTTTTTGATTTCGTTTGATGATAGTTTTATTGATTCGATTCTTGATTCTGTCGATACAACATATCCTCTTTTTTTTATCAGGGGCGCTAACCTTGCCAAGGCATTTCTAGAAAGGAATGAAAGCTTTGAAGGTGAAGGCTACTTCGAATTCGTTTACACAGGAGAGAAGATGAATTTCGAGCTACAAGATGGGTTTAAGATGAAGAAACTTGATTTGTCATATTTCGATATCGTAAGGAAAAACTACCATCTTGCAGATGATGAATATATAAAAAATAGACTCGATGGAGGCTTTGTCACAGGACTATTTGATAACATAGACTCGCTTGTTGGATTTGTTGGAGAGCACTATGAAGGGGCGATGGGGATGCTTGAAGTCATGCCAGAGTATAGAAAGAGAGGGTATGGTACTATTTTGGAAAAGCAAAGGATAAACCAAACGCTTTCGGAGCACCGCACTCCGTATTGCAACGTTCTATATGGCAATGATGCCTCTTTGGAGTTGCAACACAAATTAGGGTTGAAGAAGACATCTTTGGATACTTGGTGGGTTTGGCGACGTGAGAAAAGTTGACTACATAATGAGAAAAGTAGTAGTCTAAGCTCTGACCAAAGGCGTTCATCTCATTAGGGTAAGTACGCCTTTTTCTTTTTTAGGAGGATTGGTATGTGTGGATTTGTAGGTATGTTTGACATCAAAGAGGGCTCCGCAAAATATCGTGAGCAAGTGTTAGGGATGTCTAGGACTATTAGGCATAGAGGACCGGACTGGTCAGGCGTCTATGCATCAAATAATACTATCCTCTCTCATGAAAGGCTTGCAATCGTTGATCCAACATCTGGCAAGCAACCTCTCTATTCGAAGGATGGCTCAGTTGTGTTGGCTGTTAACGGAGAGATTTACAACCATATGGAAATCAGAGAGCGATACAAGGGAAAATATGATTTTCAAACTGGATCTGATTGTGAGGTTATTCTTGCGCTCTACCAGGATAAGGGCGTTGATTTCTTCGAGGATTTGAACGGTATTTTCGCCTTTGCTCTCTATGACAGCAAAAAGGATTTTTACCTTATTGGAAGAGACCATTTAGGCATAATTCCACTCTATCAGGGATGGGATAAGGATGGACACTTCTATGTTGCATCTGAATTGAAGGCTTTGGAGAATGTATGTACAACAGTTGCAGAATTTCCTCCTGGATCTTATTTCACATCCTCAGATGGAAAGACACATAAATGGTACAAAAGAGATTGGGAAAACTACGATAATGTTAAGAACAATGTTACATCAATCGATGCAATAAGAGAGGGGCTTGAGGCGGCAGTCAAGAGACAAATGATGTCAGATGTCCCATATGGCGTTCTTCTCTCTGGCGGACTCGATAGCTCTATAATAGCTGCAATAACAGCAAAGTATGCAAAAAAACGAATAGAGACAGGAGACAAGGAAACAGCTTGGTGGCCAAGGCTCCATTCATTCGCAATTGGACTTGAGGGCGCTCCAGATCTGGTTGCGGCTCAAAAAGCTGCCGATTATATCGGAACAGTGCACCATGAGATCCACTTCACGATTCAAGAAGCATTGGATGCACTTGATGATGTGATTTATCATCTCGAGACTTATGATATAACGACAGTTAGAGCATCTACTCCTATGTATTTGCTAGCTCGTGTGATCAAGTCGATGGGAATAAAAATGGTTCTTTCAGGTGAAGGATCTGATGAGCTATTTGGAGGCTATCTGTATTTTCATAAAGCACCTAATGCAAAAGAATTCCACGAAGAGACAGTGAGGAAGCTGACAAAACTCCATCTTTATGATTGCTTAAGGGCAAATAAAGCTCTCGCAGCTTGGGGAGTTGAGGGAAGAGTGCCATTCTTGGATAAGGAATTTGTTGACATAGCGATGAGAGTAAATCCGAAAGACAAGATGTGCATTGTTGAAAATGGCAAGATGAGAATCGAGAAATGGATTTTGAGAGAAGCATTCAAGGACTATCTTCCAGCTGATATTGTATGGAGACAGAAAGAGCAATTCTCAGACGGTGTGGGGTATTCATGGATTGATACTTTGAGAGAGATGACTAATAAAGCTGTTTCTGACAAAGAGTTTGCAATGGCTGATAAGCGCTATCCAATCAATACTCCTGCAACTAAGGAAGAGTATTACTACAGAACGATCTTTGCAAAGCATTTCCCGTCTGAATCAGCTGCAAAATGTGTTCCGCATGAGGCGTCTGTTGCATGTTCGACAGCTAAGGCGCTTGAATGGGATGAGGCATTCAGGAAGATGAACGAACCTTCCGGAAGAGCTATCTCAGGTGTTCATGAGGACGCTTACAAAAAATAATCCAACCATCTTGGAGTTATCCTGATTTGCCATTATCCTTTGTATATGACAAATCAGGAGATTCTCGAGAAAAAGTATTTTGCCGTAGTAGGAGACACCACAAATCCCGAAAAGGCAGCTTTCAAAATCAAGAAAGAGCTTCTCGACAATGGATATGCTGTAGTGTCCATTCCAGAGGAATTCGAGTTAATTGATGATATAAAATGTGATATCGATGTTCTGGATCTATGCATAAATCCAGTTAAAGGACTCAATATTCTCAAGAGAACGAAAAAAAACATTCCATTTGTCTTGATTCAACCTGGTGCTGGGAGTGTCGAGGTTGAGAAGTACTTTAATAATAAAGGGATCGAATTTCGAAAAGGATGCATATTGAAGATTCTGGAGGGGGCGGAGTGAAGTTTTTATCTTTTGGGGAAATAATCTTCGATCAATTTTTATCCGGAGCAGAGCTTGGAGGTGCACCGTTGAATGTTGCTGTTCACCTTGCGCGCTTTGGAGCAAAATCGTATCTTGTTTCAGCAATAGGCGCAGATGAGCTTGGCAAGAGGGCTTTGTCAGAGATATCTGCAACAGATGTCGATACCAAATATATAGGGCTTTCCTCACGAGAGACAGGGCGAGCCGATGTTGTTCTTGATGAGAACGGAATGGCAAAATATGTTTTCAATTCTCCCGCTGCATGGGATGAAATAGAGCTATTTCCACAGGAATACAAGACTATATTCAATGATAATTGGGATGGTGTTGTTTTTGGTACACTTGCTCAACGCTCAGGTATAACAAGACTTACTTTGGAAAAACTACTTGACGGAATTAATGCAAGAGAGATTCTTTTCGATGTAAATCTGAGAAAACCTTTCTACTCAAAAGAAGAAATCGAGACGAGCCTTAGCTACGCGACTATTTTGAAGCTTAATGACGAAGAGCTTTCGATAATATCAGATATGTTGGGAATAAAGGAAAGCTCATTTGAAAAGAAGATTTTAAGTAAATATCCAAAGCTAAGAGGGATTTTAGTGACACATGGCCCATATGGGATATCCTACAAGGAAAGAGGAAAGGATTATTTTGCCAAAGCCCAAGAGACGAAAGTTGTAGATACAGTTGGTGCTGGCGACAGCGTTTCTGCTGCATTCTTGTATTTTCTCTCAAAAACAAAGGATCCCAATCTTGCTTTGGAGAGAGCAAGTATCATAGCAAGCTATGTCGTCTCTACAAAAGGAGCTATTGCTCCATATTCGACTCAATTGAAAATGGAACTTGGGATATAATAAAAACTATCCTTAGTTGGGGTTTTCTATTATCGACGTGGCATCTTCGATCTTCTCTATCAGGACAAGAGTTGCATTCTTTATTTTATCAGAGTCGGCATCCTCGACTCTCTTTGCACTTTTAGCGATAGAATCAAGTCCTATTTTCTCAGCATCTTTCCTGATTGAATGCGAAAGAGCTTTTGTGTTCTCGTAATCTGAGCTATCAAGATATGCATTCAATTTATTTGCAAAATCGGATGATGCGAAGTTCTCAATTCTAGCACCCAAAGTGGATATATCGCCACAAAAATCCTCAACTACTTTCTCATAATCAATGCCAATTTTATTTGCAATAGCTTTTATATTCATGGCTAGAAATATAGCTAAAAGGAAAATGTTCGGCAATACAAATAAATCGCATCGATTTTTTTCTTAGAATCTGGCTTAGAGTTCAAATGATAAATTTTACATTGAAATTTGAGAGAAGACTTAGAGAGTTTAAGGTACACCAGTCCATTACCAACGGTTCCAGAACAAGCAATGGGCTAAGTGTATTTGCTGAAATAAATACCATTCTCGATACTGCAAAGAAGAATGTTAAATTTCGTATTAGATAATACTGCCCAAACTTTACTTGAGTCTGTATTGGTTTAGTGCGACTGAATAGTTACTATGCGTTTTTGTAATCAACCTTTGCAAAACATTTGACAGCGTTGGATGACTAAAATATCTTATGATACATTTTGAAAAGTTTTTCCAACGAATTTTTCTATACAGAAACATCATTTACAGTAAATCCAGCAAAGATCATTAGCTTGTTTATTTTTCTTTGTTCATTATAAGCTTCAGCTTTGTCTGTGTTAGTTTCATTGTTTTATTATGGACATCAATGTTCACATAAATTACACTGCATTTATACATGAGTGGCCTTCATTTATTGCATGTGTTAAAGCTCTTTTTTATTTCAAGTGTCTTAGGTCAAAGGATCCACAACTATGCATGAAGCCTCTACTTCTTTTTAAGGATTTATTTGGAGTCGATTTGATAAATGGATACAAAAAAACTGGATAAATGGGCTGAACTTTTACTCGATACAGGGAAACGCAACAATCTAATCAATTTTAAAGATACGCGAACTTCAACGATAGAGATTTTACTTCCACGTCCTGATTCACTGTTCGAAAAGATCGATGGGACAACAGTTTTTGAGGTTTTTGATCCGAAAAACATTGAAAAAGATGAATATGAGGATATTGAGTCTAAGCAATTAGCTTTAGATATATCTGAAGAATATTGCGAAAGTGAAAAAGATGTATTTTTGGAACGATATTCTAGAAAGATTAAACGGCAGAATCAAATCCTGCCTTATAGTGCAACAGGAAATCCATTGGCAACATTGAAGAGTATTAATAAAAAAGCGTCTGAGTTCATCGAAGAGACAGGTGTTAATGTTGCATACATGGCTTTTGGGTTTATTCATTGGAAAGAGAGCGATTCTTCAAATTGTGTTTTTCGAGCACCAATTTTACTTGTTCCTATTCAATTGACACAAGAATCTGCAGTAGAACCGTTCATCATAAAGTCTACAGAAGATGATGTCGTTGTTAATCCAACATTCTCTTATAAGATGGATGCAGACTATGGTGTAAAGTTGCCAGAATATAATGATGAAGGGTTAGATAACTATTTTGAGAAGATAAAATCTCTTATATCAAAGCTAAATTGGACAGTCTCAAAAGAATGCAAGATCGGTATTTTTTCATTTCTTAAAATCAATATGTACCGAGATTTGAAGGATAATAGCACCAAGATTCTTAGCAATCAAAATATCCGACAGCTTTTGGGCGAGTCCACTGGGACAGATTTTTTTCATGATTTTAATGAATCATTTACAGCTGTTAAGAATCCTCTAATTGAGTTACATAGTGTGGTAGATGCAGACTCAAGCCAAATTGAAGCAATTGAGATGGCAAAGTCGGGAAAGAGCTTCGTTTTGCAGGGGCCT